>OGJT01000813.1_pt1:7500-12273 | contig 12273 bp, 10 predicted proteins | sample 1572331 | NCBI WGS metagenome assembly OGJT01 (sample SAMEA2582094, study PRJEB24529) | metagenome | biome: Human gut stool | place: China | collected 2011
AATAGAGTCCGTCGATATGCGCAAGCAAGCGTAGCGAATCACATAGATAAGCCCCTACCTGCCAGCGCGCGGATAGATAGGGCGAGCGAAGCGCGAAGAGGATGGATGTCTGAGCGGTTGAAAGAGTCGGTCTTGAAAACCGAAGTATTGATAGGAATACCGGGGGTTCGAATCCCTCTCCATCCGCGAAGTCATAAGTTATCTCTTGCGTTATCTATAGATAGGAACGAATCGGATCGACTCGACTGAATGGGTAGCTTGTGTTATGATGTAGACGGAGGTTCTTGTGTTATGATTTAGTTAGGACTTTGTCTCCCTTTCGTTATCTTCCGCTCCCCGAAGGATGAGAGGTCTGCAACTAATAAGAAAAGGCTGGGGCGAGTTACCTCATAGCAAGCAAGCACTGGTGCGGTGCTACTGGCATGGGCCTCTACCCCTAATGTTAGTAGCGTAGACCCGCCTCGGACAACTAAGTGAACCGGACACGGACAAGGATTTTGGGCTTTCAAGGGTTCCCAAGAGTCTGAGGAATAAAGATTAGATATTATGTTATAACCTGAAAAACAGGATACCTGACAAGAATGGAAAGCTCAACACCAAAAAGTTAGGCTATCCAGGCAAAAAGAGAGAGATCGACCTAGAAGCTGGAATAGAGATTCTGACCATAATATATATGACAAATGTGCTCGACAATTCGAATGAAGCCTCTACTTCAGGCACGAAGGACGATGAAATCCCATAAGACTACATTGAAGTTATGCCTACACCAGAAAAGTTGGATGACGGTACTACCAAACCAAGTCCACGATTTTCGAGCTAGAAGAACTGGACATTGAAGAAAATCAAGAGCTCACATACCTCAGCAAGGAACTCACTTATGAGAAAATAGAACAGTACATTGCACTATTGATACGGAAAATCTTTTTTATTGCCTGGAACTACAAGCAGATGCCGGGAATTGGACCCTAAGATTGCAGTACACAGGCTAGGGTTGTCCTCAGACCAAGAGACATACAAAGAGCCACCTAGGAAAATGTGCCAAGAACTTGAAGATCAGGTCTGCGTTGAGGTCGACAAATGGTTCGACGTGGACTTTATATAGGAAGAAAAATATCCGAGCTGGATCTCCGTGCCGGTAATAAAGAAAAATGAATCAAAACAAAAGCAGTTAAAGGGTTTCAAGAAATACAAAATCTACATAAGAAGAAGAGAAAGAATAAGAAGGTTATCGAATGATTACTTTGTTGAGACTGTGCTCTGGCCGGAGTGAAGATCATCAAGAACACGAGGGATTGAGAGCAAAGACAAGTGGGTTTCGCCATTGTTTGTGTGATGTGATCAAGAAAGCTAGGGCTTTTTTGGGGTGTTCTTGGAAAGGAGAATGAAAAGAGAGAGAAGGAGATGGTTATTCTGTTTTGGTTTCTGTCATGAAGTGGTGAAATACATTGCTTCTATCGTAGTGTGTTTGTGAGGATGAAAAGTGTGTGAAAAGGAAAGAGACTACATGAGCCTTCCAAAAACAAAAAGACCAGAGCATACCGGATTGAATGTAACGAAGAAAGTGCAAAGTCACTAGTCCCGCTAATATTTAATATGATAATCGGGTTATCATGGAAGGTCTGAATTCTCTTTAGCCTTCGAGCCTGAAGCTAGACAAAAAAAGAAGAGAAGGGCAGGGGACTGTATTTAATGAATGTGTAATGCTGTCTGACTCGTGTGGTACTTCACCTAGGAGGTGTCCTAATCAAAAGATTACCTTCTCTATCCCCGACGAAACCTGGCGAAAAAGAAGTGAGATGGACGTTACTTTGGATTGAGAAAATTCTCTATTGTTATAAATAGACTTTTCCCTAACCTAAAAGTGGCACAATTCCCTCTGATGAGCAGCAGGATGTTGATGTCCGAAATATATTCCTGACGTGAAGCGAAAGATGCACCGATTGATTCTGATCGCCCTTTGTTGTTTTCTCGGTATGAGGTTGGAACCCCCAAGTCATGGTTTTCAGCTGTCTCTTTCGCCTATTGGCCGGCATGGTAAGCAAGTATAATTGCCTCCTTCCTTCCTACGCTAAGAATGCTTGGCCTCCTTCTAGTCGCTCCGATTTCATACTGTCTCGGTCGTATTTCTTTAATTGGATTAGCAGACCCTACTCTTGACTCTTGAGGGGAGGGGGAGTCTGAGGTCAGGGGTCGGTGCTGATTTTCCTGATGTTACTGATGTTGTTGATTTTTCTTTCGCTAGAGTGTGAATCATAGGCCGGGTGTAATTATATATATATATCATATATCTGATATCTAGTGGAGTAGCCTCTGTGCCACATATACTGGGCGATTTAGTTCGTTCGGGACACGTGGGCCAAGAAGCTCTAGGCAATTCTCACGATCACGGTCGATCATGGTTCAACTCCATGTCGTGAAAGTTAAACCAATCATTTCTTTCATCAACATCACTATCTCTCTTTCATCGGTAGGCTTGCTTCACCGGTACGGCTCATCGGCTTATTAATGACTAAGCGGAGTCAGGAGTCGGAGAGGCATTGGATTAAGTTAGAAGTAACTAGAACGTTATTATAAAAAGGGGTATAATTAAATAAAGTCATTCGTACCCTACTATTTCAATCAAATACCGCTGGCAGATCCTGGTAATTATTATCTAAGTGGCACATCTGTCCTTTGCACCTCTCTATATGTATGTGCTTTATTTAGTATAGAAAGAGAAAGAGATTCGTCTTGAAAAATGCTTGGTCATTGGATTGAAGTGCGCGGTAGATTCTTCTGACCGAACCGCTCTTTCTTTCACCAAATATGCTCTTCCATTGATTATGTAAGTTCACTTTTTTTCAGGAAACCGCGATCAGGAAAACATGAAATAGGGCGCTAAGAAAAAAAAGTCTCTACCAACATGAAGCTCGTTGCCAGGATAGATCGAATGTAATAACGTATTGTTACAAGTTTCTCTTTTATTTCAGTCTTTAGAATCAGCCGATAATGGAGACAGAGAGATAGAAAGTGTGCAGTGAGGTGACCGAAGGGAGGACTCTTTTCACGAATCCAACTGACATATCGGATCTTGCCATTGCCAGGAGCATTGATGCCGAGAATGCCCTCTTTGCTGCAAGTGAATCAGAAGGGGTTCTTTTCGCCTAATCGGTTATTGTGCTAGAATCGATTGTGGAAGCTCAATGAAAATTATCGTAGTGTAGTTACAGTCAACACAGTAGCTGTAAGGTGAACTTTGTCCTTTATCTATATAATAGGCTGAAACTGCGCTGAATGATAAAGCCTTATTTCCATGACTTTCCGGACCAACCAACCGGCGATTTACGACAAGTCTCTCTTCATTTTTTTTGGGGGAGCAAAGCAGTAAAAGAATGAAGGAAAGGATAATGATTTATTTTTTTCTCAATGTATGGCAATCTATTATGAATTTTTTTATTAAGAATGGAAAAAACGAAAGATCACCGTATGTCGATGAACAAGTAATTAATGTTCCAAAAGAGGAAATGATGAAACGTATAGCAGAGATTGTTAAAAAAGCTAGCGAGGATGACTAAACAGTCATTTAATTTAGTAAGGAGGGTGGGGATTATAGTGTTTTAGCGGAAACGCGACCGGATGTAGTCATGTTAGTTTTGCTTTTCTTGTGCATGACGAACCGGGTGAACAAAGTCACGATTAGAATAAATGGTAGTTCGCTGGGATTGTATTCATTTACCAGAGGTGCTGGTTCGACTCCAGCTCGTGACAAGGCCTTTTTGGTCATATACCTTGGTCTTGCTTGTTATTGTTATATTCAGTTCCTTTTTTCTTCCCCCGCTAGGGTTCACTTATTTCTCCTTACCTGGAAGCCTGGAAGCGGCTAGGCTAAGAAGAGGAAGCAAAGGCCGAAGAAAGACCTTCCACACGACTGCTCTTCTTTCCTGTTTGCTGTAACTGTAAACAGCCGATTTGCTTATTCAACAACTCTCTAATCAGTTTGGGCACTAGGCAGTAATAACTGGTAAGGTTAGTACGGACCCTTTTCAAAGGTCACTAGAGTGGCTCCCGTCTTTCCTCACTCGAGGTCTAGCTTTCCCTTGGATTACTTTGCATCCTTCCTGCTTGAAGGAAAGTGCCGCACTATTTTTAGCCACTCGGAGATAGCCTTTTCGATCTTATTGGCTTAAGCAGACCATTCGTGAGCAGATAAGATCAAAGAAAGCAACCTACAGTCCCATGCATACTAATAGGACAAGGAAGTTACATATAATACTAATAGAAAAGGAAGCTGGTATTCAATTAGCTAGGGAGGGAGACAGGGTTCCAAACCTTTGGTGGCACCCCACCCGCATATACACATCTAAGAAAGAGACTCAAAATTGCCAACTTCTCACACTCTCCAATCATTCCACTTCTCACACTACGGCGACTCATACTTTCTCAGGGCTCAAAAGAACCCTATTTTGGAGTGCCATCATAGGATAGGAGAACGGAAAGCTTGAGCTTTCGAAGTCATCTTTCCAAAGGCGAGTCAAAGCCATCGTGCGGCTTTTCAAGCCCGATCTTCCGAACCTGCTGCGTGAAAGCCCGATAGGGCATTCTCCTTTAGAGACCCTAATGACATTGACCAAGGGATCTTGATTTGATCCAATTGGTTTTTGAATTTCTACCGATTGATTTGAGAAAGCCGGCATCAGTCTGACGTGAGAGAAGTCAGCACAAGGGAAGTCCCTCGAAGCCGAAGTAGGGTTGAGTCTCAGGAAGCGTTTAGGCCGGGTTCGAAGCATTCTTCAA
>OGJT01000817.1_pt1 | contig 12218 bp, 1 predicted proteins | sample 1572331 | NCBI WGS metagenome assembly OGJT01 (sample SAMEA2582094, study PRJEB24529) | metagenome | biome: Human gut stool | place: China | collected 2011
CATTGTAATCTTCAAAGGAAGTGTGTTTTTCTTGCTTGGCAGTATTTAAATAAGTTACTTCAATCATTGAGGGACCTCCTTATAATCCTTTACCTAAGGTCTAGATTACGCTTCCTAGAGAGCAAAGTCAATCATGACGACTTAAAAAAACTCGCAGTCTGGGCCATACAAATAGACCCCATGGCAAATACCATGAGGTCTATTTTAATTGAAATCTGGATTCTTAAGGTCCTATACGACCGTTAAATCATTTTAACGTTTGCGTCGTTTTGTGCCATAGAGTCCGAATCCAGCTAGAAGACTTGCCAAACCAAAGATTGCAAGGTTTGAATCTTCACTACCAGTTTCTGGAAGTTGGGCTGTCTTATCAGTTGGATTGATAAAGTGAGCTTCTTCTTTTGTTTCTGGAAGCACTGGAGCCTTAGGCTCTTCTGTTTGTGGAGCTGGCTGTGGCTCTGGTGTCGGAGTTGTATCCGGCACAGGTGTTGGAGTCACAATTTGTTTGTAGATGTGTTGAGTATTACCATTTTCATCTACAACTGTCTTCACAAATTCATAACCAGGGATGTCTTTCTTAGGTTGTTGGCCATCTTCGGTTGGATAACCAGGGATTGGAGTACCATTTTCATCTACATATGATGTTGTTACTTGCTCATAGACATGTTCGATATCACCATTAGGTAATTTCTTAGTTTCTACGAAGCGGTAACCTGGGATCTCAACTTTTGGCTGTTCACCATCAACTGTAGGATATCCTGGGATTTCCTTACCTTCTTTATCAACAAACTTAGTGATTGGAAGGACAGTTGGTGTGTAGGTAGCTGAAGCCTTAGTTCCGTTGACATCTTCACGAACAACTGTTACTGCTGGGGCAGTTCCTGTAAATTCAGGTTCTGGTGTGAAGGTTACAGTTCCATCTGCAGCTACTGTGTATGTACCAACACCTGAAATCGTCTTGGTAGTTGAACCATCTTCAAAGGTAGCTGGAACTTGGTTATTCATTGGTACACGGCTATCGCCTTCAGTGAAGCTTGGTTTACCTGTTTGCGTTTGACCCTTATTACCAATTGAAGTAACTGATTCTGCAGTTGGTGTTACTGGTGTAACGGTTGGTGTATAGGTAGCTGTAATAGCTGTACCGTTCTTATCAACACGTTTCACTGTTACGCCTGTACCTGTTCCTGTGAATGCTTTTTCTGGAACAAAGGTTACTGTTCCGTCTGGAGAAACGGTGTAAGTTCCTTCTCCTGGAATAACTTTAGTTGTTGAACCATCTTCAAAGGTAGCTGGTACATCATCATCCATTGGCACACTTGGGTTACCAGGCGTAAAGCTTGGTTTACCTGTTTGCGTTTGACCTTGGATGTCTGTAGATGTTGCAGGTTCACCTGTTGGAGTCACAGGAGTTACGGTTGGCGTGTAAGTTGCTGAGGCTTTGGTTCCGTTCACATCTTCACGAACAACTGTCACTGCCGGAGCTTCACCAACGAATGATTTCTCAGGTACGAATGTAACTGTTCCGTCTACTGCTACTGTATAAGTACCAACGCCTTCTACTGTCTTAGTTGTTGAACCATCGTCAAATGTTGCTGGAACGTCATCGTTCATTGGCACACGGCTATCACCTTCGGTGAATACAGGTTTACCAGTTTGTGTTGCACCCTGGATGTCAGTAGATACTGCTGGAGTTGCAGTCGGTGTGACTGGTGTAACAGTTGGTGTGTATGTCGCAGAGGCTTTAGTGCCGTTCATGTCTTCACGAACGACTGTGACTGCTGGTGCAGTTCCAACAAATGATTTTTCTGGTACAAAGGTTACTGTTCCATCAGCTGCTACTGTGTAAGTACCAACACCGTCTACAGTCTTAGTCGTTGAGCCATCGTCAAATGTTGCTGGAACATCATCGTTCATTGGCACACGGCTATCGCCTTCAGTAAATACAGGTTTACCAGTTTGTGTAGCACCTTGGATATCAGTTGATTCAGCTGGTGTTGCAGTTGGAGTTACTGGTGTCACAGTTGGTGTGTACTTAGCTGTAATCTCAGTACCGTTCTTATCAACACGTTTAACCGTTACGCCTGAAGCAGTTCCAGTGAATGATTTTTCTGGAACGAAAGTTACGGTTCCATCTGGAGAAACAGTGTATGTTCCTTCACCATCTACTGTCTTAGTCGTTGAGCCATCTTCGAAAGTAGCTGGAGTATCTTCATCGATTGGAACATTTGGATTTCCTTCGGTGAAGCTTGGTTTACCTGTTTGTGTTGCACCTTGGATATCTGTTGATGTCGCATCTTCAGATGTTGGAGCGACTGGAGTAATCTTAGGTGTGTATGTTGTTTCTACTGTTGTTCCATTTGTATCAGCTGCTTGAACTTTAACTGGGACAACATCACCTGAATAAGATTTATCCGTTGGTGTGAAGGTTACGACACCTGTGTCTTTATCAACTGTGAAGGTACCAATAATATTGCCCGCTGGTGATTTCGCAAACACCGCCGCTGCTGGTTGGCCATTTTCATCAAGAAGGGTAATAGTATCTTTGTCAATTGGAGCAACTGAATCACCCTCAGTAAAGGTTACAGTTCCCGTCTGAACTACTCCTTGAGGTCCTGTTGATTCTGCCGGTGTTGCAGTCGGTGTGACTGAAGTTACGGTTGGTGTGTAAGTCGCTGAAGCCTTAGTACCATTTACATCTTCACGAACAACAGTCACTGCTGGTGCAGTTCCGACGAATGATTTTTCTGGAACAAAGGTTACAGTTCCGTCCGCTGCTACTGTGTATGTACCGACACCGTCAACTGTCTTAGTCGTTGTGCCATCTTCGAAGGTTGCTGGAACATCATCGTTCATTGGTACACGGCTGTCACCTTCAGTAAATTCAGGCTTACCTGTTTGAGTTTGACCTTGTTTACCTGTTGATGTTGTTGGTTCAGCAGTTGGTGTAACTGGAGTTACAGTTGGTGTGTATGTTGCAGTAACTGGAGTACCGTTCTTATCAACACGTTTCACGGTTACACCTGTACCTGTTCCTGTGAATGATTTTTCTGGTACGAAGGTTACTGTTCCGTCTGGAGCAACTGTGTAAGTTCCTTCGCCTGGAATGGTCTTCGTAGTTGTTCCATCTTCAAAGGTTGCTGGAACATCATCATCCATTGGGATTGCAGGGTTACCAGGTTTGAAGCTTGGTGTACCTGTTTGAGTTTTACCTTGGATATCTGTAGATGTTGCAGGGTCAGCAGTTGGTACAACCGGAGTAATCTTAGGTGTGTAGGTTGTTTCAGCAACAGTTCCGTTTGTGTCTTTGGCTTGAACTTTAACTGGAACGACTTCACCTGAGTATGATTTATCAGTTGGTGTGAAGGTTACAACACCAGTTTCTTTATCAACTGTGAAGGTACCGATCACATCACCTGTTGGTGATTTCGCATCTACTGATGCTGCTGGTTGGCCATTTTCATCAAGAAGAGTAATGGTATCTTTGTCGATTGGCGCAACTGGATCACCTTCTGTGAAGGTTACAGTTCCAGTTTGAACCACACCTTGAGGGGCTTCTGATTCAGCTGGAGTTGCTGTAGGAGTTACTGGAGTTACAGTTGGTGTGTACTTAGCTGTAACTGGTGTACCATTCTTATCAACACGTTTCACAGTTACGCCTGTACCTGTTCCTGTGAATGATTTTTCTGGAACAAATGTTACGGTTCCGTCTGGAGCAACAGTGTAAGTTCCTTCACCTGGAATGTTCTTGGTTGTTGAGCCATCTTCAAATGTTGCAGGTGTATCATCATCCATTGGAACATTTGGATTACCTGGTGTGAAGGTTGGTGTACCTGTTTGCGTTTGACCTTGTTTGTCAGTAGATGTTGTATCTTCTGCAGTTGGTGTTACCGGTGTTACAGTTGGTGTGTAGGTTGCAGAAGCTTTTGTTCCGTTCTTATCTTCGCGGACAACTGTCACTGCTGGTGCAGTTCCGACGAATGATTTCTCAGGAACGAAAGTAACTGTTCCGTCTGAAGCTACTGTGTAAGTACCAACTCCCTCAACTGTCTTAGTTGTTGAACCATCATCGAAGGTTGCAGGAACATCATCGTTCATTGGTACACGGCTATCGCCTGCAGTAAATTCAGGTTTACCAGTTTGTGTCGCACCTTGGATATCTGTTGTTTCAGCTGGTGCAGCTGTTGGAGTTACTGGTGTCACAGTTGGTGTGTACTTAGCTGTGATTTCAGTACCGTTCTTATCCACGCGTTTCACTGTTACGCCTGTAGCGGTTCCAGTGAATGATTTTTCTGGTACGAAGGTTACTGTTCCATCTGGAGAAACAGTGTAAGTTCCTTCACCATCTACTGTTTTAGTGGTTGAACCATCTTCAAAGGTCGCTGGAGTATCTTCATCGATTGGAACATTTGGATCACCTTCAATAAAGGTTGGTTTACCTGTTTGTGTTTGACCTTGGATGTCAGTCGATGTAGCATCTTCAGAAGTTGGAACAACTGGAGTAATTTTCGGTGTATAAGTTGTTTCAACTGTAGTTCCGTTTGTATCAGCTGCTTGAACCTTAACTGGGACAACATCACCTGAATAAGATTTATCTGTTGGTGTGAAAGTAACTAAACCTGTATCTTTATCAACTGTGTATGTACCGATCACATCACCTGCTGGTGATTTCGCTTCTACTGATGCTGCTGGTTGACCATTTTCATCAAGAAGAGTAATCGAATCCTTGTTAATTGGAGCTACTTCATCACCTTCAGTAAAGGTTACAGTGCCAGTTTGAACAAGACCTTGAGGTCCAGTAGATTCAGCTGGTGTTGCTGTTGGAGTTACTGGAGTTACAGTTGGTGTGTAAGTTGCAGAAGCTTTGGTTCCGTTCTTATCTTCACGAACAACCGTCACTGCTGGAGCAGTTCCAGTAAATGATTTCTCAGGAACAAATGTAACAGTTCCGTCTGCAGCTACTGTATAAGTACCAACGCCATCAACTGTCTTAGTTGTTGAGCCATCGTCAAATGTGGCTGGAACATCTTCATTGATTTCTACCGTTTTCTCAACGCCATCAACTGTTACGGTTCCACCCTTGAATTCAGGTTTACCTGTTTGAGTCGCACCTTGAATATCCGTTGTTTCAGCTGGTGTCGCTGTCGGTGTTACTGGAACAATTTCAGGTGTGTAGGTTGTATCCACCTTGATGCCGTTTGAGCTTTCAGCTTGAACCTTAACAGGCGTTACTTTACCAGTATAAGATTTGTCAGTTGGTGTGAAGGTTACTTGGCCAGTTGCTGGATCAATTGAGTAAGTACCGATTTCAGTGGTACCATCAGCTGCATAAGCTGGTGTGCTTGTTACTTCATTACCGTCGTTATCCAAAAGTGTGTAGCTGTTATCTTTAATGGTGATCGCTTTATCTTGACCATTTACTTGAACAGTTGTTCCTGCAAAGGTTGGTGTTCCAGTTTGTGTCGCACCTTGGATATCTTTAGATGTAGCTGGTTTAGCTGTTGGAACAGCTGCTACAACTGTTGGTGTGTAACTTGCATCTGAAGTGATGGTTGAAGTCTTACCATCTTCATTTGTAATCGTCGCTATTGCTTGAATTTTCACGCCAGTTGCAGTTCCGACAAAGTCTTTTTCAGGAGTAAAGGTTACTGCTCCGGTAGTAGGATCGATTGTGTAAGTACCTTCACCTGCTACTGTTACAGTTGTTTCATCTGTTGGTTGACCTGTTGCAGGGTCAATCAATTTCTTACTTGTAATTTGAGCAGTCTCATCATCACTCAAAGCAAATGTTGGAGTTTCAGTTTGAGGAATATTTTGAATGTCTTCAGAAACTTTATTTGTTGGAGTAAGAGTGACTGGATTAACAGTTGGTGTGTAAGTTGCAGAAGCTTTAGTTCCGTTCTTATCTTCACGAACAACTGTTACAGCTGGTGCAGTACCAGTAAAGCTTGGTTCTGGAACAAATGTTACAGTTCCGTCTGCAGCTACTGTATAAGTACCAACGCCATCAACAGTCTTAGAAGTAGATCCATCATCGAAGGTTGCTGGAACGTCATCATTCATTGGTACACGGTTATTACCTTCAGTGAAGGTTGGTTTGCCAGATTGGGTTGCACCTTGAACACCTGTTGTTTCAGCTGGTGTCGCAGTTGGTGTTACCGGTGTAACTGTTGGTGTGTAAGTCGCAGAAGCTTTGGTTCCGTTCTTATCTTCACGAACAACAGTTACAGCAGGTGCAGTTCCAACAAATGATTTTTCTGGTACAAAGGTTACTGTACCGTCTGCTGCCACTGTGTAAGTACCAACACCATCTACAGTCTTCGTAGTTGATCCATCATCAAATGTTGCTGGAACAGCGTCGTTCATAGGCACACGGCTATCGCCTTCAGTGAATTCAGGTTTGCCTGTTTGGGTTGCCCCTTGGATGTCTGTTGATTCAGCTGGTGCAGCTGTTGGGGTTACTGGTGTCACAGTTGGTGTGTATTTAGCTGTGATTTCAGTACCGTTCTTATCAACACGTTTCACTGTTACGCCTGAAGCAGTTCCAGTGAATGATTTTTCTGGGACGAAAGTTACGGTTCCATCTGGAGAAACAGTGTATGTACCTTCTCCATCTACTGTCTTAGTCGTTGAACCATCTTCGAAGGTAGCTGGTGTATCCTCATCAATTGGAACATTTGGATTGCCTTCCGTGAAGGTTGGTTTACCTGTTTGAGTTTGACCTTGGATATCAGTTGATGTAGCATCTTCAGATGTTGGAACAACTGAAGTAATCTTAGGTGTGTAAGTTGTTTCTACTGTTGTACCGTTAGTATCCGCAGCTTGAACCTTAACTGGGACAACATCGCCGGAATAAGATTTATCCGTTGGTGTGAAGGTCACAACACCTGTATCTTTATCAACGGTGAAGGTACCAATTTCTTTACCTTCTGGTGACTTAGCAACTACAGATGTTGCTGGTTGACCATTTTCATCAAGAAGAGTAATGGTATCCTTGTCGATTGGTGCTACTTCATCACCTTCAGTGAAGGTTACTGTACCTGTTTGAACCAAACCTTGAGGTCCAGTAGATTCAGCAGGTGTTGCAGTTGGAGTTACTGGAGTTACAGTTGGTGTGTAAGTTGCAGAAGCTTTTGTTCCGTTCTTATCTTCACGAACAACTGTTACGGCTGGTGCTTTACCTGTGAATGATTTTTCAGGGACGAATGTAACTGTACCGTCTGAAGCCACCGTGTAAGTACCAACGCCATCGACTGTCTTGGTAGTTGAACCATCATCAAAAGTAGCTGGAACGTCATCATTCATTGGCACACGGCTGTTGCCTTCAGTAAATTTAGGCTTACCTGTTTGGGTTTGTCCTTGTTTACCTGTAGATGTTGTATCTTCTGCAGTCGGTGTTACTGGGGTTACTGTTGGTGTATATGTCGCAGAAGCTTTAGTACCGTTCATGTCTTCACGAACAACCGTCACTGCTGGTGCTGTTCCAGTAAATGATTTCTCAGGAACGAAGGTTACGGTTCCGTCTGCTGCCACTGTGTAAGTACCAACGCCGTCAACAGTCTTAGTCGTTGAGCCATCGTCAAATGTTGCAGCTACATCATCATTCATCGGCACACGGCTATTACCCTCAGTAAATACAGGTTTACCAGTTTGTGTAGCACCTTGGATATCTGTAGTTTCAACTGGTGTTGCCGTTGGAGTTACTGGAGTCACAGTTGGTGTATAAGTTGCAGAGGCTTTGGTTCCGTTCTTATCTTCACGAACAACCGTCACTGCTGGTGCAGTTCCAACGAATGATTTTTCAGGTACGAATGTAACTGTTCCGTCTGCTGCTACTGTGTAAGTACCAACGCCGTCTACTGTCTTAGTCGTTGAACCATCATCGAAGGTCGCTGGAACAGCTTCATTAATCGCTACTGTTTTCTCAACGCCATCTACTGTTACAGTTCCGCCCTTAAATTCAGGTTTACCAGTTTGCGTTGCACCTTGGATATCTTCTGTTTCAGCTGGTGTTGCTGTCGGTGTTACTGGAACGATTTCAGGTGTGTATGTTGTATCCACCTTGATACCGTTTGAACTTTCCGCTTGAACCTTGGCTGGAGTTACCACACCTGTGTATGATTTATCAGTCGGTGTGAAAGTGACTTGACCAGTAGCTGAATCGATAGAGTAAGTACCGATTTCAGTTGTACCATCAGCAGCATAAGCTGGTGTACTTGTCACTTCATTGCCATCATTATCCAAAAGCGTGTAGCTATTATCTTTGATTGTAATAGCTTTATCTTCACCGTTTACTTGGACAGTAGTTCCTGCAAAGGTTGGTGTCCCTGTTTGCGTTGCACCTTGAACATCTTTAGATGTAGCTGGTTGAGCTGTTGGAACAGCAGCTACAACAGTTGGTGTGTAGGTCGCATCTGAAGTAATGGTTGCAGTCTTACCGTTAGCATTTGTAATAGTAGCTGTTGCCTGAACAGTTACTCCTTTTGCAGTACCAACAAAGTCTTTTTCTGGCGTAAATGTTACTGCTCCAGTCGTTGGGTCGATAGTATAGCTACCTTCTCCTGCTACTGTTACAGTTGTTTCATCAGTTGGTTGACCAGTTGCTGGATCCACCAATTTCTTGCTTGTGATTTCAGCAGTCTTATCATTACTCAAATCAAAGGTTGGTGTTTGGGTTTGAGGAACGTTTTGAACATCCGCAGAAACCTTGTCTGTAGGAGTCACTGTGATTGGTGTGACTGTTGGTGTGTACTTAGCTGTTGCAGTCTTGATGTAATCCTGTTGGATCTTACCATCTTTGTTTCTACCAACTGGCGCTGACAATGTAACTTCCACACCTTTTGCTGTACCAGTAAAGCTTGGATCTGGAGTGAAGGTTACTTCACCCGTTGAAGGATTAATCGTATAAGTTCCTTCCCCTTCAACTGTTACAGATGGCGCATCAGTAGTGAGACCTGTGGCAGGATCCACCAACTTAGCAGGATATTCTGCACTTGGAGTGATTGCAATCTTGTCACCATTTGAGTTAGTCTCAGTTGTGTTAAAGGTCGGAGTTTCTTTTTGAGTCGCCCCTTGAACATCCGTCGAAGTTTTGTCAACTCCTTCGATTTCAATTGGAGTGACTGTTGGAACGTATTGACCATCCATGGTATTCAACTGACCATTAATGTTTGGTTCTTGATCTGGGAATTTTGTTGACCAACCAGTATCATAACCGTTGTTATCTGAACGACGGATAGAAATACCATCAGCTGTTCCAAGGAAGTTATCTTCAGGAATAAATTCAACATCGACATCTTTACCGTTGGCAGTAATCTTGTACTTACCTTGTCCTGGAACGACATAGTAACCGTCCCCATCAAGAGTAGCACGGTTGCCATCTTTATCAACGATGTATGGTTCTACCGTTTCGTCAATAACGGCACTAGAATTAAGCTCATACTTGTGTTCTCCACGTGCTGTAAAGGTTACAGTTGCAGTTTGCTTCGCCCCTTGAGGACCACTTGTTTCCTTGAATTCCCCTTTTGGTGGGTGCGTAATTTGAGTTCTGAAGTCTTCCACTTCCCCTGAGAGGGCCATACCAGTTGGGCTCTCAATCTCGTTAGCTTTCTTGGCAATACGAACACGAGCACCTAGTTCTTTAACGCTAGGGTCGATATAAGTCTTGCTATTTGCAAAAGTCAACTCAACTGTACCGTCATTTGTGATTCTTGCAAGATCAGAGCGTTCATCTTCATCAAAGGTACCATTTTGGTTAAAGTCTATCCAACCGTAGATATAAGCTTCTGAAGCTCCATCTGTATGGGCTTCTATTGACAGCTTGTAGTTACCTGGGCGTGTACGATCCATCTTGATCATCTCATTGGTTGTACCTTTAAGCTCATCTGGAAGCAATTGGTCAATTCCTTCATCGGCCGTAGTTGCCTTATCATCACCGAACCAGTCAAGAACAGTATTCTCATCCATATCTGGGCTCACATTACCAATATATGGTTGATTTACTTTAGCACCAGTTATACCATCTACAGTTGCAATGGTATGCATAGCTTTTCCGTATGACTCAGGAGCGTCCCCTTCATCAATTGGGAAGAATCCTAGCATTGCTGACTGTTTACCACCTGAAGCGACATAAAGTCCAACTTCAGAGGCACCACGCGTCATAACGATTGGAACAGTATAATTACCTTCAGAAATGTTTGGTCCAAAGATACCGGTTCCTAGACCACCTGTAACTTTGTCAGGATTTCCAAAATACTTCCAAGCTACTGGTTTCTTTTCTGGTCCAACTTGAGTAGATCTACGAAGTTGGTTTAAGTTGGTATTATTAAATTTAGGATTAGGTCCAAAAAGATTTTCAGTATCTTGTGGTGAATATGTTACAGAAGTAGTTGGTCTGGTAAACTTTTTCCATTCTCCAATATGCTGCCAACCTTCTCCATTGGTAGTAAACATAACTAATTCACCTGGGTTAGCAGACTCCCCATCAGCCATAACAATAGCTGGCTTAACTGTCTTACCACGGAAGGTTGCAGAGATTTCAAACTGAACTCCAATATTTCCACCATTCAAAGCTGAACTTATGGTAGTCTTCTTGGTTTTCGTATCAATATTCTCAAATCTGATTTCAGTCCAATTATTTTGGGCATCAGCGACGATTTTGGCCTCTTCACCATTGTTAAAAGCTTGCTTAGCAGCATTTGAAGTGACTCCACTTACATAACCATTTTTTGCATTTGGATCATAGGTTGCTTTTTCAGCTTCTGTAGCCCCTTGATTTTCCATCCGTTTCTTATAGATTTCAGTCGCTTGGAAAGGTTTCAAAGATTTGACTTTTACAGTAACTACATAACCAGGCATGATTTCCTTGGTATAGGTAGACCCAACTTGAAGAGCCAATTTTTCTTCTAAGTTCTCAGTTGGTTTAACTTCACTTTTAGGAACTAATACTGTAGTAGTTCCTGTCCAGTTAGCTACATCTCCAAAGTCCAACCATGAGATTTGGCTAGCCATAGATTTGGCATCAACATTTGTTGTAAAGCCAGGTTTTTCAACTTTTGGAGTTGAAGTTGCATCTTCAACATCATCCCCAATCAAGCTTTCGTCATTAGGGTCACCGATTGCACGACGTGTACGACGTCGACCAGAAGTTTCTGCTGTTACAACAGGTTGCTCTACAGCAGATGCTTCGGCACCACTTGAAAGAGCATTCGTTGTAGAAGCTTCTGCTTGAACGTCCACACCTTGTGCTTCAGATACTGTTTCTGAAGCAGGTGTCTCAGATGATGCTGATGTAACAGAGGCTGTCGTTGAAACTCCCGTAGTATTGCCTACACTTGTAGAGCCAGCAACACTAGTGGTAGATGCTGCAGTACTTGCTGACGTTGACGAAGCTGCTTGAGATGTTGTCTCACTAGAAGCTTGTGTTGTAGACGTTTCAGAAGTAGCTGCGCTAGCATTTGAAACGGTTTGAGACTGACTATTAGTCTCATAACTTGATAAGAGATTTGCGACTTCCGTCGAAGCTTGAGTAGCAACAGCATTCTGAGAAGATGTCTCATCACTCACTGTAGCAGTAGTGCTAGCTACATCTCCTGCTTGGACTTGGTTAGCTGTTTCATCGGCAGATACTTGACTAGCAGTACCAACCATAACCAGAGTTCCAAGAAGAACGGAGCAAACCCCTACATTCAGCTTACGAATCGAAAATCGACTTATACGATCATTAAATAAATCTTTACCCACTTTGGTAATCCTCCACACTTATACTATTAAGTATCTCACCCCTCAATGAGATTAAAAGTATTTAAAAATACTAATCGTTAAATATTTTAACAAAATTCCTAATATTTGTGAAAAGAAATGCTCTTATTTTCAATTTTTTTATAAGGTTCACTTAAAAATAATCATGTAAACAGTAGAATGATTATAGATATCACTATTTTTATAAAAATTTCAATTAATAATTTTATAATTATATACTTTTAGAATTGTCAGTAAAAAGAAACTTATGATTTCATTTTTTTCAAAAATCGATTTTCAGAATTAACAATTTATTAGATATTTTAAATTAATAAGTCATTATTTAAATATAAATAGATAGTTATTTAAGAAGTCTACCTAGAAAATATGGTTCACAATCGTCCTAACTATGGTTTAAAAGCCTATTTAGCGCCTTTCTGTAACTCGTAGTTTTCAAGAAAACAGTATTTCTTAGAAAAGATATT
>OGJT01000818.1_pt1 | contig 12154 bp, 3 predicted proteins | sample 1572331 | NCBI WGS metagenome assembly OGJT01 (sample SAMEA2582094, study PRJEB24529) | metagenome | biome: Human gut stool | place: China | collected 2011
AATTCTTGTAAATACACCTGCATCACATGGCGGTCTCGGAGATTTGTATAACTTTAAGCTGACACCTTCACTTACACTTGGCTGCGGTTCATGGGGCGGAAACTCCGTTTCAGAGAATGTAGGTGTTAAGCATCTTATAAATATAAAAACTGTAGCACAAAGGAGAGAGAACATGTTGTGGCTTAGAACTCCTGAAAAGGTATATTTCAAGAGAGGCTGTCTGCCTGTAGCACTTGATGAGCTTGGAAATGTAATGCATAAGAAGAGAGCCTTTATTGTAACGGATACATTCCTTTATAAGAACGGATATACAGATGTTATAACAAACAAGCTTGATGAGATGGGCATAAGATATTCCTGCTTCTTTGATGTAACTCCGGACCCTACTCTTCAGTGTGCAAGAGAAGGTGTGAAGGCGATGACAGCTTTTGAGCCTGATGTAATCATAGCGCTTGGTGGCGGTTCGGCTATGGATGCCGCAAAGATAATGTGGGTAATGTATGAACATCCTGAAGTCAACTTTGAAGATATGGCAATGGACTTCATGGATATCAGAAAGAGAGTATATAAGTTCCCTAAGATGGGTGAGAAGGCATATTTTGTGGCAATACCTACATCATCAGGTACAGGTAGTGAGGTAACACCTTTTGCTATCATTACAGATAAAGATACGGGAATAAAGTGGCCTATAGCTGACTATGAAATCCTCCCGAATATGGCAATCGTTGATGTAAACAATATGATGGATCAGCCTAAGGGACTTACTGCGGCATCAGGAATTGACGTTCTTACCCACGCTCTTGAGGCATATGTATCAATAATGGCTACAGATTATACTGACGGACTTGCTCTAAGAGCGATGAAGCTTGTATTTGATTATCTGCCTTCAGCATATGAAAACGGAAGTGCGGATCCGATTGCAAGAGAGAAGATGGCTGACGCTTCATGTCTTGCAGGTATGGCTTTTGCAAATGCATTCCTCGGTGTAAACCACTCAATGGCACATAAGCTCGGTGCATTCCACCATATAGCACACGGACTTGCAAATGCGGTAATACTTACAAGGGTTATGAGATACAATGCATCTGATGTTCCTACAAAAATGGGTACCTTCCCACAGTATGAATATCCTAAGGCAAAGGCAAGATATGTTGAGGCTGCAAAGTACTGTGGTGTAACCGGAAAGAATGATGACGAGATATTTGAAAACTTTATAAAGAAAATAGAAGAGTTGAAGAAATTTATAGGGGTTAAAGAGACAATAGCACTCTACGGAGTAGAAGAAAAATACTTCTTAGACACATTGGACGAGATGAGTGAGCAGGCATTCAACGATCAGTGTACTGCTGCAAATCCGAGATATCCGCTTATAAGCGAGATCAAAGAGCTGTATTTGGACGCTTATTACGGCAGATAATACCTATTGGAAAGGAGATTGATTATGGATTTGACAAACAAAAAGCTTATTGTAGAGAGAAAGCATAAGAAAGTATATGAAACAAACGACTGTATTATAAAGGCATTTACCGGCGAGCATCCAAAGTCCGATGTATTTAACGAGGCACTCAATCAGGCAAGGATAGAAGAGACGGGGCTTAATGTTCCGAAGGTGCTTGCCGTAGAGGCAATGGATGACGGATGGGCAATCATAATGTCAAAGAAAAACGGAAAGACATTGAAAGAGATTATGGAGTCCGACAAGGACAATATAAGAAAGTATATGGATATGTTTGTGGATATTCAGCTTGATATAAACTCAAAGTCGTCACCGCTTCTTAACAGAATGAACCTTAAATTCAGCAGACAGATAAATGAGTTGAAGGAACTTAATGCAACCATAAGATATGAGCTTTTAACCAGACTTGACGGAATGAAAAAGCATACAAAGATTTGTCACGGAGATTTCAATCCAAGCAATGTGCTTGTGGGAGAAGACGGAGAGGTGTCAATAATCGACTGGTCTCATGCCACTCAGGGAAATGCGGCGGCTGATGCTGCAAATACCTATCTGCTCTTTGCGCTTACAGATAAGAATCTTGCAGATATGTATATGGACATTTACTGTGAAAAATCAGACACCGCAAAGCAATACGTACAAAAGTGGCTTTCAATAGTTGCGGCACAGAGATTGTCAAAGCATATAGAAGCCGAGAAAGAACTGTTGATGCAGTATATTGACGTGGTGGATTATTTATAGAAGTGATTTCGGAGTGAAAAAGTGATAAACAAGGGATTGTATATGATTTTATAATTGTATACAATCCTTTTTTGTGCTATTATAGGTACTCATATAATGAAAGGAATAAAGGTAAAATATTTTAAATGAATGAGGGAGTAACATCATCAAATTTCAGAATAGATGCAAATGAGAGGAGAAAAAAGATAATAGGCGTGTCCGTAACAGGTATTGTCACAAATCTGTTTCTGGGCATTTTAAAGGCCGTGCTCGGTGTATTGTCAGGATCCGTTGCACTTGTCAGCGACGCTTTAAACAATATAACGGATTCGTCATCGTCACTTATCACTATAATAGGTACAAAGCTTGCAGGTAAAGCACCTGACAAACAGCATCCTTTCGGACATGGCAGAACGGAGTATCTGACAAGCCTTTTGATAGGCGGTATCGTATTTTTGACAGGTTTTCAGTCACTTATAAGTTCGGCTAAGGCCGTATTCCACAAAGAAGAGATGAGTACCGGTGTTGTGACTGTGATAATAATTATTGCAACAATTGTGGCTAAAATAATATTGGGGACATATACACAAAACAGCGGAATAAAGTACAATTCAGGTGCGTTGCAAGCTTCAGGTGCGGATGCCAAGAATGATGCAATAGTATCTGTAGTGACACTTATTTCTACGGCTGTATACATATTTACAAAGATTTCAATAGACGGTATTGCGGGTGTTATCATATCACTTTTTATATTGAGGGCTGCATATGACATACTCTCGGATACAATAAAGAAGCTTCTAGGGGAGAGAGTGGACGGAGATATGGTCAGAGGAATAAAGGAGATAGCAAGGAGTACTGAAGGTGTTATAAATTGCTTTGACCTTATATTAAATGACTACGGTCCCGACTTTTATACAGGTTCCATCAATGTTGAAATTGAGGACAACAGAAGTATAGGAGAGATGTATCCTATCTTACATGAGGCGCAGACAAAGATTTATGACAAGTATAATGTATTCTTAGTGTTCGGATTTTATGCGGTGGATGTAAAAGATGAGAGATATAAAAAGATAAAGGCGTTACTTCAAAATTATAAGGACAGTGAAAGACATATCATCAACTATCATGGAATAGTGATTGATGAAAAAGATATGACTATATACTGTGATATTACAAAAGATTTTGATATTAAGCCGGAAACTATAATAGAAGATGTGAACAGAATATTGAAAGCGCAATTCCCGCAGTACGACATACATGTGAATATAGATACGGAATTCACAGGAGAATAGTTAAATTTCAGACAATAGGCAGTGTACAGATAAATTTGTATACTGCCTATTATTTTTTAATATTAAATTTATTGCAATGTATATATTAAGTATTTTAAAAACACAAAAAGTACATGAAAAAACTTGAAAATAGATTTATATTTTAGTATACTCTTCAAAGTTAGATATAGCTAACCCGACCAATAATATAGTACTTAAATGCAAAGGGGAGAGTTTTTGCAATAGTATTTAGTCATAGTTGCAGTATAACATTATGATTTAAATACTTTTTTGTAGTGCAACTTTCCTTTATTTAAGTAAAAAAGTTAGAGGTCACTAACTAAAATGTAATAGGAGATTTATGAAAAGAAAGCTTATTTTTAATGTAGGAGTCGGTGCACTTAGCATATTGATGGCTACAACACAGGTTACACCTGCTTTTGCCGGATCGTGGAAGAGGGAGCAGAGCGGCTGGAGTTATATAAATGACAACGGTGCCAAGGCTGTCGGTTGGACAAAGACTCCAAGCGGATGGTATTACCTGGATACTGCAGGTCTTATGAAGACAGGCTGGTTGCAGGATGTTGACGGAAAGTGGTATTTTTTGGATACTGCTAAAGGTATACAAGAGGGCAAGATGCTCACAGGATGGAATTGGATAGACGGATATTGCTATTATTTCGACATTCAAAGCGGAGCTTTGCTTGTAAATACCACAACACCTGACGGTTACAAGGTGAATGCCGACGGCAAGTGGGAAAAAGACGGCAAGGTTGTGTTCTCACAGGGTAAAGGACATTTATCAGCCTCAGGTATAGTCGGAAATAATACAAATCAGTCAGCGGCAAAAAAGAGTGGCGCAGGTTCAAAGAGCGGTTCACGAGGAAAATCGGAAAGTTCACGAGGCGGCGGTTCACGAGGAGGATCGGGCAGCTCACAAGGAAGTGCTTCACATGGCGGCACAGGCAGTTTGCAAGGAAGTGCTTCACAAGGCGGCACTGGCAGTTTGCAAGGAAACTCGGGCAAAAGTTCATTTGGTAACAGTGTAAGCCAAAACGGTTCCGATACATCTAACGGGCAAACAAATAACGCAGGAAATAATAATGCAGCAACTAACGGAACACAGGAAGGTAGTGTTAGCGGCGGACATTCGATAGGTGACGCGGGACATAGTGCCAATGCAGAAAATAATGTAAGCAGTATAGTAGAAAATGCGGGAGTTGATGCGACTTTAAACAATGAAGGTGCAACAACAAACCAAACAGGCATTGAAGCCGCAAGCAATTCAGGAAACACCTCAAACGGTGAGGCCGCAAATAACGCAGGGAACACCTCAAGTAGTGAGGTTACAAATAACGCAGGAAACGCCTCAAACAGTGAGACAACCAATAACGCAGGAAACACCTCAAACAGTGAGACAACAAATAACGCAGGAAACGCCTCAAACAGTGAGACAACCAATAATACAGGAAACAACTCAAGCGGCGAGGTTGCAAATAATACAGAGAGTACCTCAAGTACCGAGGTTTCAAATAATGATAAATTTGCATATGTAAATTATACCAAAAATGTTAATACGGATTTCGGTCAGTATGTAGTGGTTACATTCAAATACGGAACGATTGACAATTACAAGGTGATTGTAGACGGTACGGATGTCACATCAAGCATGACCAAGGTGGATGATGAAGGACATGTGGTAAAGTGGCTTTCAACCGTAAAAGATCCGTCGGCACTGCAGATAGTAAGTAAGGCTGATAACGATACTCAGGATATCAAACTTGCAGGCGGTGAGAGAAAAAATATAACAAATACCTCTGTAAAGGCTCCGAAGTATGTGCTTTCAAACGGACGTATGACAAAGTTTGATTATCTGCTTGAAACATTTGACAATGAAGGTAAGGTCAGAAAAGATTCTGCAAAGACAACATTTACATTACAGACTAAAAAGACAGATTCATCTACAGAAACAGTTCCTTCAAAGTACTATATACCTGTGACGGAGATAGATAATGTAGGAGCAGGAAATATAAAGATAAAGCTTCAGCTTGAGAATGAGGAGCAGGAGGCTTGGTTTGACGGACTTAACAATATAAAACTCCTTAGTGAGGAACACAATATTATAAATCAGAACCTTGTATATAATAAGAGTAAGGAAACAAAGTACGGCAAGGTCGGAGTTATAAATATTCCGCTTCCTCAAAATAATGCAAGGAGCAGAGGAGACTACTATGTAAGTGTAGGTTCTTCAAAGAATTCTAAAAGGGTAAGTCTTCCTATATCACTTGTAACCAAAACCGATTTCAAGGTGGTAAGAGACAGCTCTACACCGAATCCTAAGGTTGGCGGAGATATAAGATTTAAGATAGAGGATCCTAAGGGATTACAGAGCTTCGGCAATGACTACGGACTTGTTATGTATAAGGTGACACTTACAAAGCCTGACGGTTCAGTGATAGAGTTGCCTCATTATGACAGCTGGTACAATATAATGGGACTTATGCATATCAGCGGAACTGACAAGACATCCGGTAAGGTGTATACAGATGTAGCCGGAGTGTATACGGCTACTATTTACGCCAAGGGCTATAAGACAATGACAAAGAAATTTGAAGTCTTAAACAGCGACGGTTCATCGGCTGCAACTACAGGTGATAAGGATTCGTCAAAGTCTGTTGATGCTATATCCACTCCTACAGTAAGTAAGATACATTCGGGAAACAGAGAGTCGTCAAGTACTTCATCGGTAGTTATAGGAGGATACACAGGTTCGTCAAGCTCAGGCAAGAAAGCGGACAGTGTATCGGGTGCTACAAAGAAGTCCGGAGGTAAGGCTGACGCCACATCAAGTGCAACCGGAAGTATGATGATAAACGGATATTTGCTTTATGACTATGACTTGCTTACAAATGCTATGGTTCTGAATGAAATCGGACTTAGAAGTAAGGATTCCGATGCGGTAATGAATTGGTGGTTTGACCAGACACCTGAGGCGATAGTAGGAGATGACAAGGGAAAACTTTATGAGTTAAACAGCTTTGTAGATGCATATAAAGACGCAAGACTTGACGGAAATGTATTGACATTTGAAGATTATATAAAATCATCAGATGCTAAGACAAGAGAGATGGTAGGCAATGTAAAGAATGTGCTTGAAAACGGTAAACTGAGTACGGTATATCGCTATGGAAATCTTGTGGGAGAGGCCGCACCTACATTTACAGGACTTACAGCTCCGGTTGCGGACAGCTTTACAATAACTACAGACAATGCCGACTTTATAAAAAATCTTAATTCGATCATGCTTGACGGTTCCGGTTCACCGCTTAGAGGTGACAATTATTTGAAGCAGTATGAGATTGGTGCGGACGGTAAGAGTATCATAATCTATAAGAGTGCATTCAACAAATATCTGAATCCTTTGGTAGGAAAACATAAGATAGCGCTTGATTCTACAGGTTTTGAGAAAATAGAGCTTGAACTGAATATAACGGATACACTTGAGAATATAGAACTTACCGATGTAAGTGATAAGCATGAGACCGATTCGGCTGTAGTGATAAAGGCTGTTAAGGATGACGATCCTAAGAAGGGTGACTTCTTAAGTAAGCTTGGAAGCGTAAAGGTACAAAATCCTGACGGAACTATAAGAGACGTAATATCGGCATTTGCAGGCGGCAATACTTCGGATACGGTATATGATATAGCGGACGGAAAGATTACTCTTCGAGGAGGACTCTTTAAAGATGCCGGAGAATATACAATCTACTTGCAGTCAAGCGACGTAAACTATGCCGTGCAGTCTGTTAAGGTAAATATTGCACAGAAGGAAACTGTCGCACCTGTGACACCGGTAACACCTGTAAGTCCTGTAACACCTGTGACACCGATAACACCTGTAACTCCGGTAAGTCCTGTGACTCCTGTAACACCGGTTGCTCCTTCTACAGAAGAGGGTAAGGATGCACCTAAGGTAAATACAGGTAAAAAGTCAAGCTCATTTATGTATGATATGCTGACTGTAAAGTTTGAAGGCATGAATGAAGGTGACCTTGAGAAGTATCTGAAAGCGGTCACAAGTGTGAGTGTAAACGGAGAGGATTATGTTAAAGCAGGCATCCTCGGATTCGGATATGGAAGCAATAAAGAGTTTAGGGCACATGATGATTCGGTCTATGGCGGTAAAGTCAGTCAGTTGTCTGTAAAGGCAGGCAGCTTCACAGACAATAAGTTTGATTTTGTAGTAAAGGCTGATGGCTATAAGGATTTGGTATTTACAATGAATGCTGACGGAAGTATTGTTAAAAGTAATGTGCCTGCACCTGTAGTTCCTGTCACTAATGAAGTGGAAGTTGATAAGGTGGAAGTTACAAAGTATAACAATGCCGAGGTATATGCGGTTACACTAAAGGGCGAGGAAGCTAAGATTGATGAGTTTATCGAAAAGCTTAACGCCGTAGAAGTAAATGGCGTAAAGGTTGAAGAAGGCATTATATCAATACTTGGCAGAGAATGCTTTGCTGTAGACAATAACAATGTTATCTATATAAAGTCAAGGAAGATAAAGGGACTTGCAGACAGACTTGTATTTAAGGGAGAAGGTATGGATGATTTAAGCTATACCACATCTTCAAAGATAGCTACACCGACTATAACAGGCTCTGAGATTAGGAGAGGCTATGACAATTATGTAAGATTGACATTTGATGATACAAACAAACCGCTGCTTAAACTTTTTACGGAACTGATAAAGTCGGGTAAGGCTACAGTGACTGTAAACGGTGTTACTTATAACAAAGGTTATAATATAAGCAATACCGCTACATATAAGCTTTCATCAAATATGACTTACGGATATACTCAGTTTATTGACCTTTCACTTGACGGATTCAATCAGCCAAGCAATGAAGTGGTGATAAGCTCTGAAAACTTTGATACAATCAGATTTAATGTAGAGGTATCTGAGAATGCTTCAGGTAACAGAAGAACAAGAAGAGATTTGAGTGCTTTTGAAAGTGCTACACCGTCCAATGCAAACAGATAAATAAAAAATCATGTCGACTCCATAGCGGGTCGGCATTTTTTATATAAAATATAATAAAGAACAAATGTTTGGGATTGACAGACGGAGCTTCTTTTTGTAAGATGAAAGTTGCACTATTGTAGGGATTTTTATGCCCTTTGATAGATGTTCAGATAATGTAACTGGCCAAAAGGCTAAACTAAATGAAATGATTTTGCTATTATATCATAGAAAAATCTAAATTCATACCAGAAAAATATACAGGGGTGAAACGTCAATGGATAGAAGCAAGATGCGTCCGATAACTTCCGGAAAGAGCATGAGGATGAGTTTCCAGACACAAAAAGAAGTTCTGGAAATGCCGAACTTGATAGAGATACAAAAAGACTCATATCAATGGTTCCTGGATGCAGGTCTAAAAGAAGTTTTTAGAGATATATTTCCTATAGAAGATTTTGCAGGACATTTTAGCCTCGATTTTGTCAATTTCAAGTTGGCAAGAGATGAAGTTAAATATTCCATAGAAGAGTGTAAAGACAGAGATACAACATACGCAGCTCCGCTAAAGGTGAAAATCAGACTTATAAATAAAGATAAGGACGAGATAAATGAGCACGAGATCTTTTTAGGAGATTTACCGCTGATGACTGATACCGGATCATTTGTAATAAATGGTGCAGAAAGAGTTATTGTCAGCCAGTTGGTTCGTTCACCGGGTATTTATTATACAATAGAACATGATAAGATAGGTAAAGAGTTGTTTATGTGTCAGGTCATCCCGAACAGAGGTGCATGGCTTGAGTACGAAACAGATTCAAACGACATTTTTTACGCAAGAGTGGACAGAACAAGAAAAGTTCCGATTACAGTACTTTTGCGTGCTTTCGGACTTGGAACAAACACACAGATTATAGATATGTTCGGAGAAGAGCCGAAGATTATGGCAAGCTTTGCAAAGGATCCTTCCGAGAATTATCAGGACGGTCTTTTAGAGTTGTATAAAAAGATAAGACCGGGTGAGCCGCTTTCAGTAGACAGTGCGGAAGGGCTTTTAAGGTCAATGTTCTTTGATGCCAGAAGATATGATTTGGCAAAGGTCGGAAGATATAAGTTCAATAAAAAGCTTCACTTCAAGAACAGAATAAAAGGACATACTCTTTCAAGAGATGTAGTGGACGAGAATACAGGCGAGGTGATTGCACAGGCTGAGACCGTAGTGGATGCGGATATAGCTACAGCTATTCAAAATGCGGCAATTCCTGCAGTGTGGGTACATGGAGTTGAGAGAGAAGTAAAAGTCCTTTCAAACTTGATGGTAGATATCGAAAGCTATGTGCCTGAGCTTAGCGATCCTAAGTCTATTGGTATTACCGAACAGGTATATTATCCTGTACTTAAAAAGCTTATGGAAGAAAACGAAGGCGAAGAGCTTATAAAGGCAATCGAAAAGAGTGTCAATGAGCTTATTCCTAAGCATATCACAAAGGAAGATATCTTTGCTACCGTAAACTACAACATGCATATTGAAGAGCATATCGGCAACAAGGATGATATCGACCACTTGGGAAACAGAAGAATAAGAGCGGTAGGAGAGCTGTTACAGAATCAGTACCGTATCGGTCTTACAAGAATGGAAAGAGTTGTAAGAGAGAGAATGACCACTCAGGACATAGACTCCATTACACCTCAGTCACTTATAAACATTAAGCCTGTAACGGCGGCGGTGAAGGAATTCTTCGGAAGTTCACAGCTGAGCCAGTTCATGGATCAAAACAATCCGCTTTCAGAGCTTACTCACAAGAGAAGACTTTCAGCTTTGGGACCGGGAGGTCTTTCAAGAGAGAGAGCCGGATTCGAGGTTCGAGACGTTCACTATACTCACTATGGAAGAATGTGCCCTATTGAGACACCTGAAGGACCGAACATCGGACTTATCAACTCACTTGCAAGCTTTGCAAGAGTAAACGAGTACGGATTTGTAGAAGCTCCTTATCGTGTGGTAGATAAGTCGATAGATCCTTTAAACCCGGTAGTAACGGATGATGTTGTATATCTTACAGCGGACGAAGAGGACAACTTCACTGTAGCACAGGCGAATGAGCCGCTTGATGCTGAAGGACATTTTGTACACAACAATGTATCAGGTCGTTACCGTGACGAGACTTCAGAGTTTGCAAAGAAGAATATAGATTTGATGGACGTATCACCTAGAATGGTGTTCTCGGTTGCTACAAGTATGATTCCTTTCCTTGAGAACGATGATGCGAACCGTGCACTTATGGGATCAAACATGCAAAGACAGGCCGTGCCTCTTATGATTACCGATGCTCCTGTAGTAGGTACCGGAATGGAGACCAAGGCCGCAGTCGACTCAGGTGTATGTGTGGTTGCAAAGAATTCGGGAACGGTAACGGAATGTTCATCAGATAAAATTGTTATAAAAAGAGATGACGATGCGGTACTTGATACTTATAAGCTTATCAAGTTTGCAAGAAGTAACCAGTCAAACTCTTACAATCAAAAGCCTATAGTATTTAAGGGCAACCATGTCAATGCCGGTGAGGTTATTGCAGACGGTGCTTCCACATACAACGGTGAAATAGCCCTTGGAAAGAATCCTCTTATCGGATTTATGACATGGGAAGGATATAACTACGAGGATGCCGTACTCCTGAGTGAAAGACTTGTCGAGTATGATGTTTACACATCTATTCATATCGAGGAATACGAATGTGCGGCAAGAGAAACAAAGCTTGGACCTGAAGAGATCACAAGAGATGTACCGGGTGTAGGTGACGACGCTCTTAAGGATCTTGATGAGAGAGGTATCATAAGAATCGGTGCCGAGGTAAGAGCCGGAGACATCCTTGTAGGTAAGGTTACTCCAAAGGGAGAGACCGAGCTTACAGCGGAAGAAAGACTGCTTCGTGCAATCTTCGGTGAGAAGGCAAGAGAAGTAAGAGATACTTCACTTAAGGTACCGCACGGTGCATACGGCGTTGTTGTTGATGCAAAAGTATTTACAAGAGAAGCCGGAGATGAATTGGCTCCGGGTGTTACACAGAATGTAAGAATTTATATAGCACAAAAGAGAAAGATTTCAGTCGGTGATAAGATGGCGGGCCGTCACGGTAACAAGGGTGTTGTTTCCAGAGTATTGCCTGTAGAAGATATGCCTTTCCTTCCAAACGGAAGACCGCTTGATATCGTGCTTAACCCTCTGGGTGTGCCTTCACGTATGAACATCGGACAGGTACTTGAGATTCACCTCTCACTTGCGGCAAAAGCACTTGGATTTAATGTTGCAACTCCTGTCTTTGACGGTGCAAACGAGAACGACATTATGAACATGCTTGAAGTGGCTAATGATTATGTCAATACCGAGTGGGACAGCTTTGAAGAAAAGTATAAGGATGTATTGGAGCCTGAAGTTATAGATTACCTCGGTTCACATCTTGAGAACAGAAAACTTTGGGAAGGTGTTCCTCTTTCAAGAGACGGTAAAGTAAGACTTCGTGACGGTAGAACCGGAGAGTACTTTGACAGCCCTGTTACAATAGGTCACATGCATTATCTTAAGCTCCACCACATGGTAGATGATAAGATTCATGCCAGATCTACAGGTCCTTACTCACTTGTTACACAGCAGCCGCTCGGCGGTAAAGCACAGTTCGGCGGACAGAG
>OGJT01000822.1_pt1 | contig 12067 bp, 8 predicted proteins | sample 1572331 | NCBI WGS metagenome assembly OGJT01 (sample SAMEA2582094, study PRJEB24529) | metagenome | biome: Human gut stool | place: China | collected 2011
AACCTCCTATGCCGTTTCTCGACGACAAGGCCCCAAAGAAGCCCCGGAAGGTGAAACAGGTGTGGACCGGCGACGGCTATGTGCTGTTTTGGCAGAAGCCGAAGGCCAAGCATTGGGGAGACGAGGCTAACCGTTTTGTCGTCTACCGCTTCGGAGCCGGCGAAAAAGTCAACCTCGACGACCCGTCAAAGATTGCAACCGTCACGGACAAGATGCATTACCGGTTGCCGTATGTCGATGGGGGGACGAAATACACCTATGTGGTCACTGCCTTAGACAGGGTGGGGAATGAGAGTAAAGGCAAAAAGAAAGGGATTAAGCTTTGAGCTTAATCCCTTTATGTGTGGTTGGAGTTTATTCTTTAAGCAGGTTGTCAAGGAAACTGTCCAAATCGGCATCCAGATTCTTCATCAAGTCTCCACCGATGATGACAGTGTCATCGTCCGCGAGATACAGTTCTCCGACGGGCTCTTTGTCGTCGTCTTCAAGAACCAGACTGAATGGTTTCATGATGCCCAAATTGTCGATGAGGGCGGCATTAGCCTTCATTTCGGAGCGTAGGATGTGGATGGCCTCATCGTAAAACCGTTCGTCCTTGTTGTCTATCCACTGCTCGATTACGCAACGGGTGATTTCTTCCTCTTCGTCGTTGAAGGCAAGCATTTCACCGCTGTCGGGAGAAACGCGGATATGAATGTCTGTCAGAACGGACGTGTCGTCCGACTTCGGAAATTTCTGCGCGATCTTTTTGATGAACCGTTCTATCTGTTGCGTGGTCTGTTCTGTCACTTTCATGTTGATGTCTTTGTAAAGAATAATAAGACAAAGATACGCTAAAAAGCAGTAATCTCCAAATTATTGCCCACCTTTTTATGTAGGCAGAGTGATTTCTCCGGCAAGAGACTGGTTCATTTTTTCGCGAATGATTCTTGGGTCGTGGTATCTGGCTTGCAGATACATGAGTTTGGTGACAGCTGCCTCCACCGTGCTGTCCCTTCCACTCACCACCCCGGCATCTTTCAGATGATAGCCGGCATCATATCGCTCCATAGCCACCGTGCCGCTCACGCATTGGCTGATGTTGACAATCACGACATCGCGCCGTGCCGCATCATTGAGTAACCGCGCTATCCAAGGCTTCTGTGGGGCGTTGCCGTTGCCGAAACTTCGCAGCACAATGGCGTGCAACTCGGGGGCTTCGAGTACATGGCGCACGATATTTTCCTCGATACCGGGGAAGAGTGACAGGACAATGACATTATTATCCATCTCTTGATGGGGAACCATCGGGCGGTCGAAATCGGGACGGAGAATGTTGTGTGGGTGATAGTTGAAGGTCACGCCGGCATCGCATAAGTGGGGATAGTTGTACGACTCGAAGGCGTTGAATCCGTCGGCATTGATTTTGGTGGAACGGTTGCCGCGCAGCAGGCGGCCGCTGAAATAGATGCACACTTCAGGCACCAGCGGTAGCCCGTCGGTATTGTGGGCGGCCGCGAGTTCGATGCTTGTCACGACATTCTCTTTTCCATCCGTGCGCAACTGGCCCATAGGCAGCTGCGAACCGGTGAGCACCACCGGTTTGGTCAGGTTTTCGAGCATGAACGACAAGGCCGATGCCGTGTAGGCCATTGTGTCGGTGCCGTGGAGAATGACAAAGCCATCGTGCGAGTGGTAGTGTTTGGTAATGATTTCGACCAGTTGGGCCCAGCACGTCGGGCTCATGTCGCTGGAGTCGATCGGCGGGTCGAACTGGTAGACATCGATGTCTGTCTTGACAAGTCTTAACTCGGGCATGGCATTGACAAGATGGTTGAAATCAAGAGGCTCTAAAGCACCCGTCTGTGGGTTGCATCCCATGCCTATCGTGCCGCCGGTGTATATGAGTAATATCCTGTTGGTTCTCATTCGTAATCGTTTTCGTAAAATCATTTGCAAATATAATTTAAAATGGATTATATTCCAAATTATTTATGTAGTTTTGCAGAAAAGAAGATCTACAAAACTTAAAAACGAAAAACGATGAAAAAGTTCATGGATGAAAATTTCTTGCTTGAGACGGAAACCGCGCAAGAACTTTTCCACAATCATGCGGCCAAGATGCCTATTATCGACTATCATTGCCATTTGATTCCCGAAATGGTGGCCAATGACCATAAGTTTAAAAGTATCACTGAATTGTGGCTGGGAGGCGACCACTACAAGTGGCGTGCCATGCGCACAAACGGCGTGAATGAGAAATATTGCACGGGTAACGACACCGACGACTGGCAGAAGTTTGAAAAGTGGGCAGAAACGGTTCCCTACACATTCCGCAATCCGCTCTACCATTGGACACATTTGGAGCTCAAGACTGCGTTTGGTATCGAGAAACAGCTGAGTCCTAAGACTGCTCGTGAAATCTATGATGAGTGTAACGAGAAGTTGCAACAGCCTGAGTTCAGTGCGCGGGGCTTGATGCGTCACTATCATGTTGAGTGTGTATGTACCACCGACGACCCTATTGACGACCTTCGCTATCACAAGCAGACGCGTGAGAGTGGTTTTGAAATCAAGATGATTCCGGCATGGCGGCCCGACAAGGCCATGAATATCGAGAAGCCCGACTATGCCGACTATGTTCGGAAGTTGGCTGAGGTCAGTGGCTTGGAAATCAACAGTTTCGCCGCTATGGTTGATGCTTTGCAGAAGCGTCACGACTTCTTTGCGGAAAATGGGTGCAAACTTTCCGACCACGGCATAGAAGAGTTCTATGACGAACCTTATACAGACTCGCAGATAGAGACCATCTTTGAGAAGGCCCTCCGTGGACAGCAGTTGTCCGCTCTCGAGATTCGCCAGTATAAGCATGCCTTCCTTCGCGTGTGCGCAGAGATGGATCATGCTGCCGACTGGACTCAACAATATCACTATGGGGCCATCCGAGACAATAATACATTGATGTACAACAAACTCGGTGCAGACACGGGATTCGATTCCATCGGTGAGTTTAATACAGCCAGGTCAATGAGCCACTTCCTCAACGAACTGAATATGGAAGGCCGGCTCACGCGTACCATACTCTATTGTCTGAACCCGTGCGCCAATGAAGTGATTGCAACCATGCTCGGCAATTTCCAGGACGGTTCTTGCCCGGGTAAAATTCAGTTTGGTTCCGGTTGGTGGTTCAATGATCAACTCGATGGTATGACCAAGCAGATGAATGCACTTTCCGTTCTTGGTTTGCTGAGTCGTTTTGTGGGTATGTTGACCGATAGCCGTTCGTTCTTGAGCTATCCCCGCCATGAGTATTTCCGTCGTCTACTCTGCAATTTGTTGGGCAACGATGTAGAGAAGGGGCTGTTACCCAATGACTCGGAAGCCCTTGCTCGTATGGTGGAAGACATTTCCTATAATAATGCCCGTAACTATTTCAAGTTTTATTAAAAAAAGCTGACGGCATGGAAGATTGAAGGCAGCTTCTCTCATTCTGTGCCTGTTTAGAAATATAGGAGTTTGCATCTTTGTAAAATGGATGCAGACTCCTTTTTTTGTAAATTGTAGAGGAAAGATTTGTGATTCTCAAAAAATAAACGTATTTTTGCACAGTTTTAACGATATTGTCGATCGAAATGAAAAAAGTTCTTAGTGCGTTTGTAGTGGCTTTGACTATGATTGTAGTCATGGGCAGTTGTTCCGGTTCCAAGCAGGTAGCCTATTTTCAGAATGCTGATTCCATCAGTTATGCGGCTTCACGTATGCTGTATGATGCCAAGGTTATGCCCAAGGATCAACTCACCATTACGGTGATTACTACCGATCCGAAAGCTTCGGCGCCTTTCAATCTGTCTGTCTCCAACACTATTGGCACGAGCGGTCAGCTTAATGTCGGGGGCTCATTGCAGGGATATCTTGTTGATAATGAAGGTAATATCAATTTCCCCATTGTAGGTAAGTTGCATGTGGAAGGACTCACCAAGAATCAGTGCGAAGATTTGATCCGTCGGAAGATTGCTCCTTATCTGGCTGCAACGGAAAATCCGATTGTGACCGTGCGTATGGCCAGCTATCGGGTGACGGTTATCGGTGAAGTGGAACATCCCGGTGTGGTGCAGGTTCCGACAGAGAAGATGAGTGTCATTGAGGCCCTTGCACAGAGCGGTGACCTTACTATTTACGGTAAGCGCAATAATGTAATGCTGATTCGTGAAGATGCAACCGGACAGAAGGAAGTTCACAGGCTCAATCTAAATGATGCCAATCTGATCAATTCTCCTTATTATTATCTCCAACAAAACGATGTGATTTACGTGGAGCCCAACAACGTAAAGGCCAAGAACTCAGGAATCGGTAGCTCTACAACGATTTGGTTTTCTTTTATCGGCATTGTGACATCGGTAGCTTCTCTGTTGGTAAACATCTTGAGAGACTGATTATAGGCAGCTCGGTACAAGAAAGCCGAAATTCAATTTGGCAAGGATGTATAGGTAAATTGATTTGACTTTATGTGTGGAATTGTTGGATATATAGGTAAGCGCGAGGCATATCCCATTTTGATTAAGGGGCTTAAACGGCTCGAATACAGAGGTTATGACTCGGCAGGCGTTGCGTTGATAAATGATAATGGCGGACTTTGTGTGTATAAGACAAAAGGCAAAGTCGCCGATTTGGAAGCTTTTTGTGCCGATAAGGATTCCTCCGGTGTCGTGGGGATAGCCCACACCCGTTGGGCTACACACGGTGAACCTTCTTCGACCAACGCCCACCCGCATTTCTCCCAATCGAGGCGTTTGGCCATTATTCATAATGGCATCATAGAGAACTATGCCGATATCAAAAAGAAGTTGGTGTCGAAAGGTGTCAAGTTCTGCTCTGATACAGATACGGAGGTGTTGGTACAACTTGTCGAATATGTACAAATCACGAAAAAGGTAGATTTGCTTACAGCTGTGCAGTTGTCGCTTCGGCAAGTGATCGGTGCCTACGCTATAGCGCTCCTTGACAAAGAAGATCCGGGACAGATTATTGCGGCGCGAAAGCAGAGCCCGCTTGTTGTGGGAATTGGAGACAACGAGTTTTTCTTGGGTTCTGATGCCAGTCCCATTGTGGAGTATACGGACAAGGTGGTGTATCTTGAGGATGGCAATATTGCAGTGATGCGTCTCGGAGAAGAACTAAAGGTTGTCAACATTGAGAATGTAGAGCTTAATCCCGAAGTGAAGACGGTGGACCTTGATCTTGGACAAATAGAAAAAGGCGGCTATCCACATTTCATGTTGAAGGAGATCTTCGAACAGCCTGAGTGTCTCAAAAACTGTATGCGTGGGCGTGTGGTAAGCCGAACGGTGGAGACACGTGTGATTACCTCCGATGATGATGCTCAACCGACTACAACCGAAACGGAAATGGGTGTGGTGCTTAGTGCTATTACTGACCATAAGCAGCAGTTGCTCAATGCCAAACGTTTTATCATTGTTGCTTGTGGCACTTCATGGCATGCCGGTCTTATCGGCAAGCAGATGATAGAGACCTATTGTCGTATTCCTGTAGAAGTGGAATATGCCAGTGAGTTCCGCTATCGCAACCCTGTTGTCACGAAAGACGATGTGGTTATTGCTATCTCCCAAAGTGGAGAGACGGCAGACACATTGGCAGCTATCAAGTTGGCTAAGGAGAAAGGAGCGTTTATCTATGGAATTTGTAACGCCATCGGTTCAAGCATAGCGCGGGCCACCGATACTGGCACTTATATTCATGTGGGACCGGAGATAGGTGTCGCAAGTACCAAGGCATTCACGGGGCAGGTTACTGTACTTACCTTGTTGGCTTTAGCCATTGGAAAAGAGCGTGGCACTATCAGCACTGAGGACTATCAACATATTACGGAGCAACTGTGGAGTATTCCGGAGAAAATGCAGGAAGTACTTAAGACTAATGAGCGTATTGCCGACCTGAGCCGTACATTCACCTATGCGCGTAATTTCCTTTATCTTGGTCGTGGCTTTAGTTATCCCGTAGCTCTTGAGGGAGCTTTGAAGTTGAAGGAAATCAGCTATATCCATGCCGAAGGTTATCCGGCTGCAGAAATGAAGCATGGGCCGATCGCATTGATTGACTCCGATATGCCCGTGGTGGTGGTGGCTACCCATAACGCCATGTACGAAAAACTGCTTTCTAATATTCAGGAGGTTAAGGCAAGGAAAGGGAAAGTCATAGCTTTGGTGACGCAAGGTGACGAGACAATCAGTAAGATAGCTGATGAAGTGATTGAGTTGCCGGAGGTGCTGGAATGCCTAGAACCGCTCATAGTCACCATTCCGTTGCAGTTGTTGGCCTACCATGTGGCTGTATGTAAAGGCAAGAATGTTGACCAGCCTCGCAACTTGGCAAAGTCAGTTACCGTTGAATAAAATATAAAAGGGAGTCGCTTTTCTGCGATTCCCTTTTTTGCAATGTCAGGATATAAACACAAAGTAAGAAGGACAAGAGAAATGGAACCGTTGAAGCATGAATGTGGTGTGGCTATGATTCGCCTGTTAAAGCCGCTTGAATTCTATCAGCAAAAGTATGGCACATGGATGTATGGCCTTAACAAACTTTATCTGATGATGGAAAAGCAGCATAACCGCGGACAGGAAGGTGCGGGGCTTTCTTGTGTGAAACTGGAGACAGAGCCGGGCAGCGAGTATATGTTCCGTGTGCGGGCAGAGGGCAGTAATGCCATCACGGAGATATTCGGAACGGTCAATGACAACTTTAAGGGACTTCCTGTGGAGCGGCTTTCCGACATGGAGTTTGTCAAGCATTGTCTGCCTTTTGCAGGAAATCTATATATGGGACATTTGAGATACTCTACCACCGGTAAGAGTGGCATAAAGTATGTGCATCCTTTCCTTCGTCGCAACAACTGGAAAGCCAAAAATCTTTGTCTATGCGGAAATTTCAACATGACCAATATCGACGAGATATTTGAGAAACTCACCCTGCAAGGCCAATGTCCGCGCATTTACAGCGATTCCTACATCATGCTCGAACTCATGGGACATCGTTTGGATCGTGAAGTGGAGCGCAACTTCGTCGCGGCTAAAGCCATGGAAATGGAAAATACCGATATAACCCGTTATATCGAAGACCATGTTAAAATGAGCAATGTGCTCAAGACCACAATGGATGGTTTTGATGGAGGATATGTGGTGTGTGGGCAGACCGGTTCTGGCGAGATGTTTGCCATGCGTGACCCTTGGGGCATTCGTCCGGCCTTTTATTATAAGGATGACGAGATTGTTGCGTTGGCCAGTGAACGCCCTGTCTTGCAGACAACTTTTGATCTTGACGCTTCCGATATTGTCGAGCTCCAACCGGGGACAGCCTTGTTGGTGAAACGAAATGGCGAGAGTTCCATTGAGCGTATTGTTGAACAGCGTGGAGATTCAGCCTGTTCTTTCGAGCGCATCTATTTCAGCCGGGGCAGTGACACCGATATTTATAAAGAGCGTAAGCGACTGGGCGAACAACTTACCAGCCCCATCTTGAAAGCAGTTGATTACGACACGGACCACACGGTGTTTTCTTATATTCCGAATACAGCAGAAGTCGCTTACTATGGTATGCTGAACGGATTTAAGCGTTATCTTAATGAGCAGAAAGTCAAATGCATAGAGGCATTGGGGCATGCGCCGACTCACGATGAGCTTGTTACCATTTTGAACAACTATGTGAGGTCGGAAAAGATAGCATGGAAGGACATCAAACTGCGCACGTTTATCACAGAAGGAAATTCCAGAAACGATTTGGCCAGCCACGTGTACGACATTACTTATGGCAGTGTGCAAGCCGGCAAAGACAATCTTGTCATCATTGACGACAGTATCGTGCGGGGCACAACTTTAAAAGAGAGTATCTTGCGTATCCTTGACCGCTTGCATCCTAAGAAAATAGTCATTGTGTCGAGTGCGCCCCAAATCCGTTATCCCGACTATTATGGCATTGATATGGCCCGGTTGGAAGAGTTTTGCGTATTCCGTGCCACCATTGAGTTACTGAAAGAGCGCAAGATGGAAAAGACCATCGAAAGTGTCTATGAAGCATGCAAGAACGAGTTGACCAAGCCCAAGGCTGACATGACCAACCAAGTGAGAGCGATTTACGAACCTTTCCGGGTGGAGGAGATCAACGAGAAAATTGTGGAGATGCTTCGTCCCGAAGGTTTTACGACTCCCGTCGAATTGGTTTATCAAAGCATCGAAGGTCTTCATAAGGCCATCCCCCATCATCATGGTGACTGGTATTTCACGGGGAAGTATCCTACTCCCGGTGGGAATAAGCTCTGCAATCAAGCTTTCGTCAACTATTACGAGAACAAGTATGCTGTTTCCAAATAAAACAAATCATAAAGATAATTGTATAACAAACAAGACAATGAAAAATGTAACCTTAGTTTTGAGTGACGGAACCAAATTCCATGGCAAATCATTTGGTTATGATGCTCCGGTGGCGGGAGAGGTTGTTTTCAATACGGCGATGATGGGCTATCCCGAAAGTCTCACCGACCCTTCTTACGCAGGGCAACTGTTGGTGATGACTTTCCCATTGGTTGGCAACTATGGTGTGCCTCCTTTCACATTCGGGACCGACGGCATACCCACATTCATGGAGAGCACGCATATCCATGCTTCTGCTATCATTGTGAGCGATTACAGCGAAGAATACAGCCATTGGAACGCCTGCGAGAGTTTGGCCGATTGGTTGAAGCGTGAGCATGTGCCCGGTGTGACAGGCATCGATACGCGCCAACTGACCAAGGTGCTTCGCGAGCATGGTGTGATGATGGGCAAGATACTCTTTGATGACGCGCCGGATAGTGTTCCGGAAGCAGACTATGAGGGCGTGAATTTTGTGGATAAAGTGAGTTGCAAAGAGGTGATACACTACAACGAAGGAGCCGGCAAGAAAGTGGTGTTGGTGGACTGTGGCGTAAAGGCCAATATCATTCGCAGTCTTGTCAATCGCGGTCTTGAGGTTATCCGCGTACCGTGGAACTATGACTATACTTCGATGGACTTCGACGGACTTTTCCTTGCCAACGGTCCCGGAGATCCGGATGTGTGTGAAGAAGCCGTGTGCATTATCCGCAAGCAAATGAATAGCAGCCATAAGCCTATTTGCGGCATTTGCATGGGCAACCAGCTGTTGGCCAAGGCCGGTGGAGCCGATATCTACAAACTCAAGTACGGGCATCGCTCTCACAATCAACCTGTGCGCCTTGTCGGCACGGAGAAGTGCTACATCACTTCCCAAAATCATGGTTATGCCGTCGATGCCAAGACGTTAGGCAGCGACTGGGAAGAACTTTTTGTCAACATGAACGACGGTTCCAATGAGGGCATCCGGCACAAGACCAATCCTTGGTTCTCCAGCCAGTTCCATCCCGAAGCCTGCTCCGGCCCTGTGGATACGGAATTCATGTTTGACAAGTTTGTTGATTGCTTGAAGTAATAGCCAATATAAAAAAGACCAGATATTCTTATGAAAGACGAAAATATAAAAAAGGTATTACTGCTGGGGTCGGGAGCCTTGAAGATAGGTGAGGCCGGCGAGTTCGACTATTCCGGTTCGCAGGCACTGAAAGCTTTGCGTGAAGAGGGCATCAAGACGGTGCTCATCAATCCCAACATTGCAACCGTCCAGACCTCTGAAGGCGTTGCCGATCAGATATATTTCCTGCCCGTACAGCCCTATTTTGTGGAGCGTGTCATCCAAAAAGAACGCCCCGATGGCATCCTGTTGAGCTTCGGGGGCCAGACAGCCCTCAACTGCGGTGTGGAGCTTTACCGTTCGGGAGTGTTGGAAAAATATGGAGTGAAAGTTCTTGGCACGCCCGTTCAGGCCATTATGGACACTGAAGACCGTGAACTCTTTGTGGAGAAGCTCGATGAAATTGATGTAAAGACCATCAAGAGTGAAGCCTGCGAGAATATAGAACAGGCCCGCACGGCTGCTACCACACTGGGCTATCCTGTGATTATCCGTGCTGCTTACGCCTTGGGCGGACTGGGCAGCGGCTTTGCCGACAACGAAGAGGAACTCAATGTCTTGGCCGAAAAGGCCTTTTCCTTCTCTCCGCAGGTGTTGGTAGAGAAAAGTCTGAAGGGTTGGAAAGAGATTGAGTATGAAGTGGTGCGCGACCGCTATGACAACTGTATCACGGTTTGCAATATGGAAAACTTCGACCCATTGGGCATCCATACCGGAGAATCCATTGTCATTGCCCCCTCCCAGACACTCAACAACAGTGAGTATCACAAGTTGCGTGCTCTTGCCATCAAGATTATTCGCCACATAGGCATCGTGGGAGAGTGCAATGTGCAGTACGCTTTTGATCCCAAGAGCGAAGACTATCGGGTGATAGAGGTCAATGCCCGTCTTTCCCGTTCTTCGGCCCTTGCCTCAAAGGCCACGGGTTATCCTCTGGCTTTCGTGGCCGCCAAGCTGGGTATGGGTTACGGCCTGTTTGAATTGAAGAACTCCGTCACCAAGACCACCTCGGCCTTCTTCGAACCGGCCCTTGATTATGTCGTGTGCAAGATTCCCCGTTGGGACCTTTCCAAATTTCGTGGCGTAGACAAGGAACTCGGTTCGAGCATGAAGTCGGTTGGTGAAGTGATGGCCATCGGCCGCAATTTTGAAGAAGCCATTCAGAAAGGTCTTCGCATGATAGGGCAGGGGATGCACGGATTTGTCGAGAATAAGGAACTTGAGATTGCCGACATCGATGCGGCCCTGCGTGAACCCACCGACAAGCGTGTGTTTGTCATCTCCAAAGCTATGCACAAGGGATATACGGTTGACCAAATCCACGAGCTGACCAAGATAGACAAGTGGTTTCTTGAGAAGCTGAAACATATCATCGATATTGACGAGGAACTGAAAACCAAGAACATCAACACCCTTGACAAGGCACTTTTCCGTAAGGCCAAAGTCTATGGATTCACCGACTTCCAGATAGCCCGTGCCGTCGGACTTGAAGACGAGCTCCACAACATGCACAAGGCTATGCTCCTTGTGCGCCATTGCCGTAAGAATCTTGGCATCGTGCCTGTGGTGAAACAGATCGACACACTGGCGGCTGAATATCCTGCCCGGACCAACTATCTCTATGTGACTTATGGCGGCATGGCAAGCGACATCGAGCCGGAGCACGACGGGCGTTCCATCGTTGTCCTTGGGTCGGGAGCCTATCGCATCGGTTCTTCAGTGGAGTTTGACTGGTGTGGTGTGCAGGCTTTGAATACGATTCGCAAGGAGGGTTGGCGTTCAGTGATGATCAACTACAATCCTGAGACGGTTTCCACCGACTATGATATGTGCGACCGTCTTTATTTTGACGAACTCACTTTTGAGCGTGTCATGGACATCATCGAACTTGAGTCACCCCATGGTGTGATTGTTTCCACCGGCGGCCAGATTCCCAACAATCTGGCCATGAAGTTGGCCGAGCAGCATGTGCCTCTTCTTGGCACCAAGGCCGAAGATATCGATGGTGCCGAAGACCGCGCCAAGTTCTCGGAGATGCTCACCCGGCATGGCATCAACCAACCCGAATGGAGTGCGCTTACGAGTATGGAAGACATCGACGAATTCATCGCCCGTGTGGGATTCCCGGTTCTTGTGCGTCCTTCCTACGTTCTTTCGGGAGCAGCCATGAATGTATGTTCCAATGAAGAAGAGCTGAAACGTTTCCTCCGGCTGGCAGCCAATGTGAGCGAAGACCATCCGGTCGTGGTCTCCAAGTTCATCGAACATGCCAAGGAGATAGAAATGGATGCCGTGGCCAAAAACGGTGAAATCTTGGCTTACGCTATCTCCGAACATATTGAGTTTGCAGGAGTTCATTCCGGTGATGCCACCATCCAGTTTCCTCCACAGAAGATTTATGTGGAGACCGTGAGGCGCATCAAGCGTGTGAGTCGGCAGATAGCCAAGGCCCTCCACATCAACGGTCCGTTCAACATCCAGTTTATGGCTCCCGAATGACAACTTCGGGATTATCAAGGAGCTAGAAAGCCCACGCATTCGGGATAAAAAGGAA
>OGJT01000824.1_pt1 | contig 12025 bp, 12 predicted proteins | sample 1572331 | NCBI WGS metagenome assembly OGJT01 (sample SAMEA2582094, study PRJEB24529) | metagenome | biome: Human gut stool | place: China | collected 2011
AATCTATGATTATTGAGTTCTATTTTATCCTATAATAAAAAAACAAAATGTAAAATATATTCTTAGTTTTTCTTATAATACATAAAGCCATAAAATAGATTGTTTGCAAATAATTTGTGGAGGGTTCGCGAACAATTCTCTGTATCTTTTGTTATGGTGTAGCGTTCGTTGGTTACGGATCATACACATGTGGGGCACGGGAGTATAGCCCGTGCCCCACGAAAGTACATTTCTTTGATGTTGATATCTTCTGAATTAAATCCTTTTACATTCTTCAAGAAGCTGTTTCTTCATCTGTCTTTGCAGTAGAAGATTTCGCTTCGAACTTTAGCTTTTCGCTATCTTTCTCTTTAGAAATGTGAATAGTATCACCCGATTTCACTTCATTAGAGAGGATTAGCTCGCTTAATCCGTCCTCAATATAGTTTTGTATAGCACGTTTCAATGGTCGGGCACCGAATTGCACATCGTATCCCTTTGTTGCTACGAAAGTCTTTGCGTTATCGGTTATCTCCATGTTATAGCCGAGTGCCTTAACACGTTTGAATAGACCTTGGAGTTCAATGTCTATAATCTTCAGAATGGCATTGAGATCAAGTTGATCAAATGTGATAATCTCGTCTAATCGATTAAGGAATTCTGGCGCAAATTGCTTACTCAAGCTCTTCTGAATAATACTACGTGCACGTTCCTTATCGCTTTCGCTGTGGGAGAGTCCATTTAAGTTTACTGCTCTAAAGCCTACACCTTGCCCAAATTCCTTTAGTTGTCGGGTACCAGCATTGGACGTCATGATGATAACTGTATTACGGAAGTCGATTAATCTTCCATTACCATCGGTCAATCTTCCTTCATCGAGTACCTGCAAAAGCATATTAAATACATTGCCATGTGCTTTTTCTATCTCATCCAATAAGACGATAGAGTAGGGATGACGGCGGACTTTCTCGGTAAGTTGACCACCTTCTTCATATCCAACATATCCTGGAGGCGCACCGATAAGTCTAGACGTATTGAAGCTTTCTGTGTATTCGCTCATATCAATACGTATTAGTGCATCGGAAGAACCGAACATTAGCTCTGCCAAACGTTTCGCTAAGTAGGTTTTACCAACACCTGTTGGACCTAAGAACATGAAAGCACCTATTGGATGATTTGGATCTTTCAAGCCGACGCGGTTGCGTTGAATGGCTTTTACCATCTTGTCAATAGCTGTATCTTGTGCTATAACCAGCTTCTTTAGGTCTATATTCATGTTTTTAAGTCGAATACCTTCGGCTTCTTGCATACGCTGTACAGGTACGCCTGTCATCAAAGAAACGACATCGGCAATAGTATCTTCTGTGATTTCTACCTTGTCTGTATCATCTCCTTTCTGCCATTTCTCCTGTTCATCCTTCAGCTTTTGTTCTAATTCCGTCTGTTTATCACGGAAGCCAGCAGCCAGTTCAAAGTTCTGATTCTTCACTGCGTCTTGCTTTTTTTGCTGTGCTTCCTCTATTTGTCCCTGAATGTCAAGGATAACCTGTGGGACTTTCACATGCTGAAGGTGAGTGCGTGAGCCTGCCTCGTCAATAATATCGATAGCCTTATCAGGGAAGAAACGGTCAGAAATATAGCGATCTGCATACTTTACGCATGCTTTCAAGGCTTCTTCTGTGTACTTTACGTGATGGTGTGCCTCATAACGATCCTTTATATTCTCAAGGATTTGTAAGGTCTCTTCTATAGTTGTTGGTTCGACTTGAACTTTCTGAAAACGACGTTCTAAGGCTCCATCCTTTTCTATAGAGTTGCGATACTCATCCATTGTCGTCGCACCAATACATTGGATAGTTCCTCTGGCTAAGGCTGGCTTTAAGATGTTGGCAGCATCCATTGAACCTGGGGAGGAACCTGCTCCGATTAAGGTATGGATCTCATCAATGAAGACAATAATGTCTGGGGTTTGTTCGATCTCTTTTATCAAAGCGCGTATACGTTCCTCAAATTGTCCTCTATACTTAGTACCAGCAACAACAGCAGTTAAGTCAAGTGTCATCACACGTTTATCAAAGAGGATAGGGGAGGTAAGACGCTTTACAATAAGCTGTGCTAATCCTTCGACGATTGCACTCTTACCAACACCCGGTTCTCCAATAAGAATTGGATTATTCTTCTTCCTGCGACCAAGTATCTCACTAACACGCATGATCTCTCGCTCTCGTCCGACAACAGGATCAATCTTACCATCTAAAGCAGCTTGAGTTAGATCCGTCCCAAAACTATCTAGAACTGGAGTTTTAGACTTTGTGCGAGGTGCTTGCGTTGTTTTTGCATTACTAGAACTAGAAGAAGATGACATCTCTTCATCATCTAATTCATCCTCATCGGCCATACCAATACCATTCTTTGGATGATTGGCATGCGGTTGTAATAATGCTACAACATTATTATAACTAAGACCTTTCTCTTCTAACAAAGCCTTTGCTGCATTGTTTGAAGAGTCATGAAGTATTGCGAGAAAAAGATGTATAATATCCACCGTCTGCGAATGCTGTAAACGTGCTTCGAGAACAGACAATTTCAATACATTATTTGCCTGCTCGTTCAATAATAAGTCCGAAACAGACTCATCTGTTCCGATACTCTGCTCTTGTATCTTATCTTCTATTTCTCTTTTCAGATAGTCTATATTAACCTCCCAACGATTGAATAAATCCCAAACAGGTCCTGACTTCTCTCTCAAGATAGCTAACATGATATGTTCTGGAGCAACTGACTTACTTGTCAATCGCTTAGCTTCCTCTCTACTAAATGAAAGAATTTCCGAGACTTTCGGGGAAAATTGATTCATCATATCCTAAACCTTTCTTATTATTAACTCACTTATTTAAGGGCGATAAAGCCCTATTATAGTGATGTGATATAAACAAATGCTATGCCAAAACAAACATTAATCGGATATACCTATGATTGGTATATCCGATACTATTGATATTTAACGTTTATCTTGGATCATCGTGTATTCTTGAGAATTTACCTTATGTATAGACTTCAACTTCTTTTTCTTAAGCCAAGCTGCTTTACGACGTTCGTAATCCTCCTGATGACGCTCTAAGAAATTATCTGCCATTGAACTTGCTATATATAACTGAAATCTTTATATTATTCGTTCCTGCTGTATTACCTAACAACTTTGTGCTTGATAACCCCATATCATGGGAAACCTTCGTAATCTTAGTTATTGCATTTTCACCTGTACCTTGTTTAACTGTCTGTACTTCAACAGGGATTAGCATAACTTTACCCCAGTTAGCACTACCATTCTGATGGTGTGCAAACAGGTTCACTATACCAGCTATATTATTAAAGGTATAAGCATTTTGCTTTGAATTATAAGTTGCTAAGAACGATGTTTTATTATCCGGAAGACGATTGTTAGTAAAGAACGATTGTACACTATCTGAAGGAATCATCACAATGTTCTTTGGTATACCAAATTGATAATTACTTGTTGATGTATTGTTCTGACGTAACAAAACAATCTTGGCAGAATTAATAGAATCAGAAGAATGTCCCGACAAAATGTCAGACATAGGTAATGATAATTCTGTGAACAATCCTGCTGGTGTTTTTAGATAGGTGTGTCCAGTCTCTACTGCTAACTGATGTAATCGGGTGTTGTCATTAGAGAAATTAGTCATCTGTAGCACTTCTTCTGTACCAATAAGGTTGGTAGAAATTTCCCTTATCTTTCCTTTCTCTTTATGCTTGAAATAGATATTGAGTTGGGCTGTCAGAATATGTGCCATAGAACCAGAACCACCATCTATCTTAAAGTAGAAGCCTGGACAAATCTCATGCAAGAAACGATATACATTACGGAAAGCTATTGGATTTTGCTCATACTTACGCATCAAGTAGGTTCCATAATTATTATATGTCTGCCCATTCTTGTCGGTATAAGGCTTATTCAATCTGATAATAATGTTGCGTGTATAGCCTTTTTTGTTACGAATGCTATCAGCCTCTGTATAATCTAATAAGGTGTAAGAACGTCGTACTGCAATTCCATTTGTACGTATATAACCCTGTGCCTCAGGGTCAAAGTCAGAGTAATAAACCTGTCCTTCCTCTATTGGCTTTTGTAGTTCATACGCAGTGAGCTTCATCTGACTAAGAGAATCACCATAGTAAGAAGAATAGTACAAACGTATATCACATGAGTCTGCTATGATTCCATTAGCATCACGACTCATAATGGAGTCTGACTTTGGCAATTGATAATCACTCAAAACATGGAATTGTGCCATGAAGTTTCCTGTAACCATTGACATAGTTTCAGGATCTTCCATTCGCCCTAAGTATCCAGTTGATGTACGTCCAATAACTCTATCTGCCAATACCGTTTTCGATGTTACATTGAAAGTATCAGCTTTTACGGAGAGTTTATCAATGTTGTCTATTAATGAACCTCCAATTGTATTAGTCGTATCGTCACATGATACCATGCCGAAACAGGCTACCAGTAAGCATGCTACAATAAAGTTTCTTTTCATTAAATCAAGCTGTTATAAAAATCTGAATACTTACCCTTTAGCTCTGTATCATTAGCTACATGCTCAAGAAGTTGTTTCTCATTATTCTTTGCATAATCGATAAGTGCAGCATTAACGCCCTCACTAGTGCTAATAACTCCATCAGAGTAGTCGATCGCCAACTTACCAAGTTCCATAAAGTCAAAGTTATCCCCATACTTCTTTAGACTCTCAGCCTTTGCTTCGCGGAACTCTAAACACTTCTTAAAGTTAGCCCCAAGACTATCCTGTGGTTGTTCAGAGAAAAGGGATGTTACTACTTTTGAGTTAGCAAACTGAGGCTCATCACGGTAAGCCGTCTTAACATAGAATGGTATAACAGATGCCATCCAACCTTGACAATGAATAATATCTGGTGCCCAGCGGAGCTTCTTTACAGTCTCAAGGACTCCTCTTGCAAAGAAGATTGCACGTTCACCATTATCTGGATAATCATTGCCTAATTCATCCTTTGTCATAGCAGAACGCTTCTGAAAATAGTCTTCATTATCTATGAAATAGACTTGAATGCGAGTCTGCGGGATACTTGCCACCTTGATAATCAATGGATGGTCAGTATCGTCTATAACCAAGTTCATTCCCGAGAGGCGTATCACTTCATGTAACTGTCCACGACGCTCATTAACACTTCCCCACTTAGGCATGAAAGTACGAATTTCATAACCAGCTTCTTGCATAAGGTGTGGCATCTCAGAACCATAATGAGACATTTCTGTCTCAGGTACGTATGGTATGATTTCTTGATTAACAAATAATACTTTCTTTCCCATTCTTTATGTTAGAAATTTATATTGCTCGCAAAGGTACGAATAAAAACTGAGATAATGCTTGTTTTCAATTAGAAAGGGTGGAAATATGTTACTTATTCTCATTATTTCATGTTATTTCTCGTCTTTTTAATAATTTTGTTGTTACTTTGCAGCCGTTTAATTATCAATTACTGATGAAAGTATTTAAAAAGATTGTTGATATCCAGAATGAGCTTTTCCTTTTGCGAAAGAATAATAAGACCATAGGATTAGTTCCAACAATGGGGGCTTTACATGAAGGACATGCTTCACTCGTTAAGCGAAGTGTTGAAGAGAATGATGTAACAGTTGTCTCTGTTTTCTTGAATCCAACACAATTCAACGATAAGGGAGACTTGGAGCGTTATCCACGTACACTGGAGGCTGATTGTAAACTGCTCGAACAATGTGGTGCCAACTATGTCTTTGCTCCATCTGCTGATGAAATATATCCACAACCTGATACTCGACAGTTCAACTTCCCACCACAATCAACTGTTATGGAGGGAGCTAAGCGACCGGGACATTTTAATGGTGTTTGTCAGGTGGTTAGTAGATTGTTTTATATCACACGCCCTAACCGTGCTTACTTTGGTGAAAAAGATTGGCAGCAGATTGCCGTTATTAAACGTCTCGTAGAATATCTTGGTTTGCAGAAGGATATAGAAATAGTTGAATGTCCTATTGTTCGTGACAAAGACGGATTAGCAAAGAGTTCTCGTAACACATTGCTTACGAATGACGAACGTGCTATCGCTCCTAACATTTACAGAGCCTTGAAGGAAAGTATAGAGTTCTCTCAAAGCCATAGTGTAAAGGAAACTCAAGATAAGGTTATATCTGACATCAATGCTATATCTGGACTAGAAGTAGAGTATTTCTCAATCGTGGATGGTAACACACTTCTTGATGTTACTGACTGGAACGAATCATCAAATATCGTTGGCTGTATAACTGTCTATTGCGGTAAAACTCCAATTCGATTAATTGATCATATTAAATATAGAGGATAGAAAAGAAATGCAAATAGAAGTATTAAAGAGTAAGATACATTGTGCAACAATCACAGAGGCAAATCTCCATTATATGGGAAGTATAACCATTGATGAAGACCTCATGGATGCAGCTAATATGATAGCTGGTGAGAAAGTGCAAATTGTCAACAATAACAATGGTGAGCGTCTTGAGACCTATATTATAAAAGGTGAGCGTGGAAGCGGTTGCGTTTGTCTCAATGGTGCTGCCGCCCGTAAAGCTGTTGTAGGTGATACTGTAATTATCATCTCTTATGCAATGATGGATTTTGAGGAGGCTAAGAAGTTTAAGCCTTCTGTCGTATTCCCAAAGGAGGGGAACACTCTTTAATAGTAAGCAAAAAACTTACGTTTGAAGCTCTATAATTCTTATTAGTAGGGATTGATACACTACTAATAATGAACTTAATTCTTAACCCATTAACTTATTCGAATACATTAACTTAAACTTATTTCTATGTTTAAGTTAATGTCTCGTTAACATCCTACTTAAAGTGCGATTGATCTCTACCTTGAAGTACGAAGATATTTTAAGTTAGAGTACGATGTTATACACGCTTGTATAATTGATTATACACGCCTGTATAATTAGTTATACACGTTTGTATAATAGACTATACAAACGTGTATAAAGAAGTTTATTAAGTAGAAGTCCAAAAGATGTTTAAGTTAAAGTACGATTGGACTCTAACTTAAAGTACAATCAACCTCTAACTTAAAGTACATTTGTTGTTTAACTTAAAGGTTCTCTTCATACAAGAGCGTGTGTCTAACGGAGTTATTCTTTATGTGGAATCCATGTTCTTCTATACATTAGATGGGCTAAACGCTAAAGTGACACCTTATTATATAGTAATCCCCGAAAGTGATGTAAATCGACTTTCGGGGATTACCTTATTTATATACACTAATTACATGTATATAGAGGACTATATTGTCTTACTCAATAACAACCAATGGGTCATCCTCAAGTACAGCTTGACCAACTTTAACAGCAATAGCAGTTACCTTACCATCCTTTTCAGCCTCAATGCTATTTTGCATCTTCATAGCTTCAAGTACAACTACGGTGTCGCCAGCTTTTACTTCCTGTCCAACAGTTACTTCAATAGAAGTGATCGTGCCAGGTAGTGGAGCCTTGATAGCAGCAGATGCGTTGATAGCAGCTGCTGGTGCAGCGTCTTCGTTAGCTTCAGTTGCAGCAGGTTTGCCGAGCTCAACCTTCTTCTTCTCTGGCTCAGTTGGCTTATCCATCTGAACACTGTATTTGTCACCATTTACAGTAACTTCAGCAACATTCTCTGCGCTAATCTCACCAATCTCGACTTTATACTCTTTGCCGTCGATTGTATATTTAAATTCTTTCATTTGACTTTCTATTATGGTTTCTTTGTCATTATCTCGAACTTAGCATCCCACATTGTTTGCTTTGGCTTAATGGTTATAATGCTTGGTTCGATGTCGTGAACATTGTTTCCGGCAAACTCGTAGAGTGCCATCGCTATTACAGCATATACGTTCTTATCCATAGTCTTGCCTCCTGCAATTACATTGGCATACAACCATGCTTCTTAGCTGGGAGATCCTGCTTCTTGTGAGCAAGTTGTGCTAAGCCGCGGCAGATGCGGAAACGAGTGTTGCGTGGTTCGATAATATCATCGATATAACCAAATTGAGCTGCTTGATATGGATTAGCAAACTTCTCTGAGTATTCCTCTTCTTTCTCTGCGAGGAACTGCTTTACATCACCACCTTGCTCTTTAACTTGCTTAGCCTCTCTACCACAGAGTACTGCAACTGCACCAGAAGCACCCATTACAGCAATCTCTGAGCTTGGCCATGCGAAGTTAAGATCTGAACGAAGCTGTTTGCAACCCATTACGATGTGTGAACCACCATAGCTCTTACGCAATGTGATTGTAATCTTTGGTACTGTAGCTTCGCCGTAAGCGTAGAGCAACTGAGCACCATGAAGAATAACGGCATTGTACTCCTGACCTGTACCTGGGAGGAAGCCCGGTACATCAACGAGTGATACGATTGGAATATTGAATGCGTCACAGAAACGAACGAAACGAGCACCCTTACGGCTAGCGTTCGTATCCAATACACCTGCGTATGCTGAAGGCTGATTAGCAACGATACCAACACTCTGACCATTGAAACGAGCGAAACCTGTAATGATATTCTTAGCAAACTTAGGCTGTACCTCGAAGAACTCTCCGTTATCGGTTACAGCCTGGATTACCTTATACATATCGTATGCTTGGTTTGGATCGTCTGGGATAATCTCATTCAAGAGGTCTTCCTTACGATCAATAGGATCGGTACACTCTACGCGTGGAGCTTCCTCACGATTGTTAGAAGGAATATAAGAAAGCAACTTCTTAATCAAGTCCATTGCCTCTTCTTCTGTCTTAGCCGTGAAACTAGTTACACCACTCTTAGACGCATGAACGCTGGCACCTCCAAGATGTTCTGCATCAATGTCCTCACCTGTAACAGTCTTAACAACCTTAGGACCCGTAAGGAACATATAACTTGTTTGTTCCTTCATGATGATGAAGTCAGTTAAAGCTGGAGAGTAAACAGCACCACCTGCACAAGGACCAAGAATGCTAGAGATCTGTGGAATCACACCTGAAGCAAGAATGTTGCGCTCAAATATCTCGCCATAACCTGCCAATGCAGAGATACCCTCTTGGATACGTGCACCGCCAGAGTCGTTCATACAGATAACAGGTGCGCCGTTGGTCATAGCCATATCCATTACCTTACAGATCTTCTGCGCCATGGTTTCTGAAAGAGAGCCACCATTTACAGTAAAGTCTTGAGCATAGAGATAAACAAGGCGACCATCAATTGTTGCTGAACCTGCAACAACACCATCACCTAGATATTGTTTCTTCTCCATACCAAAGTTGTGGCAACGATGAAGTTTGAACATATCATACTCCTCAAAACTACCTTTATCAACCAGCATTTCAATGCGCTCACGTGCTGTGTACTTGCCGCGCTCATGCTGCTTATCAATGGCTTTCTGACCACCGCCTAAGCGAGCCAACTCACGCTTCTCTACGAGAGCCTTGATCTTTTCTGTTTGCTTACTCATAATTTGTTTTTATTTTCTTATAACCGTATTCTTATCTTCAATCTGATTACCCCTTTCAAGAAGGCTCTAAAACACCCTCTGAAAGAACCAGATGCAAAAGTAATAAAAAAGGTGGAGATACTAATCTCCACCTTTTTAAATATTGTTAAGGTATATCTTTATCCTACCACCGGTCCTCCCTCTTCTTTATTCTCCTTTTCTTTCGGAGAAGGGTCGGGGCTTTCCGGCTTTTTACCTTTCTTCCTCGCAGGATTATCCACATCCACCTGTAACTCCTTCAATGCCTTGCGCACCGGACTCTTCCAAGTCAATGTTAGTCTCGGAGCTTTGAGGCTCTTAGCACATACATCCTTCTCGTTCTCCTCCATCTTCGAGGGCACGTTGACGCGCAAAGAGAAAATATCACCGAGGTCTAAACCTGTTCCCATACGTGCACACTCTAGAATAAGATTACGCAATGTGATGATAACGTTGCGCGCATCACCCTCACTCAACGAGGTCTCACGGACAGTACGTTCCAACACCATTTCAGGTGAAATCTTCTGCTGACCTTTCGGTACGGCGATATACACCGTCTTACCCTTCATTTTCCCCATTGTCGCCTTACGAGGCGCAACTTTAAATTCTAGCATTGTGAATCAGAATTAAATTAAACATTATATTCATAATAACATCTTTTTGATGTCCTTTTTCATGTTTTTATACCCAGCGGTTGGGTCGTCTTGTACCCAGCTGCTGGGTAGCATCGTACCCTGCCCGTTGGGTAGACCCCCTACCCATTCGCTGGGTACGATCGTACTTCTTCGCTGGGTACAACTCTACCCATTCGCTGGGTACAAAACAGACCACGAACAATCGCAAGGATTACTCAAATGTTGGCTCGACCCTGAACCCGTTGCTGCGGTAGTCGAGGCCGTCGCACACGCCGACGTAACCACTGTGGAAGCGCAGGCTGCTCGCGTGGTAGTTGTCCAATGGGTAAGCACTTGACGACCAATAGTAGCCGATGCTGCCAACGTCGTACAGCAGACCAGAGTAGTAGTAACCCAAGGCGGGCAGGTAGAAATATTTATTTGCATCAGCTGCAGATGGGAGACCGGAATTGTTGATACTACTGCTGTAGTTGCTATAAGACTTGTATGTTGTACGTAAGTCGGTTGAACCATCGGCAGATTTCTCGGTGTTGTAATGACCCTCTGCCAGTAGCACAGACTTCTTCTTAAACCACATACCACCTTTGTACAAGTGACCCATTGTTGTCCATAATTCGTCACCGTCCCAACGAGGATCGCCAAACTTGCAGTACCAAGACATCTCGTTAGCGTTGGGAAGGTCTTTGCATGGTGTCTGAGTAGCGGGGTTGCTTACGCCATAACCTGGGTAATACTCGTTCCAGTAACGTGAGTCGGCATTGCTCTTGGCGTAATTACTATTACTGTTACCTCTCAACACTGGCTGCCATGGACTGGCACTATTCCATTCGTGACCAGCCCAATAATTCTGCTGGGCATCCCACATGTAATATTTGTCGCCACGGTAGTCCTTTACGTTGAGGTCAGCCTTCATATCGTAGTAGGTGTTGGAAGCGTATAGCTTGGATGAATATGTCTTTGTAATTGTTCCCTGTACATATGTGTCTTTATCATAGACCCAATAACGTACCTTTAAAGTATGAGTACCTGGCTTGATTACCATATAAGCTCCATTAGTAGTTACGCTGGCTGAACTATTGCTTAGTGGGAAACCATTTGGATTGCTACTACTGCCGCTTGTGGTCAAGACAATCTTCTTACCATCTGTAACTGCAGAAGCGTCCAGATTCTCCGTGCTTGTGTTGACTGTATAAGCCTCAGCAATATCGTTGTCAGAAGTTACCTCTACCTTGGTTAGGTAGCAGTTATGCAGGATAGTGTTACTGGTGTAAGGCAGAAAGACTAAGTAAGCTGGCTGATGCTCTAACTCGAATGCAAACTGATTTTTACCTGTCACCTTTGTAGCGGTAGCAGTACCGTAATCGCCTGCTGTGCCGAAGTGCGCGGTATTGTCTGGAGCTGTCTGGCTCTGGGCGGTTGAGATAGTTACAGAGTTGCCGCTGCTGTTCTTGCCCAAATAATAAACCTTATAACTGCTACTTGCAGTAAACTTACCTGGCACTTTATACTTAAAAGCAGCTACTTTACTTGCTGGGGCATTGCTGCTCTTCTGCAATGTGCCATCGTCATCCTTTACATAGATATAATCGCCTGCTTCCCAATAGAAGTCACTGCTGTTATAATTCAGTGAGGTGCGCGTCTTTGTCTCGTCGCCTGCTACGAAGGTGGTTAGGTTCTTGTCGTTACCCTCATTGGGGTTCGTTGGGTTCTGTGCTACATCCTCGTTAGCACAGGATGCAAAAGTCAAGGCTATGCCGAATACAACAGCCAAGGACTTTAGTTGTGATGTGAATGAATGTTGCTTCATTGTTTTCTTCATTGTTACTTTGTTCTCTTTGTTAATAACTCTCTGTTAGTC
>OGJT01000827.1_pt1 | contig 12011 bp, 10 predicted proteins | sample 1572331 | NCBI WGS metagenome assembly OGJT01 (sample SAMEA2582094, study PRJEB24529) | metagenome | biome: Human gut stool | place: China | collected 2011
CTGTTGAATATGTTGATGGTAAACCAAAACGTATTGATACAATTGTTATCTCTACACAACATAGTCCTGAAGTAACTCAAGAACAAATTAAAGCTGATTTAAAACGCTATGTTATCGACGCAGCATTGCCTGCTGAATTTGTTGATGAAAACACAAAATACTTCATCAACCCAACTGGCCGTTTCGTAATCGGTGGCCCTCATGGTGATGCTGGTTTGACTGGCCGTAAAATTATCGTAGATACTTATGGCGGTATGGCTCGTCATGGCGGCGGTGCTTTCTCTGGTAAAGATCCATCTAAGGTAGACCGCTCCGCAGCATATGCAGCTCGTTATGTAGCTAAAAACGTTGTTGCAGCAGGTCTTGCTGATAAATGTGAGGTACAAGTTGCTTACGCAATCGGCGTTGCTCATCCTGTATCTATCTTAGTTGATACTTTTGGTACAGGTCATGTTGAGGAAACTAAAATTCAAGAACTCGTTAAGAAACATTTCGACCTTCGTCCAGCAGGTATTATTGAAATGCTTGATTTGTTAAAACCTCATTATCGCAAAACTGCAGCATATGGTCACTTCGGTAGAACTGATGTAGATTTACCTTGGGAACGTACTGACAAAGCAGCAATTTTAAAAGCTGAAGCTGGCTTATAATATAAAAGGTCTTAGTAGAATTTCTACTGAGACCTTTTATAATAAATGAAAGGAAATAGTGTATGCGTGTCGCAAAAGTTATTATCAATAGACCTGCTAAACAACTTCATAAACCATTAAGTTACTTAATGCCTGAAATGTTTGGGAATGTCTTACCTGGCACACGTGTACTTATTCCATTAGGCAATAGTCGTGAAGAGGGTATTCTAATTGGTTATGAAGAATTATTAGAACCCCCTGAATTTAAATTACGAAATATTGTTCAAGTATTAGACAATGAACCGTGGTTTACCCCTGAAATGATGGACACTGCTCGTCGCTTAAATGAATATTATTTATTCTCCTATGGCGATGCATTGCGTTTATTTACGGTTAATAAAACCCTTAAATCCTATGAAGCACCTAAGGAAGAATGGCTTGTTGTTACGCCTGCTTTTTCTGTAGAACAATTTAGTGAGCGAAAAAAGAAGCAACGAGAGTTAGCCAAATATTTACTTGAAGTAGGTGGTGCATCAAAAGCTTTATTATTGGCCAAAGGATTTTCCCGTATGGTCATTAAACAAGTGAGTGAAGCTCAGGGGATTACCATTGAATCTAGATTTAAAGCTACAAAGACTACCTTTGATGAACTGTTTACAGAAGAAGTCAATATACCATTAACTGATGCACAACAAGCGGTATATGAGCCTATTCAAGAGGCGATGAATTCACATCAACATAAAACCTTTTTATTGCATGGTGTAACAGGTAGTGGGAAAACGCAACTGTATTTAAAAGCCACAGCCCGCTGTATAAGTCAAGATAAGACAGCTATTATACTGGTTCCAGAAATTATTTTGACAGATCAAATTGTACGACGCTTTGTAGAAACCTTTGGTGATGAAGTTGTAGTATTTCATAGTAAATTGACGGTCCAACAACGCAATAATAACTGGGAGCGTTTACGTCGTAAGGATAGTCATATTATTATTGGTGCCCGATCAGCAGTTTTTGCTCCAGCAGAGGATATTGGTCTTATCGTAGTCGATGAAGAGCATGATACATCTTATAAGCAAGAGGATATGGTTCGTTACCATGCCCGCAACGTTGCCTTATGGCGTGGAGAAGCACATGGTTGTCCAGTTATATTAGGCTCTGCTACACCAGCTGTTACTTCTTATTATAAAGCCAAGCAAGGGGAGTATCAGTTGCTAGAGTTGCCTCACCGAATTTTTGAACAACCAATGCCAAAGGTAACGATTGTTGATATGAAGGAAGAAATTCTTCATGGTAACTATTCTGTTTTTTCTGATGCTATGAGTAGCTTGATTCAAAAAACATTGAATGAACATAATCAAATGATTATTCTTTTGAATAGACGTGGTTACAATACCTTTGTTATGTGTAGAGATTGTGGGGAAACCATTATGTGTCCACATTGTGATGTGGCCATGGTGTATCACCAGGCTGGTGAGGAATTACGTTGTCATTATTGTGAACATCATGAACCAATTCCTACAGTATGCCCAAAATGTCATAGCAAACGTATTAAGTTCTTTGGCTCAGGTACACAAAAGGTTGAAGAAGAATTACGACAGCACTTTAAATCTGCACGTATTGCTCGACTTGATCAAGATGTGACAAAGAATAAGCAATTAGCAGAAGATATTTTACATGATTTTGGGGCCCATAAATATGATATTTTATTGGGAACTCAAATGGTATCAAAAGGGCATGACTTTAAAGATGTAACAGCTGTTGGTATTTTAACGGCTGATTCCGTTTTAAATATTCCTGTATATACTGCATCTGAACGAACTTTTGATCTGCTTACCCAGACTTCTGGTAGGGCTGGTAGAGGTGATAAAACGGGCAGTGTTGTTATACAAACATATAATCCTTTAAATTATGCTATAATAAAGAGTAAGGCTCATGATTATGTAGGCTTTTACAATGAAGAAATTCAAAATCGTAAAGCCTTAGGATATCCTCCATTTAGAGAGATGATACATATGGTAGTGCGTCATCAGAACATGGACACCTTGGAGACCATTGCTAATCGCATTGTAAGCGATTTAGAGGCTCATAAAGATAATAGCGATATTCTCATCAATGGTCCTTATGAAGCGAGTATTAAAAAGGTACGGGACATGTATCGTTTAGCGATTATGATTCGCGGTACCGATTTATCTAATTTAAAAGAATATATATATAATTCATGGATCTTTACACAAGAAGGACTTTTGATTGATGTAGATCCAGTTTAGTATAGGAGTATAAATGGCAGTATTAGATGTTGTGAAAGCAGGCCATCCCGTTTTAAAACAAATTGCGGAATCTGTAGAACATGTTAATAAAAAACTTAGAGCCCTTATCGATGATATGGCTGAAACAATGTATGAAACCGAAGGCGTTGGACTTGCTGCACCTCAAGTAGCTGTATCTAAACGAATTATCGTCGTAGATGATCATGCTGGTAGTGGTCTCATTGCTTTAATTAATCCTGAAATCACTCATGCCGAAGGTTCACAAGTGGGACCAGAGGGTTGTTTGAGTGTACCAGGTTATTTTGGTGATGTTGAAAGATTCGATAAAGTTACCGTTAAAGGAATTGACCCTCATAATAAAAAGGTAACAATTAAAGCTGAAGGATTCTTGGCGCGTATTTTTCAACATGAAATTGACCATTTAGAAGGGCATTTGTTTATTGAAAAAGCAACTAACTTACGATTGATTACGGATCATCCAGAGGAGAAAGAAATTGTCTAATCAAAAACAATTGCGCGTCGTATTTATGGGGACACCAGACTTTTCCGTTCCTACTTTAGAAGCATTAATTAAGGCTGGACACTCTATAGTTGGTGTATACTGCCAGCCTGATAAACAAAAAGGTCGCGGTAAACAAGTTCAAATGCCACCTGTAAAAGTAGCAGCGCTCGAATATAATTTACCTGTGTTCCAACCTGTCACATTACGTGATGAACAAGTACAAGCGGAACTTGAAGCGTTACAACCTGATGTAGTAGTGGTTATTGCGTACGGTAAAATCTTACCGCCATGGCTTATTCGCTTACCTCAATATGGATGTATTAACGTCCATGCATCTATTTTACCTAAGTATAGAGGGGCTGCGCCGATTCATTATGCCATTTTAAATGGGGATACTAAAACAGGTGTTACCATTATGCATATGGATGATGGTCTTGATACTGGTGACATTATCGATATCGTGGAAACCGATATCTTACCTGGTGAAACGACAGGGCAATTATTTGAACGTATGGCTGTACTTGGTGGCGAAACGATTGTTCCCGTATTAACTCGTTGGGTTAATGGGGAAATTGTGGCAACTCCACAAGATGATACAATGGCTACACACACTGCCAAAATTACAAAAGAAATGGGGCAGATTGACTGGTCTAAGCCTGCTAATGAAATTGTAAATCTCATTAGAGGACTTAATCCAGCTCCTGGATGTTATACATATCTCGATGGAAAACGTTTAAAAGTATGGTCTGGAGAAGTGGTTCCCAGTGATACGACTCACTGTTTGATAGATGTTCATGGTAAACATGTACCAATTGCTATTTCAGCCACAACTGTTCCTGGTACAATCGTATCTAAAACAGCCGGGTTAGGTGTATTTTGTGGTGATGGAAATATACTTCTATTAACAGAAGTACAACCGGAAAATAAAAAGCGTATTTCTGCTACCGATTTTATTAATGGACATCAGATAAAGGAAGGTATCGTTTTTGGAGACTCAATGTAAGCAGTACGAAAAGTATCCGTTATACCTTATATTATCAACAATTACATGTGCTTTGCTTACAGCGGTACTAGGTTTTCTAATGTATGTGTTAGAACCTGGGCTTACACAATTACATCCTATTGCCCCCATAATTATTACAGTTGTTTTTTCTGTATGTATTGGTGCTATATGGTTATTGTGTTTATCCTTGATTATTGCTAGTTTCGGTATAATACGGTTACATCCTATTGTTTTAAGGCTAGCCAATCAGTTTATATATGGATTATTTCCATTATCCTTATTGATTGGTAAAGTGAGAGGGGTTACTAAGGATCAGCTTCGTCAGTCTATGATAGATTTGATTAATCATCTCGTGATGCTAGATATGTATACGGTTGATCCAAAACGCATATTGTTATTAACACCGCATTGTTTACAGGAAAGCTCTTGTGTTCATAAGGTTACACATGATGTATATAATTGTAAGCAGTGTGGTAGATGCCAGGTTGGAAGTTTATTACAAGTTGCCAAAGATTATGGTTGTCAATTTATAGTTGTTACAGGTGGTACATTAGCGCGAATGAAGGTAAAAGAAGCAAGGCCTAAGGCTATTGTAGCCATTGCTTGTGAACGTGATTTAGCAAGTGGTATGGCCGATGTATTTCCTATACCTGTCATTGGTGTTTTAAATGAAAGACCTAATGGACCATGTTGCAATACTACAGTGGATCCTGAACGAGTTCGTGCAGCAGTTGAACAATTAATTGGTAGGAAAAACGATGACTGAAGTAAAAAGTTATGAACAACAAAATATTCGATTGCTCGCAGTGAAAGCTTTGAGTGATATTAATCGTAATGGTGCTTATGCGAATATCAAGTTACAGGAGTATTTACAGAAATATCATCTATCCGATTTAGACAGACGATTTTTTACTGAGTTGGTATATGGTGTTATTCGTAGAAAAAATTATCTTGATGCCATTATTATTCACTTTGCAAAACGACCTCTCAAGAAATTATCTTCAATGGTTGTAGAAATTCTTAGACTAGGTATTTACCAAATTATCTATATGGATAAGGTACCTGAAAGTGCAGCTGTCAATGAATCTGTTAAATTGGCTAAAAAGTTAACTAGAGGTTTATCTGGTTTTGTAAATGCAGTGTTACGTTCCGTTTTGCGTGAAAGTGATAGTATTTCTATTGGTGAACTTGCTAAATCTGAGGCTGAAGAAATTTCTTTCATTTATAATCAACCATTATGGCTGGTTAATTTATGGATGAATGAAATGGGTAAGGATAAGACTATAGATCTTTGCGCTTGGTTTAATGAACAACCTAGATTGACGGCACGTATCAATACGATAAAAATATCTATTGAGGATTGCCTAAAAGAATTACAAGATTTAGGTTGGACCGTTGAGCAGGATACATATATTCCAGAAGTAGTTTATATTAATGCGCATCAAGGCCATTTAGAAAAAGCAAAACCTGTTATCGATGGGCACATTACCTTTATGGATAAAGCATCTATGTTAGTGGCCCATGTAGTAAATCCGCAGCCAGGAGAGCGCATATTAGATTGTTGTGCTGCACCAGGTGGTAAGTCTATGCATATGGCAAGTCTCATGAATAATACAGGCGCTATTATGAGTTGTGATATATACGATCACAAATTAGAGCTTATGAATCAAAATGCTGAGCGACTTGGAGTATCCATAGTTTCAACTAAGCTACAAGACGGTCGTTATTTACCCGATAATTGGAAGGAACAATTCGATCGCGTCTTAGTAGATGCACCGTGTTCTGGACTTGGCATATTACAAAAAAAGTTGGATATGCGTTGGCGTAAAACACAATCTTTACTTACTGACTTACCTCCATTACAGCTTGAAATATTAGAAAAAGCTGCTGAAATGGTTAAAGTTAATGGATATTTAGTATACTCTACTTGTACTATCAATAGTGGGGAAAATGAGGATGTACTAGAAAAATTCTTAGCAACTCATAAGAACTTTATCATTGATCCTGTATCATTTGAGGGGTTGCCACAAGCTGCAGATGGTATGATTAGTACATATCCACCACGAGATCAAATGGATGGATTCTTTATGGCTCGTGTAAAACGCATATCATAATAATAGAAATGGAGTACCATGATAGAATTATTGGGTAAGTCTTTAGAAGAATTACAATCTATCTTTAAGACCCATAATATACAAAAGTTTCGAGCGAAACAGTTAATCGACTATATCTATCATAGATATGTGTTTGATTTTCAAGACATGACACAATTTCCAAAAGAATTGCGTCAATGGTTAAGTGATAACTGTATTATTTCTTTACCTACATTAATTACAGAGTCTGTTTCTCCAGATGGGAAGACTCGTAAAATACTGGTTGAAATGACAGATCAAAGCCGAGTAGAAGCCGTTTTGATGGAACAACATTATGGATATTCTGTATGTGTTTCTTCTCAAGTGGGCTGTGCTATGGGATGTGTATTCTGTGCTTCAACACAAGGCGGTTTATACCGTGATTTGACAGTGGCTGAAATGATAGGTCAAGTTGTTATCTTCGGGGCTCTTACTAAAGAGCAAATTCATTCTGTTGTCGTTATGGGCGCAGGTGAGCCGTTACAAAACTATGATAATGTGTTACAAGCTTTACAACTGTTACACGATCCTGTAATTTGTAATATTAGTTATCGTAAGATGACGATTTCTACCTGTGGATGGGTTCCTAACATCTATAAGCTAGCTGATGAAGGATTGCCTATAACATTAGCACTCTCATTACATGCTACAAATAATGAAGTGCGTCGTAGTATTATGCCTGTTGGGGCTCGTTATGAATTGACGGAAGTCTTAGATGCGGTAAAATATTATTATGATACGACTCAACGTCGTATTACCTTTGAGTATATCCTTATAGATTCTATAAACGCATCTATGGAGGAGGCTCATGCTTTAGGAGAAATCTGTAAGGATTTCCCAAATTGCCATGTTAATTTAATTCCTGTTAATGGCAATGAACATATTGAATTATATAAACCATCTATTACGAATATGAATACATTTAAAGACATCGTTGCTTCCTATGGCGTATCTGTAACGGTACGCAAAGAGATGGGCGATGCTATCCAAGCCGCATGTGGGCAGTTAAAAGCAGCTCATGGTCGGAAAAAGGAGAATCATGAATAATTTTGTTGGTTTAAGTAAAATTGGACTTGTACGTCAGCGCAATGAAGATCGATTTTTTATAGACGGTCCTATTTGTGCTGTCACTGATGGCATGGGTGGCTATAGTGGTGGTGAAATCGCTAGTACCTATGCTGTTGATGAAATAAAAGAATATTTGGCCTCCCTTCAAACGGTTGGTCAACAAGACTTATGCGATGCCATTATTCATGCAAATGAACGTATAGCCAATCGCGTAGCTCATGAAGAACGTCTTGCTGGTATGGGTACTACTGCTGTCGTTACAGCTATTAATGGTAACCAATTATACTGGGCAAGTGTTGGTGATAGTCGTTTGTATGTATATAGAGATGGTCTTTTACGACAAATTACTACAGATCATTCTATGGTACAAGAATTATTAGCTGCTGGAGAGATTACAAAGGATGAAATGCTAAATCATCCTCAAAGAAACTTATTAACCCGTGCAGTCGGTGTTGATAATACTTTAGAGGTAGATAGTGGTGTAGAATCCATTCTTCCAGGTGATCGTATTTTACTTTGCACTGATGGACTATGCGGATATGTATCAGATGATGTAATTGCTAGTGCTTTACAATCTACTGATGATGATATGAAAGTTATAGAGTCATTAATGGAATCCGTATATGATGTCGGAGCAGGAGATAATGTGACCATTGTGGTGGGAACAATCTAATCTAGAAATGGAGAAATAATGAGTACTATGAATATAAAAGGTTTACTTCTAGATAACCGCTACCGAATAGTTGATAAAATTGGCGTTGGCGGAATGGCTGACGTATACCTTGGAGAAGATACCTTACTAGGTAGACAAGTAGCAATTAAAGTATTGCATGCTAACTTTGCCAATGATGATGAGTTTGTTACGCGTTTTAAACGAGAAGCACAAGCGGCAGGCAAACTAAATCATCCTAATATTGTAAACATGTATGATGTAGGGTTTGATCAAGACTTACACTATATCATTATGGAATATGTAGATGGTGAAACACTAAAAGAATATATTACTCGTCATGGCAGACTATCCATAGATGAGGCTGTTAAGTTCACAATTGCTATTGCTGAGGGCTTAGAGCACGCACATACAATGGGAATAGTACATTGTGATATTAAACCACATAATGTTATTATCACTCGTACTGGTCGTGTAAAAGTTACTGACTTTGGTATCGCTCGAGCCATGAATGCTACCAATACCGTGATGTATACGAACTCTATTTTAGGGTCAGCCCATTATTTATCACCAGAACAAGCTAGTGGTAAACCTGTGGATGGAAATACTGATATTTACTCTTTAGGGGTAGTTTTATATGAAATGCTTACTGGAAGGGTTCCTTTTGAAGGGGAAACACCAATCGCAGTAGCATTAAAACATGTGCGTGAAAAAGTAGCTCCTCCAACCCGATATAATCCGTCCATTCCACCGCTTTTAGAAGCAGTTGTGATGAAGGCTCTATCTAAAAATCCTGCGGATCGTTTTGATTCTATTTCTGATATGATTAGTGATTTACGATTATCCCAAGGATTTACAATGGGAAAAACACAACGTCATGAACCATATGATTTTGCTACGCAAATGATTCCAGCTGTCGATCCTGAAGCTATGGAGGATTTCAGCACCATTGAAGAAGAGCAAAAAGATGAGGGTAAAAAGAAGAGTATGTTAAGTAAAATAGCATCGATTCCACAAAAATATATTGTTCTAGGTGCTGCTGTTATTTTCTTAGTAGCATTCTTAGGTGCCTTCTTGAGTTATGGTAACTTCTGGAGCAATACAACAGTAGATGTACCTAATGTTGTAGGTAAGCAAGTATCTGTAGCTAAAAATATTTTAGAAGATAAACATTTGCGCGTATCTACAAGTGAAGTTACAAACCCTGATGTACCAGCAGGTCAAGTTATTTCTCAAACTCCAGGGGCTGGGGAAAAGGTTAAAGAACAACGAACCATACACCTTGTCGTTTCTAAAGGTGTTGGTGATATTACAGTACCAGACTTATCCGGTTTAACTGTAGAACAAGCACGACAACGTCTCAAAGATGTAGGTTTAGTTGTTGGTAAAGTGACTCAACAATCTGTTGATAATAAACCTGATGGCGTTATTATTGCTCAAAGTCCATCTGGTGATTCTAAAGTTTCTAAAGGCACTACAATTGATCTCGTTGTAAATAAAGCAAAAGCTAAAAAGATTCAAATGCCAAACGTTATTGGTATGACCTTAAAAGATGCGCGAGATACATTGAGCAATGCTCATCTCGGCGTTAATCAAGTAGCTGGTTCAGTAGAAGAAAAATCTATCGTAACAGAGCAAAGCATTAAAGCTGGTGATGAAATTGATGAAGGCGCTACAGTAAACTTAACGACTGAATATAAAGATGATAAAAAGAAATCTGATAAAAAGTCGGATAGCAGCAGTAATAAGACGACTGGTACCGTAGATATCACAGTCCCAGCAGGGTCTAAAAATCAAGAACTTAAAATTGTCGTAAAAGATGATGAAGGTTCTGCTGTTATTTATGATGATACAAATAAACCTGGTGATCGTATCGTTAAAAAAGTGTCTGGTGTAGGCAATGTACGTATTGAGGTTTATCTCAATGGTGCATTAGTACAAGAAACAGCATTATAAGGGGAATTATGATTACAGGCATTGTTGTCAAAAATATGAATGGTTACTTTTATGTACAAGACGATAGCGGTACTGTTCATGAATGTAAAGTTCGAGGCAGATTGAAGAAAGGTCGCTACAGTTTACTTGTTGGTGACCGTGTTACGATTTCAGAGGATGGATTCGTTGAGTCCATCCATGATCGTCATAATGCTATGGTAAGACCTGCGGTAGCTAATATAGATCAAGTTGTATTGGTTGTAGCTGCCCATGAGCCAGATATTAATGAGTTATTACTCAATAAAATGCTGGTTATGATTGAGCATGCAGATATTCCTATTGTATTATGTATCAACAAATGTGATTTGATGGATTCAGATACGGAAGAGATGGTAAAACTTTATCAATCTATCGGCTATGAAGTATTGATGACATCAACATATAATATGACTGGTATTGATGACTTACGTCATGTCTTAGAACATAAGGTAACTGCATTTGCAGGTCCTTCTGGTGTTGGTAAAAGTAGTTTATTAAATGCAGTGGACCCTAAGTTTGCATTCCAAACGGGAGAGGTTAGTGACAAAATTAAGCGTGGTAAACATACTACTCGTCATGCTTCCTTATATAGTTTGGATTCAAATTCCTTTATCATGGATACACCAGGCTTTAGCGCCATTGAGTTCAATGATGTATCATTAGAACGGTTACCTACGTTATTCCCTGAATTTAGTGATTATGTTGATACATGTAAATTTAATCCTTGTTATCATGAACATGAACCTATTTGTGGCATAAAAGATGCTTTAGATGCAGGCCATATTCATCAAGGACGATATGATGCATATATGTCTATACGTAATGACATAGAAAGTCAACGAAAGAGGTTTTAAAATGATTAAAATTGCACCATCTATGCTCTCTGCAAATTTTGCAACATTAAGTGAAGAAATAAAATCCATTGAATTAGCCGGAGCGGACTTATTGCATATTGATATTATGGATGGTCATTTTGTACCAAACTTAACTTTTGGTGCACCTATAGTAAAAGCAATCCGTCCTTATACACAACTACCATTTGATGTTCATTTAATGGTTACTAATCCTGGTGATTACGTAGAAGAGTTTGCAAAGATTGGTGTAGAGTATTTTACATTCCATCAAGAAACAGTGCCTCATATGCATCGATTGATTCAACATATCAAACAATGTGGTATGAAAGCAGGGGTATCACTTAATCCAGGTACACCAGTATCTTTATTGGAGGATGTAGCAGCTGATCTTGATATGATCTTAATTATGTCCGTAAATCCTGGCTTTGGTGGTCAATCCTTTATTCCAAACGCTATTAAAAAAGTTAAACAAGCTAAAATGCTATTAGAAGAAGTGGACAACACAACTGCAGTTATTGAAGTAGATGGCGGTATTAATGATATTACTTGTGTACCTATTAAACGAGCAGGTGCTACAATTCTAGTTGCAGGTTCCGCTGTGTTTGGCGCTGATGATCGAGCACAAATGATTGCGGCCATTCGAAATAACTAGTTATAATAATTGTTATTTTGAGTTTACTATCTTAATATTATGTGTAGTATCTAAACAGTACTATGTTTGGAAATAATAGCTTCTAGAAAAATAATTTTATAATCAAACATAAGGAGTGAGGTTTTCTTAAATAAATCCTCACTCCTTGCTTGCTTTTAGAATAATTTTTTGGTAAAATTACTGGGTATGAAAAATATGCACGTCGGTGGACTTCGGTACTGTGCCTAATTTTGGGTGACCCGAAGGATGAAGCGGCGGAG
>OGJT01000830.1_pt1 | contig 11980 bp, 10 predicted proteins | sample 1572331 | NCBI WGS metagenome assembly OGJT01 (sample SAMEA2582094, study PRJEB24529) | metagenome | biome: Human gut stool | place: China | collected 2011
AAGGGCTGCCCCTCTAAGGCGCTAGCCATAAGTATATAGTCAGTACCATCCTTTGCATAAGCTAAGATAGATTCCAAGGAATAGTCTGATAGCATATCAATTTGGCGATACAATATATATTGGTACACTTTGTTAAATAGGCTCATATCCTCTTGCTGTATATAGGTCTGTACGGATGCGGTGAGTTGGTCTAGTTTACTAGATAATGTATTAACCTGTGCAGTCCAATTTTCATCGATGGGTTCCGTTTTTTTATATAGGGCTAATAATTCTTTGAAAGACTGCTTTGTGGGATTTGGCGCATATTGGAATAGATTAGGATCTAAATCAAAGGCCAATAATTCAAATACATTCTGAAGTGTTAATCGCTCCTCAGAAGTAAATTCGTTATCGTCATCCTCAATTGTAAAGAGGAGGGAGTCTATCGTTTTATTTTGAGCTAATAACTCAACAGAGGCTTCACAAGATAAACCGACTCCACATAGCTCTAAGTCTTCAATATATTTATAAAAGCGCGGATGCATATGGCAGGTGTCGCAAAGTCCTTCTTCGCCCAATTCGAGTACAACCTTACACAGTCCATTTTCATTGAGTAAGGGGCACATAGGTTGTGTTTTGGAAAATACGAAATGACTACCTTCGTCATCAACCGTGATGGCTTGTTGTAAACTTTCACCAAGAGAACCTGTCATGGAATGATAACGTTCAGCAGTATGTTCATCTATATCGATGGTCCACAGCTGACAACATGTATTTTCGCATCGATTGGCCTTGCATTGAAATTCGTGATATATAGTGGGGTAAATTGAAATCATAGTTAGCTCACATGTAGTTACAAAAATGAATCTATGTGCATTGTATCATAGGGTGCAGGTACATGCACTAATTATATAAATAAAGATTATAAACCGTGTTGATTTAGTGTATAATTGTATATATATTGTTATGATAACTGTTTGAGATATGGAGGAACCAATGAGATCATTTTTTGTAAAAGGTAGCCTTGTATTGGCCTTTGCAGCGGCATTTGGCATGCCAAATGCAAGTGCAGCCCCTTTAGTAGCTGTAGAGCCAACTGTGGCAGTTGTTGATGGCAACCATGCGGCAATTGTAGGAGCTAATGGTTTATTAAATGCCTTTATCCAAAATCATCCAAATGCTGGAATTACGGAAATCGCCTTTGATGCGGATGGAGGTCAAATTAAGTATGATGTAGAAGGTTTTGATGAAACTGGCAAATATGAGTTAACATATATCTATGCTACTAATCAAATCTTTGAAAAACGCGAAGGGGACTTCCATAAATCGTTAAAGAAAAAATCTTTTGATCCACGAGAAATTTTACCTCCTGCAGCAGTGGTGAACTTTGCTTATGCCCAAACAAAAGGCAAAGCTGTGAGCCTCAACGAATGGGCTGTGCGCTATGATAAAGGTAAAATCGTGTACAAAGTTAGCTTTGGTACAGAAGATAATAAAGAGGTACATGTACGTATGGATGCAATGAACGGTAAATTGCTATCTGTTAAATTTGATGACTAATATATGATTGACTAGTTATTATATCTTAATAGTGCTTAGTTATTTTATTCTGAATATAATAATTAAATACATTAATACTGTTTTTCTTAAAAAATAACTAGTATTGAAGTGTTTTTTTGTGAAAGTTTGCTCATGAATGTAAATTTTTAGATATCAATACGTGTATTTTGAAAGCCGTTTATCCCTTATATATGGGGTAAACGGCTTTTGACATGTTATTCATGGAATTTTTAAGTATAAAGTAAATCCCATAGGATTTTATAGGAATTATATATAAATTCATTCTAAACTCACTATAAAATAAGCATTTAATGGTTCTTCTACATTTTGACTTCATAGACTATCGATAGTATGTGTACCAGTCGAAAGACAAACTCAACTATATCTGAAATTTCCAAACTATATATCTACAAGTCCATGCTAGATATATGTTTTGGAACTTACATGATGATATTGAGTTGACTGGAAATATACATGCGTAAAGTTGCATGTATATGAATTAATAAGGAGGACAATATGAAAAAATCTATTTTAAAAAGTAGTATTGCTTTAGCAGTGGCTGGCGTATTTGGTGCCACTGTAGCTGTAACAGCAGCTGAACCAGTAACTCCAATGCCTGTTACGCAAGAAACAGCGAGTACAGCGACTCCAGCACAACCAGTTACTGATCCAGTAGTTCCTACTGTAGCGGTGGCTCCAGATGTGGCTACTACTGCAGTTGCACCTAAAATTCCAGTAGCTCCTGTAGCAGAAGCTAATCAAGTAGGTACAGCAGTTCGTAATACTACACCAGTTCCAACAGCTACACAAGATGTTAAAACACCAGTAGCTCAAGAAACTGTAGTGCCTAGTACAGAAAATCCTGCAGCAGCGGTCCCTTCTATTGAAACTGCATCTGTAGCTAAAGCTCCTAGTGAACCAAGAGTAGTACGCAGTGGTGATAAAAAATCTGAATCTGTAGCGAAGCATGGTAAAGAAGTTAAAAATACTAAAAAAGCTGCAGTAGATAAAGCGCCTAAAGTAAAAGTTGTGAAAGACGAAAAAAAAGCTGATAAAGAAGAGCCTACTAAAGAGGAAAAAAAAACTCTAAAAGTAGAAAATCACAACCTAGCACAACCAACCAGCAAGAAGGCGTAGTAGACCAAAATAGTATTTTCGTAGTTGGTGCTAATTATTTAATTGACCAATTCGAAAGCAAATTTGGAAACTCCAAAATTACAAATGTATCTTTCAAAACTCAAGGTAAAACTGCCATCTATGAAGTAGCTGGTTTTAATACTAGTGGTGCTCATTCTATGACTCTAGATGTGGCTACTGGTAATGTAACTGATGGTACTCCTAAAGCATATGATGCATCTATGGAAGCTAGTGCTATTGATGCCGGAACAGTAATACCTCCACATGTGGCAATTAATGCAGCTTTCGTACAGTCTGGCAAGGTAGCGACTGGTATTAATGCGTGGTCTCTTGCTAATCAAAATGGAAAATCACTATATACCATAGAGTTCCATGATGCACAAAATAAACCGATATCCGTTGTATTGGATGCTAAAACAGGGACGGTAGCAAAATAAGTTGATCTCCTATTCTATAGCGCTGTAAAGTAAACCCTTTCAAAAACGAACACTAAGCACTCAAAACTATACACACATAACATAAGTACACTTACACACACATACACAACACATAAAACACACACAATAAACAACACACACAATAAACAATTACACACAGCCCTCTGGATTGGATAGATAAACATTGACTCTCTCCTATGCCGTCTATCATTCAGAGGGCCCCTTATGAATTGTGGTTCCCTCCGAATCATAAGATTATATACTTGGTATATATACTCTCTCTCACAATAAGAACGTAACTGCTTTACAGCACGCTGGGTATAGGAGAGCAAGAAATCCCGTATCACATGTAGACCGCTGCATGTGATACGGGATTTTTTCGTAAGAAAAATCTTTATATCAAATGGTAGATATAAGATTATAAGTTTTTAGTAAAGGTAAAAAGAGCAGATGTTATAGGAAGTATCTGCTCTTTTGTTATGAATATAGACTCTTATGAGATCTAACATAATTGTTTTATTTATATATATTGTCGCGGTACTCGTTCTGAGAATCCACAGAATATTTCATAAGGAATTGTAGAAGCAAGGGCTGCAATTTCTAGTGCAGAAATACTTTCATGACCTTGAGAACCTAGAAGGACTACCTTATCGCCTGGTTTTACGGTAATCGTATCTGGAACGGCGACCATGAATTGGTCCATACAAATGCGACCTACTACAGGGCAACGCGTGCCATGAATCAGTACGGTACCTCGATTGGATAAACTACGAGGATAGCCGTCAGCATAGCCTACAGGAATGGTAGCAATTGTCATTGGCTCAGTTGTGATATAGGTAGACCCATAGCCAATGCCTTCGCCAGCGGGTACATGTTGTACGTGAACGACTTCACTATGGAAAGATAAAACTGGCTTTAAGCCCAATCGATTTGGCACATCAAGGGATGGCATGATACCGTATTGAATAATACCAGGGCGAGCATCTGTGAATAGACTATCTTTGACAGATAAGAGACCTGCACTGTTGGCGAGAGAGAAGCGGTAATCTGCTTCTGGACGGAATGCCCGTATTTCATCTACCATGCGATGAAATTTTTGCGTTTGGCTATGAGCGTGCGTTTGATCTGCGGCGTCCGCATTACTCATATGAGAGAAGAAGCCGTCTACTTCAAGATTTTCGTAGGACTCAACACGTTTGATAAACTCTACAGCATCCTCAGGTTTGATGCCGATGCGATGCATGCCAGTATCGACAGCTACGGCAACGCGAATGATCATGTCATGACTATCGGCTACTTTATCAAGTGCTTCCAAGTCGGTAGATTCACAAACGGCAGGAATGGAATTCGTATCTGCCACAAGCTCAAAGGATTGTGGTCTTGTGAGACCTAATAGATAAATAGGTACCATAATACCTGCGTTGCGAAGCGGTACAGACTCTTCTGGAATAGCAACGGCTAAGGATTCGTAACCTTCCTCTACGGCAATACGGCCCATCATAACGCTGCCGTGGCCGTAGCCATTGGCCTTGATAACCGCAGTAGATGTGCTCCATTCCGGTAAACTATCTTTAATTTTGCGCAAGTTCTCGCGAACGAGACTTGTATTTATGGTCAAATAGGTAGGTCTCATGGTATTCCTCAATTCTATATAACATTACTCTTATTTTATAACTTTTGGGGAATTACACAATACTTTTGTGAAAGTTATATACAGAAAAATGATTTTTACTTTGAATTTTATAGGATATATGAATATATTATATACAATAATTGTGAAAGTATACTAATTGATGTGAATAGATATGTTACTTACAGTACTAATTCATAGTATTAAATTATATAAAAAATAGTATAATTTATATAGAAGTAGTATTACATATATTTGAAGCTATTCAATTCATATGCTATTTGCTTTTACTAGAAAGTAAGAAATAAATTTACAGGCAAAGGGCTGTGAGTTGTTGGCATGTATTAAACAAGACACATGGAATACAACATGTATGTAGGAGGTTCTCATGAGTGAACGTGTAGTAGTGGTAAACGCAAGTAAAATGAATTACGACCATGCATTAGATTTTTCTGTATTATCTAGTGATGTAAAAGTTTACGAGGATAGTACAAATGCAGAGCTTATTGAACGCATTCAAGGTGCTTGCGTAGTAGTAACAAAAGAGATTCCTGTTACTGCTGAGTTACTTTCACAATTCCCAGATACAGTAAAGCTCATCGTAGAAGCTGGCACAGGCTATAATAATATCGACCTTAACGCAGCAAAGGCAAAGGGTATCACTGTGTGCAACATTCCAGCATACAGTACAGAGCGTGTAGCACATACGGTAATCATGATGATCCTCAATTTTGCATCCACTATGCAGCAACAAATTGGTATGCTTGCTAAAGGTGATCGTAGTAACTTTACAAAATATTTGCAAGTGAGTCATACAGAAGTGAATGGCAAAACATTAGGTGTTGTTGGTGCTGGTCACATAGGAATGGAAGTGATCAAAGTAGCAAAAGCACTCGGTATGAATATTTTGGTTCATACACGCACACCAAAGGCTGATGGAGATGGTATTCGTTATGTAAGTCTTGATGAATTATTTGAAAATAGTGATTATATTACATTGCATTGCCCATTGAATGATCAAACTAAACATCTTATTAATAAAGAAACAATTGGTAAGATGAAACCTAATGCAGTCATCGTTAATACTGGTCGTGGTGCCCTTATCAATGAAGCTGATCTTTGTGAAGCATTAGCAGCTAAACGTATCGCTGGGGCAGGTCTTGATGTACAAGAGGTAGAACCACCAGTTGAGGATAGTCCTCTCTATACACTAGATAATGTCATCATTACTCCGCACATGGGTTGGAAAGGCCTTGAAACACGTCAACGCCTGGTAGGCATTATTCGAGATAATATACAAGCATTCTTAAAAGGTGAACCAATTAATGTGGTGTCATAATAGTTACGATAAAGATTTATAACAGTATAATTTATACTATTACACCTTGATTTAATATAAAGGTCTATATTATAGGGTTGTTTGAACATCTACAGTATAGTGTAGTTTATAATATTACATAATAGGTTCTATAACGGCATGGAAGTAATTGTCTAATTTTGTAGGCGATTCTTTCATGCCGTTTTTTACCCACCATAACACCATTTCGACAAAACTACCTGAAATGTGATTGATAATAAAGTCATCCGGTAGATTTGTATTTGCTTTACGGTCTTGATTGATGAAATATCCTTGCACCAACTCATTTAGATGATCTCTAAAATAGCGCAAAAAGATTTCGTTATTATCACTAGCTAGTAGTTCGAGGATTTTATTTTCATTTTGCTGTAAATGTTGTAATAAATGACCAAATACTGAGACTGGGTAAATACTTTGTTGATAAAGCCCATGAGCATGAGGTAAATGATTAATACTATCTTTTATATGTAAAAATAAGTCTTCGCAGAGGGCTTCTAGTAATGCCTCTTTTGTGTCGAAATGAGCATAAAATGTGGTGCGTCCAATATCTGCGGCACTAATGATTTCCTGAACGGTGATTTTGTCATATGCCTTACTAGATAATAATTCGTTAAAAGCTATAAATATGGCTTTACGAGTCCTTTTCTGTCTACGATCCATATTAACTCCTGTCATACTTTTAGTACAAAACATCATATATGTTCCGTAATGAACATATGCGATGTTTTATATATTGTATTAGAACCATAGGTTGATACAATTAAAGTGAACAAAGTGTTCGCTATCGTAATTATTGTACTGTAAGTATAGTCATAATTCAATTCATATTGATAGTGAAAGTCTGATAAGGGGATTGCTGTATGGTGCATCGAATACATGATATATTATCTGGTTTATATATGACGATTTTAGCAGGGCTATTTTTACTGCTTGATGGAATTCCGCATTTAATAGAGGAGTTTGGTGGACAGAATCCGTTTCAAAATATATTTCCTTTTGAACCTTCCTGGATTACCGTAGTTATTTGTGGTTTTCCTCTTGTGTATTTATCTATTCGAAGGATTGTATATAATAAGGGAATTAGTAAAATCTCATCGGCTCTATTGATTTCCATGGCTATGTTTGCAGCCATTGCCATCGGAGATATATTTGCGGCTGGTGAGGTAGCGTTTATTATGGCTTTAGGCGCTCTCCTTGAAGAAGCAACTACCGAGCGAGCAAAAAAGGGGTTAAAAAAGTTAATTTCGTTAGCACCTGTTAAGGGTCGTAAATTACAAGATAACAAAGAAATAATGATTTCCGTAGAGTCTATACAAAGTGGTGATTACTTACGAATCCTTCCGGGCGAAACAATACCTGTAGATGGGCGAATCATTAATGGTGAAACAACGGTAGATCAATCCATTATGACAGGAGAGTCTATACCTGTTGATAAAACAATTGATGATGATGTATTTGGTGGAACTATTAACTGTTTTGGTGCCATAGATATTATAGCTACTAAAGTGGGCGAAGATAGTTCTATTCAAAAAATGATTCAGCTTATTAGAGATGCGGAACAGAAACAGGCTCCGATTCAGCGTATAGCTGATACTGTTGCTAGTCGATTGGTTCCTATTGCATTGATGATTGCATGTATAGGCTATCTAGTAACTGGAAATATCATCGTCGGTGTTACTGTGTTGGTAGTATTTTGTCCTTGTGCATTGGTGCTTGCTACACCTACTGCGGTTATGGCCGCTATTGGGCAAGCTACTAAACATGGCGTTATTATTAAATCTGGTGAAATTCTTGAAACTATGGGAAAAGTAGATACCATGGCATTTGATAAAACCGGCACATTAACATGTGGCCAGTTATCGGTTCAATCTATTTTGGTTGTTGATACAGATTATAGTGAGGTCGATATTCTTCAATTAGCTGCATCTGCAGAGGCTAAGAGCGAGCATCCTATTGGCAAGGCTATCGTTTCTCATGCCATACATCAAGATTTAGAAATACTTGATACTACTTCGTTTACGATGTTCGTAGGAAGGGGCATTATTGCCGTAATAAACGGTGTTAAATTATATTGTGGTCATGAACGTTTTCTTGAGGAACATAATATTATTGTTGATGAAAGGGTTCAACAAAACGTTAATACATATCGAAGTGAAGGAAAGGTATCTATCATTATTGCAGATAAAGATCATATTATAGGTATTATTACTTTATCTGATACAATGCGACGAGATACGGCAGATATGTTGTCTGCAGTCTCTAGTCTAGCTATGAAAACAGTACTTCTTACGGGGGATAGTAAAGAAACGGCTACATATATTGGCAAAAAAGCAGGTATTTCTGAAATACATGCGGAGCTTTTACCTGGAGAAAAAGTGAGTATTATTGAAGAGTTGCAAGGAAAACACCACAAGGTTTGTATGGTTGGTGATGGAATTAATGATGCACCAGCTATGAAGACTGCTGATGTGAGTATTGCAATGGGGAGTATCGGTAGTGATATTGCCATAGAAACAGCTGATATTGCATTGATGAGTGAAGATCTTAGCAAAATTCCTTATATTAAGCGACTATCAGATGCTACGATTAGAACTATTAAATTTAGTATTGCTTTATCAATGGCCATTAACTGTATCGCTATTATTCTCTCATTACTTGAGGTTTTGACACCTACTACCGGTGCGTTAGTTCATAATGTGGGGTCCTGTTTGGTTGTCCTCATTGCAGCCCGTTTGTATGATAGAAAGTTTATTTAAACGCAATAAGAGCCGTCCCCGGTTGTATGGGGGCGGCTCTATTGATTAGGGCTATCATAGATCAAGTCTTAATATATATATTTATATATATCAAGGGAGGTAGTTATCCTCAAACTTGATTATGATTGATGTTGTGTTTTGATGGGACTCCACCAATGGCGTCGATAGGCCTTGATGCCTTCCACCACGGTTCTTGTCGCTTTGGCCGCTAAATCTTTTGTTGCGGCTGGTATGCCCTCTAGACGATAGGGAATACCTAACTCCTTATATTTAGCAGTACCCATAACGTGATATGGTAAGCAGTCAACGGCTTGTAAATTTTTCAGAGATCCTAGGAAAAAGCCTAGACGATAGTGACGATCGGCATTATCTGTAATCGTAGGGACTACTACGTGACGAACCCAAATCGGAACTTCCACGTCTGCCGTCAATCGAGCAAACCCGAGAATGGGTTCTAACGGTTTACCCGTTAACCATAAATGCTTGGCTGGATCGATTTCCTTAATGTCTAGGATGACGAGACTAGTCACACTGAGTAATTTACGGTATGCCACCTCTTGGTGGGGATCAAAACAAATTCCACTTGTATCTAAACAGGTATGGACGTTTCTTTCACGGAAATATGTGAAAAGCTCTGTAACAAAGTCAATTTGCATAAGAGCTTCCCCACCTGTAACGGTGATACCACCATTAGTATAAAATTGGCGGTTACGTTCGTACTGGTCCCACAATTCCTCTACGGTCATGAATTTAGCATCGTCGCTAGTTTCATCCCATGTGTCAGGATTGTGGCAATAAGCACAACGCATGGGGCATCCTTGTAGAAATACCACCATGCGCATGCCCGGACCGTCAACCGTACCCATCGTTTCAACCGAATGAATACGTCCAGTCATAGAAAACCTCGATTAGATACGTTGGTGGAAGGTACGGGAAATAACTTCGTCCTGTTGTTGTTTTGTCAATTTGTTGAAGTGCACCGCATAACCGGATACACGAATCGTCAATTGAGGGTACAACTCAGGATGTTTTTGAGCGTCTAACAATGTTTCACGAGTAAACACGTTGACGTTCAAATGATGGCCGCCCTTTTGGGAATAACCATCCAATAACTCTACCAAGTTATCAACTTGTTGGTTGCTCATGGGTATAACCTCCTTTCAACCAAGACTAACACGCGTATCGATGCCGGTGAAAGCAGTTCGATACTGTGGAAGATTTTACTTATCTTCCTCTATAGTAACATTTGGTTCGCTACATGCGAAGTTTGTATTGCTGTTAGGCAATTGAGAAGGGTCTAACTCAATATCAAAATCGCTAACGGAAACAAATGTTTCACCAGATTTACCTAATGCGTCCGGAATGATAGAGAAGGTATTAGAAATACCATCGGAGCAATCACGCCATGGCATTTTAGCTACGGATGCCAATGAAGATACGGCACCGTGAGAATCACGACCGTGCATTGGGTTCGCGCCAGGAGCGAAAGCTTCGCCAGCTTTACGGCCGTCTGGAGTAGAACCTGTAGCAGTACCATATACTACGTTGGAAGTAATTGTTAACAAGCTCATAGTAGGAACGGATTGACGATATGTAGGATGTTTACGAATTTTGTTCATAAATGTGGAAACAACTTTTGCTGCCAAGCCATCTACACGGTCATCATCGTTACCATATTTAGGGAAGTCGCCTTCGATTTCGAAATCAACAGCGATGCCATTTTCATCACGAATAGGTTTTACTTTAGCATATTTAATAGCAGATAAGGAGTCTGCTACTACGGATAAACCAGCGATACCAGTTGCAAACCAACGAGTTACCTTGCGGTCATGCAAGGCCATTTCTAGTTTTTCATAAGCATATTTATCGTGCATGTAGTGAATGATGTTTAATGCATTTACATATACGCCTGCCAACCATTCCATCATGTCGTCGAATTTTTCCCATACTTCGTCGAATTCTAAGTATTCGGTAGTGATAGGGCGGTATTTAGGACCAATTTGTTTCTTCAATTTTTCGTCAACACCGCCATTGATTGCGTAAAGCAAGCATTTAGCCAAGTTGGAACGAGCACCGAAGAATTGCATTTCTTTACCAATACGCATTGGGGATACGCAACATGCGATTGCGTAGTCATCACCAGAGTTAGGGCGCATCAATTCGTCATTCTCGTATTGAATGGAAGATGTTTCAATGGATAATTTTGCGCAGAAACGGCGGAAGCCAATCGGCATGCGAGGGGACCATAATACAGTGAGGTTTGGTTCTGGAGCAGGACCAAGATTAGTCAATGTATGTAGGTAACGGAAGGACATCTTGGAAACCAATGTACGGCCGTCAGTACCCATACCACCGATGGATTCAGTCGTCCAAACAGGGTCACCTGTGAACAAATTGTTGTATTCGTGGATACGTGCGAAGCGAACCATGCGCAATTTCATAATGAAATGGTCTACGAATTCTTGAATTTGCTCCTCTGTGTATGTGCCGTTGCGAAGGTCTCGTTCAGCATAGATATCGAGAAATGTGGAGTTACGGCCAATGGACATAGCAGCACCGTTTTGCTCTTTAATGGCACCAAGATAGCCGAAGTAAATCCATTGCATAGCTTCACGAACATCCTTAGCTGGTTTGGAAATATCATAGCCATAGGACGCTGCCATTTCTTTCAATTCTTTCAAAGAACGGATTTGATCTTGTATTTCTTCACGGTCGCGAATGACATCTTCTAGCATGTCACCCATTGTGATGCTAAATTGTTCTTTTTTATCTTCAATGAGATAATCAACACCGTAAAGAGCGATACGGCGATAGTCACCGATAATACGACCGCGGCTGTACGCATCTGGCAAACCAGTTACAATATGAGCTGTACGTGCAGCACGCATTTCTGGAGTATATACATCAAATACGCCATCATTGTGAGTTTTGCGATGTTTTTTGAAGAAGTCCTCTGTTTGCGGATCCATTTTGAATCCGTATTCCTCGATAGCGGATTTTGCCGTACGCAAACCACCATATGGGAACATAGCGCGTTTCAAAGGTTTGTCAGTTTGCAAACCAACGATTGTTTCAAGGTCTTTGTCGATATATCCTGGCGCATGGGCAGTAATGTGTGTGGCCA
>OGJT01000841.1_pt1 | contig 11871 bp, 10 predicted proteins | sample 1572331 | NCBI WGS metagenome assembly OGJT01 (sample SAMEA2582094, study PRJEB24529) | metagenome | biome: Human gut stool | place: China | collected 2011
CACCAAGTATGCTTTATGCAGGGGAAAGTGACTATATTGAAATAATAAAAGACAGATTGAAATATACTACATTTGATATAGTTACCGACATTAAGGAAGTTTATGAAAAAATACTAAGTTTTTTAAAAGAAAATCATAGTGAGCTTGTAAACAGAGTCAGACTTTATGAAGATTCAATGATTACAATGAACAAGCTCTACTCTATAGATACATTGTTTGAGAGTGCACTTGATAAAAGAGTTTGGTTAAAGGACGGCGGGTATCTTTTTATAGAGCCCACCGAGGCACTGACAGTTATTGATGTAAATACCGGGAAGAATGTACAAAAAAAGGATGCAGCGGCAGTCAAGTTAAAGACAAATCTTGAAGCCATAAAAGAGAGTGCAAGGCAGATGCGTCTAAGGAATATTTCAGGTATTATAGTCATTGATCTGATAAATACTTCCGATAAGTCTGAGGTGGACCTTTTATATCACACTATGAAAGATTATTTAAAAGAGGACAGGCTCAATACCGTAGCGATAGATATAACGAAGCTTTGCCTTTTTGAGATAACCAGAAGAAAAAGAAAACCGAGTTTAATTGAGGTGATGAAAAGCGGCTGATACTACAGTTGACGAAATATACTTTCTGTAATATTATTTAAAAGTTGACGGTTATATTGACCTAACTAAAATATATGAAAAGGCCGGGAGATTATTTTGAAGAATTTTAATAAGAAGACTCTTATAGCTGTACTTGCCGTAGTGGTGATACTTGCAATTATAGCAATAGCGGGTAAAAACAGCAGTATGAAGTCTGTTGCCAATAACTTTGACTTATCACTTGATAAAAAAAGTGATGAACCTTTGACAGATACTACTTTTGCACTTGATACATTTATTACGGTGACTATATACCATGGCGGTGATGAAAATGTACTGAAGGATTCACTTGATTTTATAAGAAAATATGAGATGGTTTTTTCAGCGACCAATCCTGATGCGGAGCTTTATAAGCTCAATCACAGGGGTAAGGGTGTGATGAGTGTTAAAGCAAGTGAGGACCTTGCCTATTTAATAGATAAGGCATTATATTACAGTAAGGTATCAAACGGGGCTTTTGATATTACTACACAGCCGCTTAAAGAACTTTGGGATTTCAATACGGATGATCCGAAGCTTCCAAGTGATGAGAGTATAAAAGAAGCTTTGCCTAAGGTGGACTATAAAAGAGTAAGTGTGGAGGGAGATACTATAAATTTCACCTCGGATGAAACACAGATTGATCTTGGAGCTATTGCCAAGGGTTATATTGCGGATAAGACAAAGGATTTTTTAAAGAGTAAGGGTGTGGACAGTGCCATAATAAATCTTGGTGGAAATGTACTTTGTATAGGTAAGAAGCCTGACGGTCAAAATTTCACTATAGGACTTCAAAAGCCTTATGCCGACAGGAATGAGACTGTAGCGCTGCTTACAGTGGATGATGAGTCGGTAGTGTCGTCAGGAGTGTATGAGAGACATTTTGTGATAGACGGTAAAAACTATCACCATATCTTAAATCCGAAGACCGGATATCCTTATGACAACGGACTTGTAGAGGTAAGTATACTTACAAAGTCGTCTACAGATGCCGACGCACTTTCAACCACCTGCTTTTCACTGGGAGTACAAGAAGGGGTAAAACTGTTAAATTCGATACCCGATACCTACGGATACTTTATTTTGTCGGACTACAGCATAGTGTATTCTGACGGAGCAAAGGAGCAACTTGCCGAGTAGGTATTGTAAAGATATTGTAATTTGACTTTGATAAGCAAAAAGTATATATTAGTGTCAAGAAATATATTTTTTTGGAGATAAAAATGGACAGAAGAGAAGTACTTTCAAGTATACCTAAGGCAGTCAATCTTTATATGATTCATTCGGAGTTTACAAGATTGCCATATATTGAGTGTGACGATAAGACCTTTGATGATGTAGCATTCTTCTTTGATATAAAAGAAAATGCGGACAAGAAATCACAGGAGTTGCTTGAAAAAAAACAAAAGAATGTTGTGGTAGAGCTTACTCAGGAGGGAATACTCAGAGCGTTCACACATCTTGTTATAGCGGGAGTGAATGCAATCAAGTACAACTGTCAAGGTGAGGATTATATAATTCAGCTTGATGAGATTATAAAGCTTTCAGATTTCAGCGAGCTTCCACCTGAGAAAAGACCTATAGAGAACAGAACATTGCAGCTTACAATGCTTTATTTTGCTCAGGAAATCAGAGCAAATATTGACAATCCGAATACTCCGGTTATACATGATATGGAAGAGGAGATGATGGTCAATATCCTTAAGGCAAGATTTTTGGTTCCTGTAAGAGAGAGTGAGGTTGACGGAAAGACTCAGATGCAGATGCTTATGATAAAGCTTGGTGAAGACGGCGGCAGTATGATACCTGTATTTACAGACAATATAGAGTTTGACAAGATGCCGAATGACGAAACTGTCAAAAAGACTATTATTGATGCAAAGAATCTCATCAACTTCCCGCTTACACCTGAGTGTGACGGATTCCTTATCAACCCTATGGGTGTGAGCCTGCCGCTTAATGCAGGTATAGTAAATAATTTAAAGAATATGGAGATAACACCTGCAGATAAAGAATAGTTCGGATAAGGTGTTGTTTTAAAAATTTACCCCATATAGCGATTGATATGCTATATGGGGCAATTTTTTATTTTCTGTCTTTCATCTCAACATATTCTTCATGCTCTTTTACAGCCATATATGCAGGTCTTATAATCTTGTCCGTATTTATAAGCTCTTCAATTCTGTGAGCGCTCCAACCCACTATCCTTGAGCAGGCAAATATCGGAGTATACAGTTCGGTAGGTAAGTCAAGCATACCGTAGACAAATCCGCTGTAAAAATCAATGTTTGCACTGACACCCTTGTAAATATGTCTTTCGGCTCCGATAACTTCGGGAGCAAGCCTCTCAACGGCACTGTAAAGTTTGAAATCATTGTCTCTGTGCTTTGCATGGGCAAGCTGTTTTACATACTGCTTGAAAATATTTGCACGAGGATCCGAGAGTGAATATACGGCGTGACCCATACCGTATATAAGTCCGGATTTGTCAAAGGCCTCTTTTCTAAGCAATTTTAAAAGATATGATTTTATTTCTTCTTCATCATTTATATCGTGGATATTCTTTTTCATATCCTTGAACATCTCCACAACCTTTATATTGGCTCCTCCGTGCTTAGGTCCCTTCAATGATCCCAGTGCGGCGGCTATAGCAGAGTAGGTGTCGGTACCTGATGAAGTTACTACATGAGTTGTGAAGGTGGAGTTGTTACCGCCGCCATGTTCCATATGCAAAACCATTGCCAGATCAAGTACTCTTGCCTCAAGATTTGTATACTGTCTGTCCTCTCTAAGCATCATAAGAATGTTTTCAGCTGTAGAAAGCTCATTTGAAGGTCGATGTATATACATACTTTTATCTCTTATATAGTGATTGTATGCATGGTAGCCGTATACACACATCATCGGAAAAGTAGCTATAAGATTGATACACTGTCTGAGGACATTTGCAAGTGAAGTATCATCAGCCTTTGTATCGTAAGCATACAGTGTAAGTACCGATCTTGAGAGAGTATTCATCATATCCTTGCTTGGGGCTTTCATTATTACATCCCTTGTAAAGTTCTTCGGCAATGTCCTTTGCTCGCCAAGTAGGGTTTGGAAAGCTTTTAACTGTGCTTCATTTGGAAGACTTCCGAAAAGCATCAGGTATGCCACTTCTTCAAATCCGAATCTTTCTTCTTTAAGAAAGCCGTCTGTAATCTCATGTATATCAATACCCTGATATCTCAGCTCGCCGTCACAAGGAATTTTTTCTCCGTTTACCTTTTTGAATGAAGTAATCTCGGAAATTCTTGTAAGGCCTGCTCTTACACCTTCTCCCTGCAGATTCCTAAGTCCTCTCTGTACATCGTATTCTTTGTACAAAACTTGGTTGATGGACAGATTAGAGAGACATTTGGCTGTCAAGTCCTCTATCTCCTTTGTTATTTTTTGATTGTATCCCATAGTTGCCTCCTTCTATGTAAGTATGATGATTTATATCATCACCGCCTGTCTATAATTATACAACTTTTTTGCATATAATTAAATCCGAAATTATTAGGAATTATTTCTGAAATAGCAAAAAATTTAATAAAAACCGTAAAAAAAATCTATGTAAAATAATCGTAATCAATATTAAAATAAGCTTACAAATTAAACGAACCGAATATAAGGGAGGAAAAAACAATGAGATTGTTTAAAAAAGTATTAGCGGTATCAGTAGCATCTATGTGTGCTCTTTCATTAGCTGCATGTGGCGGAAGCAAGAGTGCCGAGACAACAGCGGCAGCAAGCAGTGAGTCAAAGGAAGAGTCTAAAGCAGGCGAGAGCGTTTCAGAGGCTGTAGCTGCTACAGGTAAGGATGCAAAGGACATCAAAGTAGGCATTTCAATTTACAAGTTTGATGACAACTTTATGACACTTTATCGTAACGAGCTGGTTAGATATCTTACAGAAGACTGCGGTATTCCGAAAGATAATATAGTAGTTCAGGACGGTAAGAACGATCAGGCTGAGCAGACAAACCAGATCAACAACTTTATCGCAACAAAGGTTGACGTTATGATTCTTAACCTTGTACAGTCATCTTCAGCTCCTACAGTTACAGATCTTGCAAAAGAAGCAGGAATTCCTGTAGTTTATATCAACCGTGAGCCGGATGAGACAGAGGAGTCAAGATGGGCTTCAGACGGTATCAAGGCTACATATGTAGGTGCTGATGCTCGTCAGTCAGGAACATTCCAGGGTGAAGAAATCGCAGAACTTGACAACAAGGGTGACATCAACGGTGACGGAACAGTTAAGTACATCATGATCCAGGGTGACCCTGAGAACATTGACGCACAGTACAGAACAGAGTATTCAGTTAAGGCACTTACAGAGAAGAGCGGATTAAAGGCTGAAGAGCTTCTTATCCAAAGAGGTGATTGGGATCAGGCTAAGGGACAGCAGATTGCACAGGACGCACTTACACAGTATGGAAAAGACATCGAAGTTATCTTCTGTAACAATGATGCAATGGCACTCGGTGCACTTCAAGCTATCAATGCGGCAGGCAGAAAAGTCGGCGAAGACATCTATATCGTAGGCGTTGATGCACTTGCAGAGGCTGTACAAGACGTATCTGAAGGTAAGATGACAGGTACAGTATTTAACGACTTTATCAGCCAGGCACAGGCGGCAGCAAAGGCGGCTATATCATTTACAAACGATGAGAAGGTTGACACAAAAATTCCTGTAGACTACGTAAAGGTTACAAAAGACAATGCTGCAGATATTTTAAAACTTGTAAAATAATGAATTAATTTATGTAAACATCTTTCGGGTGTGCAGGTGCACACCCGATTTTTGAAAGGAGCAAGGGATGTCAGAGTACAGATTGGAAATGAGAGGGGTCTCAAAAAGTTTCCCGGGTGTAAAAGCACTTGACAATATCCATCTTAATGTAAGACCGGGCAGCGTACATGCTCTTATGGGTGAAAACGGAGCAGGCAAATCCACACTTATGAAATGTCTGTTCGGAATATATACAATGGATACCGGAGAGGTCTATGTAGACGGCGAAAAAATGAATATACTAAATCCCGATGATGCACTTCATAAGGGGCTTGCAATGGTTCATCAGGAGTTACAGCCTGTACCGGCAAGATCAATTGCTGAAAATATGTTTTTGGGAAGATATCCTACAATCAATTTCGGACCGCTTAAAGTAATAGACCATAAGAAGATGGAAAATGAAGCCGCTAAATGGCTTAAAGAAGTAAAACTTAATGTAAATCCCAATGAATTACTTCAGACATTGTCTATTTCACAGATGCAGTCTGTAGAAATAGCAAAGGCTGTTTCAATGGGAGCAAAAATCATCATTTTGGATGAGCCGACATCATCACTTACAGAAAATGAGGTAAGTGGATTATTTAAGATAATAAGAGAATTAAGACAAAAAGGTGTATCTCTCATATACATTTCACATAAGATGGCGGAAATAAGAGAGATCGCAGATGATATAACTATCATGAGAGATGGTACCTATGTGGGAACATGGGAAGTAAAGAATATAAGTGACGGTGAAATCATAAAACAGATGGTAGGTAGAGAACTTTCAAATATCTATCCGCCGAAAAATGACGTAGAAAAAGGTGAAGTTATACTTAAGGTGGATAACCTTACAAGTATACATGAAAATATATTCAGAAACTGTTCATTTGAACTTAGAAGAGGTGAAATACTCGGATTCGGAGGGCTGGTAGGCGCAGGCAGAAGTGAACTTATGGAAGCCGTATTCGGACTCAGAAGTATTAAATCCGGAAAAGTATATATGAAGGGAAAGGAGCAGACCATTACAAGGCCGAAAGATGCTATAAAGGACGGACTTGGAATGATTACAGAGGATAGAAGAGGTACCGGAATACTTGGTTGCCTTTCAATAGCCGATAATGTAGCTATTTCCTCACTCAATAACTATCTTGTAGCAGGTATTGCATTGGATGACGGCAAAATAAAAAAGGTTGTAGATGAAAATGTAAGTAAACTCAGTATAAAGACTCCAAGCAATAAGACTCTTATACAGTCATTGTCAGGAGGAAACCAGCAAAAGGTAATTATTGCAAGATGGCTTGCAAACAACCCTGATGTGCTTATAATGGATGAGCCTACAAGAGGTATAGATATAGGTGCAAAGTATGAAATATATCAGATAATGATAAATTTAGCAAAACAGGGGAAAGGCATCATAATGATTTCTTCCGAGATGCCTGAACTTATCGGAATGTCAGATAGAATAATTGTTATGTGCAATGGCGAAATCACAGGTGAAGTTTCAGAATCTGAAGCAACACAGGAAAATATCATGTCACTTGCAACAAAGTTTTAGGAGGAGTACTGATGAATACAAAATCTTTAGATATAAAGAAATTGTTTCTTGATAACGGTATAATAATAGTTCTACTTTTGCTTGTATTATTCACAGGTATTATGAAGGACAATTTCTTTTCAGCAAATAACTTGAAAAATGTTTTGGTAAATGTGGCACCGAGAGTAATAATCGCATTTGGTGTGTCTGCCTGTCTTATAACAAAGGGTACAGACCTTTCAGCAGGTCGTCTTGTAGGACTTTCGGCTTGTATCGCGGGTACTCTTTTGCAGAACAAGGACTATGCAAACAAGATGTTCCCGAATCTTGGCGATATGAATATCTTTTTGGTACTTTTGATTTCAGTTGCAATATGTGCTGTATTCGGATTTATAAACGGTGTGGTTGTGGCACATCTTAATGTTCCTGCGTTTATCGGAACTTTGGGAATGCAGCTTATAGTATACGGTGTATGTCTTGTTTATACAAAGGCCGAGCCTATAGGAGGATACAGAACAGCTTATACTACAGTTGCTACAGGTAATTTCCTTAAAATACCTTATCTTTTCATCTATGCACTTATAATCGGCTTTATTATGTGGTTTGTATTTAATAAAACCAGACATGGTAAGTATATGTATGCAATCGGTGGAAACGAAGCTGCAGCAGAGGTTTCAGGTGTTAATGTTAAGAAGACAAAGATTATTATCTATACATCCGCAGCAGTTCTATATGCAGTGGCAGGTTTCTTACTTGGTGCAAAATCAGGCGGTTCATCTGTAAACATGGGTGCTTCATACGAGCTTGAGGCAATCGCGGCTTGTACAATCGGCGGCGTATCTGTAAACGGCGGTATCGGTAGAATATCAGGTTGTGTAATCGGTGTTTTGGTATTCGAGCTTTTGAAATCATCAATGCAGTTCCTAGGAATCAAGCCTGACTTCCAGTTCATAGTACAGGGTATTATCATAGTTGTGGCTATCGCACTTGATATCAGAAAATATATACAGAAGAAGTAATTGATTAAATATAAAAACTATTGACACCTTTTATATGTACGCTATAATGTACATATAAGAGGTGTTTTTATGATTAATACAAATATAACAAATTTTAGAAAAGATATTTTTGGAATGTTGGAGCAAACTGTAAAATATAATGAGCCTATAAATGTAAACACTAAGGATGGAAATGCTGTAATTATAAGTGAGGAAGACTATAACGGATTGATGGAAACATTATACTTGTCATCAATTCCCGGTATGAAAGAAAAGATTGTTGAAGGGTTGAAGACTCCATTGGAGGATTGTATACCTGAGGACCAGGTGGAGTGGTAATGTATTCTATTGTTTATACTAAAAAAGCGGTAGGCGATATTAACAATTTAAAATCTTCAAAACTTGATAATAAGGCAAAGGTTTTGATAGAACTGATACGAAATGATCCATATAAAACTCCACCTTCGTATGAGAAATTACAAGGGAATTTGAAAGGGGCTTATTCACGTAGGATAAATATAAAGCATAGGCTTGTTTACGAGGTATATGAGGAAGATAAAATAATTAAAATTATCAGTTTGTGGAGTCATTATGAGTTTTAGCCTGATTGTTTACAATACGTGTTTTAACAATGGATAAATAAATTTATTTAAATATAAAAATTAAGAGTAGATAAAAGTCCACCGATGACATAAAACATTGGTGGGCTTTTTGTGTATAGGAACATATTTTAAATTAATAATAATATCATTCTTTCAAATTCTCTTCATAATATTTTTCAAGCTCCGGCATAAATCTGCTCTGCGGTACATGTGTCTGCACAGTCATATACGGTTGGTCTGTAAGTGGAAGTTCAATCCTATCCATATTTTTTCTGTATTCCTGCAAATCTACTCCCATTTTTTCTTTAAACATTCTGTTTAAGTATCTGCTGTCGGAAAAGCCTGTTTCACAACAAATATCATTTATTCTAAGATTGGTCTTGGTAATCAATGAGAATGCATGGTCAAATCGGATACTGTTTAAGTATGCAGTAAAAGTCATTCCGGTCATCTTCTTTATAAAATGTGATATATAGTATGTGGACAAAGACTCTAAATCAGCTATATCGTTAAGCGATATATTTTCAGCATGATGTTCAGAAATAAAATCAGTGATTCTTTGAAGATGTTTTGCTTTTGACTTACTGTGCTTTGTACTTTGTTCATCAATAAAAGGATCGGCAATCTTGGTAAGTTGATATATGATATCCAGTACCTTTGCAGAAGCACCGATTTCAGTAAAATCAGTATCACTTGCATAGCACATTGCACACTCAAAAACAGTTTTGTATAGTGAACTGTATTTTTCATCATATTTTATATGGTTTGTCTTATAAATGATATCAGGGCCGATATTTTTATATAAAGCGTGATTTATCAAAAATATAACTATTTTATTGTAGTTTTTATGACTGTAGAATGAATGTGGCTGATATCTGTTGACTATGTATATATCATTTTTCTTTAGTGAAAACACTTCATTATCAATCACGAGATCGATACTTCCGTCAAGAAGCATACCGATTTCCAAATCGGAGTGACAGTGTACACATCTTGAAAGTATCTCAATCATTAACATGGCAAGCGAATTTGTTTTTGTATGTCTGATAATCTCATATTCTGTTTTTATACTTTTATTGAAGTCAAAATCCATAAATAATCCTTATATTATAAAATCCGGCATTTTAAAAACAAAGTAAAATTTTTTGTTTCTTTGATGCCAAGTCAAGTATATTTCAAACTATATATTATATCAATATAAAATAGCAATATTAACATCAATACATAACAAGATTACCAACATTTATATATAAAAAGCGGTTATTATAGTCGTACATGGAAAGAAGAGTGTGGAGCAAAAAACAACATTATATTTATTATTTTTAAAGGAGAGATATTTATGAAAGAATTTTTTCCAAGTATATCAACTATAGAGTTTGAAGGTAAAGACAGTAAAAATCCGCTAAGCTTCAAATATTATGATGCCAAAAGAGTGATAATGGGTAAGACAATGGAAGAACATTTATCATTTGCTATGGCATGGTGGCATAATCTTTGTGCATGCGGTGTAGATATGTTCGGACAGGGTACTATAGATAAATCATTCGGAGCGCTACCCGGAACAATGGAGCATGCAAAGGCGAAAGTGGATGCAGGAATTGAATTTATGCAAAAACTTGGAATAAAGTATTATTGTTTCCATGATACGGATATTGTGCCTGAGGATCAGGAAGATATCAATGTTACAAATGCAAGATTGGATGAGATTACAGATTATATTTTGGAAAAGACTAAGGGCACAGATATTAAATGTCTTTGGACAACCTGCAATATGTTCAGTAATCCAAGATTTATGAACGGTGCAGGAAGTTCAAACAGTGCGGATGTTTTCTGTTTCGCAGCCGCACAGGCTAAGAAAGGTCTTGAAAATGCTGTAAAGCTTGGGGCAAAGGGCTTTGTATTCTGGGGAGGCAGAGAAGGCTATGAGACACTTTTGAATACAGATATGAAGCTTGAAGAGGAGAATATAGCGACACTCTTTACAATGTGCAGAGATTACGGCAGAAGTATAGGATTTATGGGAGATTTCTATATTGAACCGAAGCCGAAGGAGCCTATGAAACATCAGTATGACTTTGATGCGGCAACCGCAATAGGTTTTCTAAGAAAATATGGTCTTGATAAGGACTTTAAAATGAATATTGAAGCAAATCACGCTACACTTGCAGGACATACCTTCCAGCATGAGCTTAGAGTATGTGCGGTCAACGGTATGATAGGTTCTGTGGATGCAAATCAGGGAGATACATTGCTTGGATGGGATACCGACCAATTCCCTACAAATGTCTATGACACTACCTTGGCCATGTATGAAATACTGAAGGCGGGCGGACTTCGCGGAGGCCTAAATTTTGATTCAAAGAATCGTAGACCAAGCAATACAGCTGATGATATGTTTTACGGCTTTATAGCAGGTATGGATGCATTTGCACTTGGACTTATTAAGGCGGCGGAAATTATAGAAGACGGAAGAATAGATGAGTTCGTGAAGGAAAGATATTCAAGCTATAATTCAGGAATAGGTGAAAAGATAAGAAACAGAGCAGTTACACTGGTTGAGTGTGCGGAGTATGCGGCTAAGTTAAAGAAACCTGAACTTCCGGATTCAGGCAAGCAGGAATATCTTGAGAGCGTGGTAAATAATATATTGTTCGGATAATAATAAAAATGGTTAAGATCATTTTGAAATTTTAAGGAGGAAGTTATGAAATCGAAGAAATTATGTGCTTTTGTGTTAGCCGGTATGATGGCAGTGTCATTGGTAGCATGTACAGACGGAAACGGGAATGAGCCGTCAAAGGGTGCACAGTCACAGGCTGAGAGTTCAAATGCGGAGAGCGGTTCACAAAATACGGATGCAAAGGGAAGTAAGATAGGTATTTCAATGCCTACAAAGTCACTTGAGAGATGGAACAGAGACGGTTCATACTTAGAGAAAGAGTTTGAGAAAGCAGGATACGATGTATCTTTGACATACTCCGATAATAAGATTGATCAGCAGGTAAAGGATATAGAGGGACTTATTGCAGACAAGGTTGACCTTTTGGTAGTTGCGGCAATAGACGGAGAGTCATTAGCACAGGTATTATCGGAGGCAAAGAATCAGAATATTCCTGTTATTGCTTACGACAGACTTATTATGAATACAGATGCTATATCATATTATGTATCGTTTGATAATTACACAGTAGGAAAACTTCAGGGAGAGTTTGTAGCAGATAAGCTTGGACTTGCAAACGCAGGAGATAAAAAGTTTAATGTAGAATTTACCGGTGGTGATCCGGCTGACAATAATGCGACATTTTTCTTCAACG
>OGJT01000845.1_pt1 | contig 11851 bp, 8 predicted proteins | sample 1572331 | NCBI WGS metagenome assembly OGJT01 (sample SAMEA2582094, study PRJEB24529) | metagenome | biome: Human gut stool | place: China | collected 2011
ACCTCGACAAACAATATGAGGCTCAACCTGGTGAAAGCTATGACCAAACAAAAGCATTAATTAAAGCTGTATTGGACAAAGCAATCGCATAAGATTATTACATGAAAACGTGATAAAACCATTAAAAAAGAGGCTAGCATGGCTAGCCTCTTTTTTTGTCTTTCCATTCAAGATACATATGTCTAATGACTTGGATTGGTGATACCAGTAACATCCTTGGCCCACCATAACGCATAATTTCACGGATTTTTTCACGATAATTAGGTGCATAGCAATGGGTTTTACATACACTACAGAATGTTTTACTTTCCATATGAGGACATGCATCAATGCGATGCTCCGCATATTCCCAAACCTGCTCGCAATCCTCACATAGCTGCCCCTTAGGAGTATGGTGCTTATTATGACAATAGATGCCAATAATTTGGTACATAGTTTTTAGTTCTAACTTACGTTTTTCATCAACTGTCATACTACCCTCCTATTTCACAGACCATGATACCCAAGCCACTTTATCAACTGTTTTATTATGGATTTCTCCATTAATGGCTAATGGTTCAATGAGATTCCTAATTTCTACTTTCATATCTTCTATATCGCCCCATGTATTATTATGAAGTCGCATAGCAAAGTAATTAACCGCTTTATCAAGGCTCATAACCTCTGTTTCAGGCACTGTTTTATAGGTTACTTTTACATTATGCCCTATTTCATGGATAACATCTAAACATGCTTTCATCTTACCATCCCAAGGGAATGAATCGCGACCAAAGAAATGTTCAGACAGCATATCTACTGTCTCATCACTGCGTTCACTGAAAGCAATCCACAAACATTTGTCCTTACTTGATTCATGCATGGCGCGAATGTTTTCTACATCAAACATGATAGGGCAAAAAATACTATATGTTAAATCAAAGGTTTTATCCCATTTTAGTTCACGGCGAGTTTCATCAGACCACGGTGCAATATACAAGCTAAGATCTAAACCTTCTGCCTCTGCTAATTGTTTAGCACCACGAATCATACCATCAGATAAATCTATACCTGTTGCCTTATGGCCTTCACGAGCCAATCCTAATGCATAGTCACATACACCACAGCCAATATCAAGAGTACAACCGCCTTTAGGGGGCAAAAGATTTTCATCCTTCAAGAAGGATAAAAACTCTGTAACCTGCGCCTTACGATCGTCCCGATTGTGCATTTCTACAAAGTAATTAGATCGATTATTCCATGCATCTTGCTCATTACGCCAAGTTTCATCGACGGTGAGTTCTTGTATTCTATTTGTCATTCTATCTCCTCTGTATCACTACATCAAAACTATGCAATGATACAATTTAGTACTTTATTAATCTTAATTAGATAATCTATATGTTATTCATCACGTCCTATATGCCTAGTGTTCCACCTAGGATGTTCAGATTTTTACAAGGACAATCTTATTGTACATCATTCTCAAAATAAAATGTGTTACTCAAATCACATTTACACGTTATTTCAATACTATCAAATATAAAATTCTATATAGAGCTTTTAGCTGTACCACACCCCCTATGCATGTATTTCCATTCGTTTCTCTCCTATTACTAGATTTAATATAGCTGTTTCATATATTATTTATATTTATTATAATAAAGAAAAGGAGGCTTTGAAAGTATGGGAAAATATATGATAATCCTTATGTTTCTATTGATTGCTATTGCTGTAGTTTTTGCTACTTATAACTTATCTATCATTAGATCTATGCCTCCGGAAGAACGTTATAAACTTCTTTACTTTAAGGATGATCAAGTCTCTATAGGCATTGGCTTAATTAAAAAAACCTTTAAAATAAGCGATATTCGTGAAGTACGTTTTTCTAAAGGAAAACAATTCCGTAGTATGGGCAGCTGGGCCGGCAGAATGCAAATTTGCAAACTAAATGGTAAAACAAGTCGTTGGATAGAATTTGATGGTACTGTCTATTACAAAAAGATGGTATATATAACTAATGAAGAAATCATTGATAAAGCAATAGACTTACTGATGAATGAATTTCAATCACGAGGAATACAGTGTAATAAATATAGATAGTAAGATAGTAAACAAAAAAGGCTTCTCGAATTTTCGAGAAGCCTTTTTATAGGCAAATCTAATAGAATTTGTATCTGTAGAACTAGTATCGGAATTTTATAGCTATCCATAAATATAGATTATTCGAATACAGATAAAATACATAATCTATTAACATCTAAAAATATATTTGATTAATTAAATCAACAAGCTTACAAAACTCAATCAGTTCTTCTATTAGACTTTTCATAAATTTCATATAAAGGATATATTTTTAATTCCATTTGTCTCTGTTCTGGTATTTGATTGAAATAAGTATTTGCCTCTTCATATGATTTCATTAAAACACATGCACCCCATTTAATATTAATATCAGTAGAAATATCTAATAACCTTATAAGTTGCTTAGTATCGTTACTTGATATTTTCTCCTGTAAATACTTTATCATTAATAAGTTTAATAAATCTATTTCACTAGAATTATTTTGGGATAAAATTCCACATATATAGTATGCAATATTCAAAAATTCAATATTATTACTATTAAGATATGCGTGAACTAACTCACAAATAAACGGCCTCAATACATTACAATGTGATAATAGTATATAGCTTGACAACTTTTTAAGTGTACACTCTATTTTGGGAAGTGATAAATTCATCGCATTTATAAGAATACTACAAGTAGCAAGAACAAATGCAGGTAGCCGTTGTTTTCCCTCTTCACCATACTCTATTCTTGAATTAAATAAATCAAAAAAACACGGTTCAGACACATCCTGTTCAATTAGTAAACCTAATTGTAGAGATCCTATCTGAAGTAATTGTGGGCTCAAAACAGAAGAAGACTTTACAGTAGTTTTTTTACAATCAGAAAGTTGAATATATAAATAAGATAGTTCATGAATTTCTTTTTCTGTAAATGGTCTATTCCTTATATCAATATCTAAAATCCCCTCTAATTTTTTTATATTATCCAACATACTAATTATAGTTTTTATTTCACTCAGTGCAACTTCATTTTTCTCTACTACTGCCCAATTTTTCTTATTCCAATAACAAGTACGTCCCTCATAAAAGTTCTTTAATATCTCTAACGTAATTAAAGATTGAGTTATAGTACCAGTGCTTAAATCATAAGAAAAATTCTGTGCTGACCTATAAGGGAAAATTTTTATTTGTTTATTTAACTCTATAAATTGATCAGACTCTTGAGTAGTAAAATTAACTCTCCCTTGAGTAACTATACTCTTTTTTCTACCACTAAAATTTAGTTCAAAATCAAAGGGAATGGATAATTCACCTGGTTTTATCATTGATACTGGTGTAATCATACCAAACTTATCTTTATGATATGGTTGGACAAGTTCATCATTTAATATAATTGAATTTAATGACTTTTTTAATGATACCTTACAAAAAAACTGACCATCAATATTTTTAAAATCAATAAAGCTTTTTGCCCGCCCATTTAGTCCAATTTGCCATTTACTCTCTTGATAAAACGAGAATAAAGAACTATAAATAAACTCTTTACTTGTATGGAACCTCTCTAACTTTATAGAATATGACTTTTGACCTTTTTTACCTTTATCAAATAAATTCTGTATAAATACTGGTAATAACGATTTATAAAATACAATTTTCCTATTATCATCTATTACGAAAAGAACTGCCCCGCCATTCCTTCTATAATTATCTAAATCATCACGTTCCATGCGAAAGGATTCTTTACCAATCTTCAGGAGTGTCGTGCCCTTTACTTGAATAGGTATTGGGCCTATTAATTTACATTTTATTAAATCTTCCGATCCCTGCTCATATAAAAATATATTACCATCCCATGATTGTCCTTTATCTTGTTCGGGAATATCATAATCTATATCCTTACATAAAGTTAATTGATTTTTTAAAACAAGCAAAGAATCTCTTTCTATTATTCTATTCCCTTTCATAATTGAATACCTCTTTATAAAGCTTTATCAAATAGGAAATAAATTCTACTTATATAATATTATTTTTTAATTCATATGATCTAAAATAAATCGATTATTAGCTATAAGAGCCTCAGATAAGTCTTTAGTATAATTAATCAATAAAAATTAGAGAGGAAAATCAAAGAAATTTAATAGCTGATAATTATCTTCTTTAACAGAACAATCATTTTTCAAAGTCATAAAACTTTACTATTTTCAATACTAAAATCTAAATGCTCAATCGATTCTAATATTCTCTAAAATTATATTTTCATAAGTAACTACTACATGTATATAAGAAGACTCCACAATGCTCATATCTACGCTTCATATTCATCGCTATTACCAAATAAGGCTTCTCGAGAATTCGAGAAGCCTTATTTGGTGCACCTAGCAAGCTTGAAGCATTACACGAAAATGAATATTATCCCTTTCCTCACTTCTACCTTTACTAATTTAAGCCACACTTTTATTCATACTATCTAAAATAAGAATTTATTTATTAGATTTTTCCATATTATTAGATAACAATTTCTCATATAATGGTATTAAAAATTCTACTGCTTGGCTTTCTGTTTTTATAATAGAAAGATCCATACCATAAGCCTCCATTACAGCTTTATCATTATCTTGATGTGCTTTAGTCAGATCATAAAGTACTTGCATTCTTTTAGGAGAATATAAATCCCCCAAACTAATACATTTATATTTAGCCCTAGTATCTAAAATTGCTTTAGCTGTTTTCTCAATTTTTGTTTTTTGTAATACTGTGGGCTTAGGCCAAGGAAAGGTATTATATACAAATCCACTAGAATAAGCATATCTTGATTCAAGCTTTCCACCAAATGTTTTCATCCAAGCCATATGAACATTAGATTCTAATACACCAAACTCATATAATGAACCATCATCAACCATATAAAGTTTATTAGATGCAATAACCTCTTTATCCAAATAAAGCATTGGAATATATTTTCGACTCTCTGAAGAATATTCCGGTATAGCAATATAATGACTACCTTTAATTGAAGCTATACTTGCAAATAACGTAGGTTTCTCTACTATCGAGCTAGCATTACTTGTTTTATTTTTTGCCTTTAACAATCTATAAGATTTTACTGCATGTATCCGATTTAAAATTGGTGGACAATTAAGATATAAATTGGGATCAGCATCTTTTAACCATATTACATATCGTTTTGTCCCCTTTAATAATTCCTTGCCACCAATAAATTCTTTAATCAAAGACTCTACTTCTGGATATTGCTTCAATAACTCATCTTTCTCATCACTGGTTAAAATAAAGTTTCCACCATCATTTGGCTTGCTTCCATAAAGGATCTTAGCTTGACCAGATAACGGTTTCGCAACACGCCTCATTAAAATATTGGGCGCATTAAGTAAATATGCATTAATATTTTTAACTTCTTGATAAGTTTGTTTATCAGAATATAAATACTTTTTCTGTATAGATTTAGAACTCTTGCATTGAAACCCAATTATAACTACTGTGACAGCAGCTTTTTTTGATGATTCGCTATCCCACTTAAAAGGTTGGTAGGCATATATTATCTCAGCATTATATTTATTCATTTCAGTCCATAAAGTACTGACTTGTTCACCTTGAACAATACTATTCGTTGCTACAAATGAAACTTGGATATCAGTATTAAAAACATATTTTGCAGCTTTTACAAACCAAGATGCAACAAAATCTAGTTGACCATACTTAAAGTTTGCACCAAATACATACTCTGAACTATTTTTTTGCTCTTGAGATTGTTTAGATCGACCTCTAAAAGGTGGATTACCAATAATATACTTTAAATCTTTATTCGAAATTATAGTGTTCCAGTCAAGTTTTAATGCATCCCCTTCTACTATATTATTATATGCTTTTAAGGGAAGATATGTATCATTACTATAAATAATTTCTTTAGTCTTCTCCATTAATTGACTTTCAGCAATCCACAGTGCTGTTTTTGCTACTGATACAGCAAAGTCATTTAATTCAATTCCAAACATTTGTTGAATACTAACTTTAATAATACTATCAGTCATAACTGATAGCATACTTTGTTTACCATATATAAGACTGATTGCTTCATTCTCAAGATTACGTAGAGATATATATGTTTCTGTTAAAAAATTCCCTGAACCGCATGCAGGGTCTAAAAAAGTTAAAGATGCTAACTTCTCTTGAAATATTAATGCCTTACGTTTCTGAGCTGCTGGTTGTTTTATCAAATTAATTTCATTTAGCTCTAATCTTAAAGCATCCAAAAATAATGGGTCGATAACCTTATGTATATTTTCAATAGAAGTATAATGCATCCCCCCTTCTCTTCGTGTTTCAGGATTAAGCGTGCTTTCAAATACTGCTCCAAAAATTGTAGGACTTATTTGTGACCAATCAAAACTTGCACTAGCACTATCTAGGATTAGTACACATAACTCATCAGTAAATTGGGGAATCTCCATTTGATTATCCTCAAACATCCCACCATTTACATAAGGAAAAGCAGCTAAATCATCATTCAAATAATGATCTCTCTCTTCTACTGGCGTATTTAAGACATTAAATAAATCAATAAGTGCGCTTCTGATGTGCTTTACTTCAAATTGTGCTAAATAATCATGAAACATTGATTTAGAGCCAAATATTCCCGCATCTTCTGCATAAAGACAAAATACAATACGTACACATAACTGATTTATTGCATGTAATGATGATGTTAGTTCAGGATTTTCATATTGTGCATAAAGTAAATCATATATTTTCCCTACAATCTCACCAGCAGCCATAGAAATCTGCATTTCTCTTTCTAAATGAGTGTTATCTACACAAGTTAGAAATCCTAATCTGGTAAATTCGGTATCAAGATTCTCTAATTTTATAATATGAGGTTCTGCATTTGGAGTTCGCATATCATAAACATGGAACTCTTTAAAATTTGAAACAACTATTTTTGATGGCATCTCATCAATACCTAATGAATATGCATATCTTTTAGCTTGATCTATAGGACGCAATCTTTGCCCATCAGATTGAATTATACCTTTATTCAACTCTACATTTGGCCCTTTTTGTTCAATTAGGACTTTTGTGGACTTAATATATGCATCAATTCTTCCTTTATAAGATTTATCTCCTGCTGCTATAGATGAAAGCATTTTATCAAGCTCTATAGGTTTCTCAAAATTTATATAATTAACAGCATCAGATACTCCAAAAACATTAGTTAATAAATCTATCCAAAATGTATCCTTTAACTGTACTTCATTATGCTTATTATCTAAAATAGCAATCCATTTATCTTTAAATGTTTTTGCAGCTCGTTTTTGATCATTATGTGTTAACATATATTTCCCCAATAAATATAAATCAATCTACTACCGATAAAACACCTGAGTTTTATCTATTATAACATTTATTTCCGCAACAAAATACAAGTCTCAAAATGTGTGTGAAAATTAATAAACCTTTTGTTAAGTTTACAAATATTGCTGATATTTATATAAATTATATTATATAAAACTTAATTACTTATTATATTATAACCCCCCCCCCTCTTTAATTTAGTATATATAATTATACAAAAAAGGCTTCTCGAAATTTCGAGAAGCCTTTTATTTGGTGCGCCTAGCAGGAATCGAACCTGCGCACCCGGTTCCGGAGACCGGCGCTCTATCCCCTGAGCTATAGGCGCATGAATACCTAAAAATTATACCATATAACGCCATGGTTCGATAGTGTAAAGTATATACAGATACTAGGTTCATATAGCCCCCCCCTAATATTAAGTTGTATATCAACTAATATTAGGGGGTATTTTAATTAAAGACTCTCTTTAATTAATTCTAATAGAGCATCGCAGCTACGACTTACATCATTATAGGTTTCATCAAAATTCCCCGTATACCAAGGATCCTTTACATCTCGGCTTTCACCTACAAAGGACATGGCCTTATACACCTTAGAGTCTACGTCATCGCCAACAATACGTTTTAAATTACGTGCATTATTTTCATCCATGATAATAACGTAATCGAAGTTATGATAGTCATCAACCGTTACTTGACGAGCCTTACGACGAGTATAAGGAATACCCATCTCATCTAACTTTCGCTTAGTTCCATAATGAGTATCATTGCCTATCTCCTCACGAGATGTGGCAGCAGACTCAACATAAATAGAATCACTTAGTCCAGCCTTATTAACAATATGCTTCATATAAAACTCTGCCATCGTTGAACGACATATATTACCATGACAGATGAACAAAATATTTATCATTTAAACTCCCCATTAGAACTTTTATCCTCTATATCCCTTTTAAAAATTTCATACCCATTCTCTAGTTCAATATCAGTAACGAGCCCAACCTCTCCACTTTCAGCATATTCAACATCTATATCATTTACTCGGATACTATTAATTTTTGTATAAATCCATCGCTCATCTTTTTTAGCATAAACCTCATCCCCAACTTTTATCTTAGTTTTATTAAGAATTAATATTCCTGCTTTTGGCTTCTTAAAGTATTCAGAATATGTTCCGATATACTTTAAATTTCTTGGAATCAGTGATATAACTCCATATTCGTATAAAGCATCTCTAGTTTCTTCTTTAGTAAATATTTTATCTTCTATCAGTCTATATTGCTTATATAGCTGCCACGTAGTAAGAAGACCTCGTTCATCACTTAATGCATAATCAATCTGATCCTTACTAAATGGTGGATTTTGTCTTAAGGCAGGACTCTTATATCTTTGATGATTCACAATATATATAGGAATTATGGTTTTATCGGGATACTCTTTTTCTCGTTTTCTTCTATGCTTTGCAACTTGTGCACACTCTGAATCTGTTGAGGTCCCACCTATACCTTTAACCTCAATGATATACATTTTTTCATTATCTATAATCTGTATATCTTCTCTGAGAACATCCTCACTGCCGTCTATCGCTTTTACCTCTGTATAACCAAGCCAATCAAAATACTTACATATAGCTTGTACTAACTCCTCGCCGGTTGCAGTTAACAAATCATTTAAAAATTTATACTGTTGATTAATTTCATCAATTTTACTATTGAGTAACTGGATTCTTGACTCATAGGCAGCTTTAGCGTCTTTCTTTTTTTCTTCAATTTCAAAAATTTCTTTATGCATAAACTCCTTATCTTTTATCCATTCAAACTCTTTTGATTCAGGAAAAATTTCAGGTAATATTTCTGGTAAATAAGAAGTTAACAATTCATCAATTAGCTCATCTTTTTTATCACAAACTGGAAGTAATAATTCATAGCCTGAATTTTTAGAATAACCGATATAGGAAATAACTTCATCATCTTGATTCTTCAATAGTGGAATAAAATTGGGATCTATAATTGATTTTTGAGAATCACTATCCCAGACATATGGTAGGTGAAAGATAGCTTTATATTCGGATGTATATTTCATTATTAGATTTGAAAGTTTATGATTTACCGATATAATCTTTTTCCCATACTTTGAAATCACATTAGATTGAATCACTTCATATACATTATATACATGCTTTTCTGGATGACTATATTGTTGCTGATTTAAAACTTTAACCAAATCATATGTTTCTGTATAAGCACTTCCAGCAAAGATAATTTTTAATGAGGGAACTCTCATATTATTTTTCATAAAATGTAGAACTAACGAAGTAGGATTAAAAATCTGTTTAGGATAGTTTAATTCAAATAAATATTCCGCATTCTCTACTTCTTTCTTGTTATTAATATAATTTCTAGTCTCATTCTCATTTTGTAAATCAATAATAATTACACTATATTCATGTAAATTATCTACTGTTTTATACTCAAGATTTACATATCTCGTTCTGACATACTCCCCAAAATCTACAACCTTATTTATACCTAAATTTCCAATTTCAATATTATAAGATTCACTTAATTTATTTGCAATATCTCCATTATTAACTATAAATATCTGTGGTTCACTATACTTTTGCATATATTTTAAACTCCCCATACATTAAGTATTATTTATTTTTATCTATATTTTATAGCTAAAATATAAATTAATTTACTTATTATAATTATCTCACCCAATCGTATTCTATTCAACTCTACAAAAACTAATGACCCTATTTCCCAATAATGGTCACATGAAAGCAAAAGCACTGTGAATTATTTTATTTACTATAACAGGTTGAAATCTACCAAAATAAGAACGCCCCTTAAAACGGGTAGTTTATTCACTGGTGATTAAGCATCTATAACTAAGAAAACCTCTAAAGATGCTAGCTTTCACTAAGTTCAATCCACATAATCATTGACTCATATCCTTTCCATCAAAGAGAATATGTATTACTTGCCCCCCCTTTAAAGGGTACTCACATTCTTTTACACTCTGCTTATGCATTATTTAGTAATATAATACTTGCTCAAGTATACATTTTCTTACTATTGTCGCATTTAGCTTCACTGAACTAGCATAATATTTCTCAGACAAAAAGTATCTGTTTCCTAACTTATTCTTTAAGGTTACGTAGTTATCGAACACCATAACTATGCTTTTACCTTTTAAATTTCCCATAAAAGATAAAACTGCCATTTAGGCAGGATCAATACTAGCATATTCACATAATCAACCATAAGAGATTATAAGTTCCTTCCTCTATAATTTTAATAAGCTTATATTTACATAAGTATCTCCATATTTCACATACTCTGTTTCTATATTAATTATATATAACTCTATATCCATACTTAGGTGTAAATACTATATGGTATTTAGATAACAATTTTATATGCGCAAAACTCTGTGTCTTCATTACCATATAAAATCACTTTTCTTTTGCATATAATGCTTACTGAACACCTACATTACTCTTAAGTAAGGTAGATTTTTTTATAACTTTCGTGACCGCACCCGTATAGCGGGTAATTTTATGATTCGCGACTACGTCACGCCCCAGTCTGAGAGCAATAATAAAAATAACCTCTGTAACAGTATATGCTACAGAGGTTGTTAAGTATTCAATTAAAAGTTATGACGCACCCCAGCATCGATCCGCCATGTATTATCTATGGTAGCACCAAAGTTTTTAGTGAATGTACCATATAGATATGTGCTAGGACGAACGATCCAAGAGCCACCGATTTCCGCATCAAGCCAAGTATCCTTTAAATCTACAGTTGTTTGTACTGTTGGATTACCTGGTGCAGAATATGTAGTATTTACCTTACCAGAGAATTCATGAGCTAGTGTTAGTTTTGCAAAGATATTAGATTTTTCTGTTTCTTTACCAATACCAATGCCAACTCTACCTACCGCAGAGTTCACAGCATCAGATTTCACATGCATGGATCCACCGCCTGCAATAGTTGCATCATAGGATACACCATTTAAACGACCTAGAATAAATTCTACACTAGGGTCAATATAGAAACCATTTTGTTTTTTAATACGTTTGCCATATTCAGCACTTAAGGATGTACCAAATGTATGGTAGTTACCATTCAAACGTTGGCCACTAATGGAGTTAAGGCTATAGTCGTTGGATAATCTATTACCACGAGCGATGATATCTATATAACGACCATCATCATGGTGCTTTGTACCATATAAGGCTATACCGCCAAGCTTACCATCGCCACTGCCGTTGGCATAAGAGTTACTAGAGGTACTGTAATCTAGGGCACCGCCGAAAATCCAGCCATTGGAGGCTTTATTATCATACCCGATTTGTACGCCATTGTATGTCATATGTGCATCAGCACCATCTGTAATCTTAGATTTACCACCTATATATTTAG
>OGJT01000848.1_pt1 | contig 11825 bp, 9 predicted proteins | sample 1572331 | NCBI WGS metagenome assembly OGJT01 (sample SAMEA2582094, study PRJEB24529) | metagenome | biome: Human gut stool | place: China | collected 2011
CTCAGGAACGTAAAATAGTTCTTGCAAACATTGCGTATGCTAATAAGAACGGTAATGGGGATTATTACTCTGGAGATGGGTGGAGATTCCGTGGAAGCGGTCTTGTGCAAATAACAGGCAGGAAAAACTATAGTAAAATACAACATCTAATCAATACAAGGTTTAAATTAAATGTTGATATAATGACGAACGGCGCAGATACAATTAATGGAGATGATCGGATTGCGACGTTAGCCTCTATGTGTTATGTATATATTTGTTTGAAAGGGAATCCACAGCTTTCTTGTAATAAAGTGAGAAATACAAATAGTTTCTCAAAAGCCGTTGGGAAGAATATAAAAGAAAAAAATAAACCAAGTAGTTGGGAACGAAAACAAAACTCCTTTAACTTAGAAACTTCTAAAGCTTTTGTAATTGATCAATGTAACCTTTCTGAAAATAAAAAAATAAAAGATGGGCAATGGCATGATCCTGTTGATAATCCTCAAATTGCTGTATTTACTCAAAAGGGAAATGATAATCCTGCAAATCAAGTATTTGGGACTACAAGAGGACGTGCTCACCAAGGAATAGATTTATTCGCACTTGAAGGGTCAAATCTTTATGCTTGTTTGTCAGGAAAAGTTGTTATTACAAGGAACAAAGGTAAGGCTGGTCATCAATATGTTGTTATAGAAGTTTCTAAAAAATCTCAGATAGAGATCTTCAGAAAGAGGAGGCGTAATGATTATAAAAAGATAGACCCTAAAGAATATCTGGAAGGAGAAGGATTTAACAAAGATTCCGATAAAATTTATTTTGTTTATTATCATATGAGTAAAATATTAGTGAATGAAGGTCAAGGTGTAAATGCAGGTGATGTGATTGGTAAATCTGGTATTACTGGTATTGATTTAGGTACTCATGGCCCTCACCTTCATTTTGAAATAAAATCAGTTAATTCTTTTCCTCATGGCTTAGCAGGACGTGTAAATCCAGCACTCTATTTAGATTATAAAAAGAAAAATCAATTAACAGAAGCTGAAATGAATATACAGCGTAACAGAAATAAAAAAGGTTATAAGTAATTCTATGATAATAATAAAGTTTTTTCTTTTAGACGTATTGACCTTTGTGTCAATTGGATGTATAAGTTGTACGAATAAAAAAGGTGCAGAAATGAAGATAGTGCATACCACACAGGAGAAAGATTCAATCTCTTCGTCTCTATGTGAGAAAACAGGGATTTCAGAGGATATGATTCTGCCAACAGACTCTCAGGGAATGGACTCGCTAATGAGAGTCTATCAGACTTCTTACCTGCAATCATCCTCTGAGGATGAAGAAGAGGATGAAGTGCGTATTGATGAACGATATATCAACATCCTGATACCTTATGCTTTCAACGATTTGGCGAAGCGTGGTTTTATACCTATATCTTCTGCTTTGTACAACAAAAAGTTGAAAGAGTTAGGTCTTGCTCCCGAGCAAAGGCAGAAACAGCCTTATATCTATGAATATAAACACTATTTTTCCTCACCGACAATTATGCAGGGATGGACTGATGACATAGCAGAAGACGGTATTGACAAGAAAGAACGTGAATATATTCGACACGCTCCGATAAGCAATATATTTGTCAACGGGTATAATTTCTGCCTACCGAAACCTATGTTGGATTCCTTTCTGAGGAATAATAAGGGTAAAATAGCGTTTCATTTAAGTGATGAGATTGTACATCTAAATAGATTTTTGTTCAATGATAGCAAAGCGAGTTTCGCCTGGTTACTACACAATAATCCTGACGCTTTGAAAGATTTGCTTCTATCTTATGGATATGATACGAATGAAGCTATCAATGAACTGGTACTAAAGGATATATCGACCGAGTATGCCAATGTGGAAGATGTTTCTGGATTAATAAATACGTTTATTCGTAAGGTATATGACAAAGAACCTCATATAGAAATCCGAGAGGGGTTAATGAAGACTATACTTCGGTTACCAGCCAATGATAAAAATTTGAAATGGCAAATAATTCTTGAAACATATATTGACTATCTCTTGAAAAAAGACAAGGCGGGGTGTCCATATTGGATGGCGCACTTTACGTGGAAGGAACGATACAAAGCTGCTGCCTATCTGGGATATTACTTATATAAAGACCGACTTCGATATCAGCAGATTGGGAGTACAGGCTTTGCCAATGAGTTGTATTATAATAATGAGTTCAGAGATAATCTGGAAAAGCATCATTATTATCAACTGCCAGGGTTTAAGGAAATCTGTGATAAGATTTATGAGGACTACAATTTCTCCGTAAAGGCTTCGCATACTGGAGAATAATAGGCTGTCCTTTGCAATTCCTAAAGAGAATACCAAAAAGTTCTAAAAACTTCAAGTGTTTTTATATCTCTGCGGTATGTTATCTAAACAACTCAATGAATATGAAAAGAATTGCTTTTAGACCAGCGTAGGTCTATGGAGCTACGGAGTATGTCTGGCGAGTAGTATAGATAAAAGTCAAGATATGAAAAGGAATATAGTATTAATAATATTCAGTGTGTTATTCTTTGTTGGATGCTCTGAAGCACAGAGAAAGACGAAGCGTCCTATGCCAAAGGTGCGTAAAAGAGCTGCTGCCCCATTGGTGCAGCCTGTCAGCGACAAGACAGCGGCAGAATGGAATGCCATCCACCGCACGTATGCCGCAAAGAAATACCAACTGAAAGACAGTTGGGAACTTGTGTCTTACTATGATTATTCGGTCACGGGAAACGAGAATGGCTTGGAGGAACTTCAGAACATGAAGATACAGATACTTGGCGACTCTATCCTTTATCTGAATGGAAAGAAAATCAAGGTTAGCCGTACGGACCGCAATCCGTTTATGTACGAACGGGATGCACTTTACTACCCCTACCTTAAGGATTACTTTGCTCTTCGTGGCATCAATATATCCAAGTCAGTTCCTGTTTTGCTTATACAGTCGTCGGCGAACGAGATATACAGCGATATGCTGGAGTATATTTATACTGGTGAGTACCTTGTGTTGTATCATAATAACATTGCTGGTATTTTCAAATACGTAAGAAAATCTGGGCAGGGACTGCCTTCCCTTGATGCAAAGCTGGAATACACGCAAGCTGACATGTATAAGGATGTAAAAAAGGAGATGAGCAGCAAGCGTGCCCGCGAATATAATATTCGTCCCTATAAAGGAAAACTGAAAGCATGTATGGGGAAGAGTATATCCCATATAAATGGCATTGGTGGTTTCTATTTCGTGAAACTTCCTAACTATAAGTCTTTCCCCATTTTTGTTGCTTATAACTGCAACGAAGACGATGAGTTCCTGATATATACCTACAAGAATGGAATGATAGACGAAGAGAACAGTATCAACATCCTTGCCTTCAGCTCATATAGCGACTTAAAGGAAGACTTCGCTATCTTTACGGATGGAACTATCTATTTGCGAAGCGTAGAGGACAAGAAGACCTCCATACACGTTTATCGTATCAATGATGATGGTGACTTCTATAGATTGGAGTAAAACGGAGGATTGTATAAAGACGACCTTATGTATCTTCGGAGTAACTTAAACCCAAATCTCTAATATTGGCTTTTAACAAAAAGATTGATTAAATTTGCACTTGGTACTTGAATCTACCAACACAGACAATAGTCTGAAAAATCATGACATAATTTCGGAAAAAGACCTAAAATAAAGTGGGAAAAAAGATAGAAAAAAGAGAGCCTGCAACCAACAGGAAATCAACCCGTTATGGAGTCGTAAAAGGAAAGGTGCTTAATTGGATTTCAAAAGGGCGTTAATAAGACCTCAAAAGGGCATCTATTGCAAGTCAATTGGGCGTCTTTTCAAAGCCAGAAGACCATGTATTGGTTTTGAGTTGTATGAAAATAGTTTACAAACGTTGAGTGATATGGGAATAAGTTGTTTGTAGAAGACGGAAGGACATGGTAAATATTTGCCTTTTCTGCATTCTTATCTTGTGCTTTATCCCTTTATGTGAGACCGTCCGATTTTGGACAGTCATACCTTACAAGTGTATAAGCCTTTGTTCTTTTTCCAATCTACGTATTTAACGGGAGAGCCACAATGAAAACTATTTTTATATTATACTCTCTTTATAAATGTGTTCTCTACATTCTTATTCAGTAAAGGTTCCAGATGAAAAAAGAGAGGCTTGGTATTGTTTCCAGCCTCTCTTTTACTTACATTATTGTGGGAACCTATTCAAATGCCTGTACCTGCATGCCTACATAACGTTCATAGTAACTACGTACATAGACATTATTTAATGTCTCATTTGTCGCAAAGCGAAGACAGTTGGCTGATATGACATTACCATAACCTGCACTTTCGGGACCATTGTTAACTGGATTTGGTGTACTTGCCCAGTAATAGCCTTTTTTTCCTAAATCGATTAATTTCCCATACTTATATTGTCCAAGTGCTGGAAGATAGAAATAATCACTTCTTACTGATGATTCTGGTTTGCCAGAGATTGCTACAGTAAATTTAATATCATTACCTAATTCCCACTTATCTGTACCTGGACAGTTTTCCTCAGAACTAAAATGTGAAATTTTGCTCTGTTTCTTTAGCCAGATGCCTCCTACATAAAGATGGTTTGCAAATACCCATAAAGTTTTTTTATCCAACTGTGGAGATCCTGCCTTAATATACCATGTAAGTGCTTCGAAGGTCGGCTCATCCTTGCATGAGTTTATAGCCTTTGTCTGGACCTTATACGTGAATGCAGTATTGTACCATCTTGTGTCGTCTGATGATTTTGCATAGTTTGTATTTTCAGCGTCGTTGAGTAAAGGCTGACTGTTCGCATGCCCATCCCAATAATTGTTCACTGCATCCCACATGTAATAATTGCTCTTGCGAGAAGTATACGTCTCCATGCCAAGGTTAGTACTGATTTTCTGATTCTTTCCAGCAACACATTTTATATTACTATATGTATATGAAATAGTGCTATTTGTACCAGTTACGGAATCATATAGAGTATAAGTAACCTTAAAGGTTGAGTAAGTTCCTGGAGCTACAACCATTATGGCTGCATTCTTAGATGCTGTAGCTTCAGTAGGAATAGGGAAACCAGTTGTTGAACTTGTTCCGTTCAAAGTCAAGGTTACGCTGTTAGAAGAAGAAGAACTATTTGCAGCTCCTAAACCGCTGTCGCTAAAATTGAACGTTCCAGCAAGGCTTTCACCGTTAGCCACTGTAACATTGATTTGTGTTACTACAGCAGAAGCATCCAACGCCTCTTTTGAGTAGTATGGCATAAATGTTATGTACGAAGCCTTATGACTGAGAGTAAACTCATAAGATCCATCTGTTTGGCGTGTTGCAGTACCGACACCGCAGTCTCCAACAGTTCCTAACTGAGTTGCATTGTTGGCTACGTCCTGATTCTGACTTGTTGCTATTGTAACAGTGTTACCTGAAGTGCTTGCGTTCCCTGTGTATCTAACAGGATAGCTCGCTGCCGTATAAGTTCCATCGAAATAGAACTTTGCAGAAGCTGCTGTTGTTGATGTAATATTGTTGGAACTACTTGCTGTTAGTGTAGAACCACTCTTTACCCAAATGTTGTCGTTTGTAGTCCAGTAGAAATTTACCCCTGAATCATAAACGCCTGAGGTACGTGTCTTAGCCTCTGAGGTAATAGAGAAAGAAGTCTTACCTGTTAAATCCTTATTCTCAGCACCATTGCCAGAATCCGCGTCACTTACATTGTCATTAGAACAAGCCGTCAGCCCCAAAAGTAAGCATGTAGCAAACAAACTTGTGAATTTGTTAATCTTCATAATTCTTATTGATAATTATTTTGAGTTAATCTGGTTCAACATCAAACGTGTTACTGTTGTCATCTTCTGCCTTTTTGTGATCAGACTCAAAGGGTGAGTTTGTACCCATGATGGGTTCTGCCGATACAGGAATAACTGAAAGCTCGGGGCAACAATATTCCTTTTTTACATAATTTTTTCTTTCCATATCTATTTTTTATATGATTATATCCTCTCTAATCTACAAGTGGCATCTCTGTAAATCACATTATTATTGATAGATGTCATCGGTTTGGTTGGGCAAAGGTATTTATAAATTTCCAGATAAATAAGTTTATCTCTCATAATTTATATAATAAAGGTTATATTTATAAATATTTAACCAACATTTCTTATCTTCTGCTACATTCTTGGCGTATAGGTCACATTTTTACCATAAGTCTCTTACATCAAAACTATTCGATAAAAATATAGCTGCCAGAAAGAACTTGCCTTCTAACAGCTATATGATATTACCTAAAATCTAATCGTTTACATTTTTCAATTATTTTATGTTTTGAACTAATCGGCTCATACATCCCTGATTAGAAACGGACCTATCATTCGACCTAATATATGTGTATGTAAATCTTATATGCGCCACGCTGTTTGTGTTATAAGAAGAAGTGGAGAAAAGAATCCATCAAAACTTATTTTCCTGTCATTGCTATCATCATCTTTAAGCATGTAATCATTTAATATTTACTCTATTACGCGAATTGTTAAAAGTGACAGCAACTTAAAACTAAAACTAACTGTATATAAATAAGGTGAGATTTTAGGGCTTTATATCGTGTCAAACACATGTTTAGGGAAAATCCCCCACTGTATAGGGGAAATCATTTTCACATCTCTTTTTTTCTTCGTTCCTTTGCATCATGAAAGTTAGGAGTACTATTAGGCACCTTTTATTTTACTACTTTATAACTAATTGATTTCCTGTTGATTGCAGACCTGCTTTTTGTATGTAGTCTTGCTGTTATTTATTGATGTCTTGCTTGAATTTATGTAATGATTTTTCAAACCATTATCTGCATATTTTTGAAGTCTAAAAAGAAATGATTTTCAATATCAGAGGATGATAAGAGGACAGAAAGTTGACAGTCTTAGCCATGTTTTTGTTTAATGAGAAGCTTCGGTCCTTCCTTTTAAAGCAATACGAAAAGCGTCCACACATTTAATGGAAGAACCCAAAAAGTTCTAAGGATTTCAGATATTTTTATATCTTTGCAGTATATTATTCAAAGTTATTAGAGGCTTGTTAAAATAGTCCTCGCATATCAACTTTAAGCCATAAATATATTAAGGAACCGAAAATAGTTGTCTTATGAAGAAAATATATCTTTTACTGCTTATTCTAAATGTAGTATTAATGAATGGATGCAAGGAACAGGCTCCAAAGCAGAGCTCAAAACAGCAGGTTCATCAAGAAAGAACAGTAAAGAGTGAGGTAGACTTGATAAAGAAGTATGACCACGAAATCAGAGAATATTATAGAGAACTTGCGGAAGTAGGACTTGATGGCGTTACGGTAATGCCTATAGACAAGAAAGTGGAGTATACTGATCTTGCAGTAGAATTGAATTTCGAAATCCTTAAAAGGATGGGGTTTCTGCCTGTTAGCGATGCTGAGGCGCAAAAAGCCATCAAGAAGTATTATAATATAGATATATCTGAAAGTAATAACTCCCTGTTTAAAAAAGGACTTCGCAGATATGTATTTAAAGACGGGCTACCTCAAGAACGCTTAGATCAGCGAAGATCTATGGATGATGGAGCTACGGAAACCCTATTTTGCTTCTGGTATCGGAATATTTTTGTCCCTAAATATAACTACATTATATTCCACCCTATTATCGAAGGTGCTACCCAGCTTGAAGGCTTTGATGATGAGGATGCTGATAATAATGTACTCAAAAAGGGTAAATTATCTTACAGGAACGATGAAGAGCTTTTCTATAAAAACCAGTTCATCTTCCACGACAGCAAGGCTGCACTCACTTGGCTTATGAATAATGACAGGAACTTCCTTCGTGACCTGTTCCTGGAATACGGCTACGACAAGTCTGATGTAATCAACAAGATGATGCTTGATGAAATCAAGGTGGTTAACAGAATTCCTGAGGCTGATGAAACCAAGGCACTCTTTGCTTCAAGAGGCACCAATGGGAAACTGCTTATTCACCGAGGTTTGATGGAGTATATGTTGAAGCACGTAAATGAGGAGAATGAGTATTTCCTTATGCTGGATCAGTATGCATCTACCTTGCTGGATTTAAGGAATTATCCCGAGTTCGACGGCCTTACGAAAGAGGAGAGGTACAGAATTGGTGCTTACGTGGGCTATTATTATGGTCTTCTGTTCGACAAGGGCATCGGTACTTCCATTGATATAAACGGATTCGGTCACGGCTTATGCTATGACGAGGACTTCCGTGATTATCTCAAACGTAACAAGTACTTTCATCTTCCAGGCTTTGAGGATATTGCCGGGAAGCATTATCGCCGCTATCGCATGGATGTTGATATCGAGATGGAGAAGATGCGTGATGAGTAATATCCTACAGTCTGGCTTCTGAGATTTCTATTCGAGCATTAGAAGCTATCCATTCATCTATTAAGAATGAGAAAGCATTAAACCCAAATTGCTCATTAGAGCCTAGACATATTTTGTTTTATTATCGAGCAGATTGTTTGGCTTTGGAATGCAGGTGTAGTGGGCTACGTCAAGTTACAAAGACAGACAAGGTGCCGATAAGAAAATATAAGATGTTAGGAAACAATACCATAGTAATAAGAATTATACATATCGTGGTATATTGACCGATTCGGGTTAAATGAAAGAGGTGAGATCCTAAACTTTATGCTTACTAAAGCAAATGTTGATGACCGAGACGAAAATGTATTTAACAGACAATGTATTTGGTAAATTATTTGCAGACAAAGGGTACATATCTCAAGGATTATTTGAGAGATAGTTCAATGATGGAATAAATTTAGTTACTGGCATTAGGAGTAACATGAAAAATAAACTAATGCCACTTTATGATAGAATTCTTTTAAGGAAAAGATCTGTAATAGAGACTATCAATGATGAGCTAAAGAATGTAGCTCAATTAGTGCATTCAAGGCATAGAAGCATATTAAATTTCGCAATGAATGTTCTCTCTGCTATTGCAGCCTACAGCTTCTTTGAGAAGAAGCCAGCAGTGAATATAGACTTTGCTATAGAGCAACATTCAGGGCAGCTTACATTATTCTAAAGTAATCTGTTTCATTATTATCTTTAGGCCCAATCAAAAGATTGAGCCTAAAGAGGCGTTGTACTAAACCAAACGGAAGAGTGGTATGATACTTAACCCGAGTTCAGGTTATTAGGCAGAGAGAGATTGATTACAAAATGTTAAAGCCATTATATTTTATGTCTCTCTGTTGTGTATCTGAAATTATCTTCCTACATTTACATCCTAAAGCAAAAAAATAAACATCATTCATTTCTATCTAAGAGTAAAACGACTTTCCACTTACAAATTACAATATAAAAAGTAATGGTACACTATCAGATAAGTTAAGAATGAAACCAAAAGACTTACTTCAATGGATGGAGAGACAAGGATGCATAGATTTAAGAATGGGAAAGGGAGAGCAGACTGATTTCTCAAATCCACCATTCTAAGGTTGTCATGCGAAGTGGTATGTCTGCCGTGTGACAATTTATGGTCCAGAGGATTTTGTTATAGATGCAGAAACGAAAGAACTTATCAATCATGGAAAGACGTTAAATCTACAATAATGTTTTTATATATACAAGATAAATATTAAATAAGATACAGAATGAAACTATATACTTTGTGTTTATTGCTCTTAATAGCTTCACAGCCATGTGTTGCACAAAAGAACAAGAAAACAACAACAATGAAGACAACAGAAAGATTCGATGTACAATATTATAAAAGTATAATCAAAAAGAAAAACAGCTATGAAGGTGCTACATCTGCTCAATATGTAGAGCGGAATGGTACTGAGACCTATGTGTCATTTAACGATGATGGATTTGTCTTACAAGAAATCAAGCCATTTACTTATGAGATGATTGTTAGGAACTATTATAAGAATAGTATTATTAAATCCAAAGGGAAATTCCTTTGCCATTCAAGTGTCAAAATTGGCATTTGGCGCGAGTATGACAATCAGGGTAACCTTATAAAAGAAACCGATGAGGATAAGAAATTTGAGAAGCTGCGCCTGAAACCTATAAACATCCTGCGCTGGCTCGAGAAGGAAGGGTATATAGACAGGAAAACAGGAAAGGGTCAGGAGAAGTTCGTAAAAGAGGGCGATGAGCCTAATATTGACATCTACTTTTGGCTGCCGACTCGTGCTGAAGGGTCAAAGACTATCCCTGCGGGGTGGTCTATCGATATTACAGAACACGGAATGTGCACTACCCATAGTTTCAATGCGGAAACGGGTGAATACTTGGGAAAGACAACACAGGTCGTATATGAATAAGGCATAGCCTCCTTAACCTTAGAACTATAAATAGATAATGACAAGAATAAAAGTATGAAACATCTCATTCTAATATTACTAACTGCGTTGTACTGTACTTGCTGCAATGCGCAAAAAGACAAGGAGGCAACAACAATGAAGACAACGGAAAGATTCGATGTACAATATTATAAAAGCAAAATCAAGGAAGTAAATGGTAAAGATGGAGACAACAGCTTTGCCATTTATGTGGATAGAGATAGTACACAGGTTAAGGTGTATTTTGATAAGGATTATGATGCTTTGGTAACAATCCCTCCTTTTACTTACTACAAGGAAGTAAGAATATTCCATAAAAACGGAGTTCTCATGGAGTCGGGAAAACGCTTTTTCTGTTCATCTATTGATATTGGCATTTGGCGCGAGTATGACAATCAAGGCAACCTTATAAAAGAAACCGATGAGGACAAGAAGTTTGAGAAGCTGCGCCTGAAACCTATAAACATCCTGCGCTGGCTCGAGAAGGAAGGGTATATAGACAGGAAAACAGGAAAGGGTCAGGAGAAGTTCGTGAAACAAGGGAATGAGCCAGGTATTCGCATAAGTTTTGGCAAGATAAGTGCGCCCAATGCTAAATTTGAAAAAGACTCTGTTCTTTGGACGATTACCATAACCGATAAAGGCGGTGATATAACTTATATATGGAATGCCAAGAATGGAGAACTACTCAGCAAAGAGATATTGCAAGCCATAGAATAAAAAGGTTGAATGAACTAAAAAAGAATTTATGTCTAAGATCATAACTCACGGAGCAACGATGTATTGTTCCCTCGGCACAGAGAAACCCAACCTAACTGTGACGAGTCAAACATTCCGTAGGATAGCTGATGCTCTTGTTAGTACAGAAGGTGATAATAACGGGATGGTAATATCCCAAGTTTTGGAGTTTGCAAATGCAGCTCCCCGAATCCTCCTTGTTTTCCCCACCCACAAGGTTGACAGCAAACAACACTGAAAGACAATATCAATGAACTGCTAATAAAATTATAAAAATGATAAGACAAATAATTATTTTACTTACATTACTCGTTGTAATAGGTAGTTGTAAGGCACAAGACAATAGTAGTAATAACATCAAAAAAAACAAGAATATGGAAAGGACAACTGAGAAATTTGATTCATGGAAATATTACACACATAGAGAAAATGACGACTATGAGTTTAAAAGTTATTTAAAAGGCAAGGTACGTCAGTTCGGAGGAGAGAATGGTTCTAATTATTTTGAATACGCCAAGAAAGATAAGGAGTTATTCGGTACATATAGAGAGTATTACAATAAAAGTAAGACCCTTAAGCTGATAGGGAAGTACTATTATAACGATTTTGAAAGTGGTATATGGAAAGAGTATGACGAGAATGGTTATTTAATAGCTGAATACGACCAAGATGCCCCTTATAAGAACTATCCATGGGAAAAGGTGGAGAAG
>OGJT01000850.1_pt1 | contig 11812 bp, 10 predicted proteins | sample 1572331 | NCBI WGS metagenome assembly OGJT01 (sample SAMEA2582094, study PRJEB24529) | metagenome | biome: Human gut stool | place: China | collected 2011
CATTGCTAATCGTTTCACGGCGGCAAAGGTAAGAAGAATAAATTAAAGGAGCAAGAGAATAAAGGAAAATATTATCATTGATAATCTTTTGTAGTATAAGTTGCATCAAACAACACTTCTGATGGCTTCCTTTCAGAATGGTAGGTATATTGGAAGTTAAAACCAGCATCTTTATAACCTTTCGTTCCTGCATCAGATCTTAAAGCCTCTTTCAAGACTTGCCGTAATTTACCTTTCTGCTTATCAATGACCAATCTATTATCAGCCGTACTAACAAGCGTATTATAATAATGAATAGTTTGGGTAGATGGTTCAAAGACCATACTATCCATTCGCACATTATCTACTACAGGGGTTGGACACTTCTTCTCAGTAAATTCCTTACACTCTTGGGCAGCTCTATCTTCCAAGCTCTTATGACAAGAAGTACAAAATGCCACCATTAAAGCAAAATAGAATAAACGCTTCATAATTATTTTTTTATTATTATTTCATTGGAATATATCATAAAGTAGATTCCAAATGAGCTTAATCCTCTATCAAATATTCTTTGCAAAGATAACAAAAAATAGCTAATTTCCTATTTTACCATTCCACATTCTCAGAATTTATGATTATATTTGCATCTCGAATTATAGAACGAACTGATGGATCATATAAGAAATTTCTGCATAATTGCCCACATTGACCATGGTAAATCAACTTTGGCCGATCGTCTTCTTGAATACACTCAAACGATAAAGATTACTGAAGGGCAAATGCTTGACGACATGGAGTTGGAGCGCGAGCGTGGCATCACGATTAAGAGCCATGCCATTCAAATGGAATATACTTTCGATAAGGAGAAATATGTATTAAATCTTATTGATACTCCGGGACACGTCGACTTCTCATACGAAGTATCACGTAGTATTGCTGCTTGTGAAGGTGCTCTGCTTATTGTTGATGCGACTCAGGGTGTGCAGGCGCAGACAATCTCAAATCTTTATATGGCCATTGATCACAATCTAGAGATTATCCCTGTCATCAATAAGATTGATATGCCTAATGCAATGCCAGAAGAGGTTGAGGACGAGATTGTCGACTTGATTGGTTGTGATCCCGAGGATATTATTCGTGCTAGTGGAAAGACTGGTGAAGGCGTCCCAGAGATACTTGAGGCTATCGTAAAGCGCATTCCTGCACCAAAAGGAGATGTAAATGCCCCTTTACAAGCACTTATATTCGACTCTATCTTTAACTCGTTCCGTGGTATTATTACCCTTTGCAAGGTCGACAATGGTACCATAAAGAAAGGTGATAAAGTAAAGTTCGTTCAAACAGGAATGGAATATACTGCCGATGAAGTTGGTGTGCTGAAAATGGATATGGTACCCACCAAACAACTTTCTACAGGTGAAGTGGGTTATATTATATCTGGCATAAAAAATGCAACAGAGGTAAAGGTTGGTGACACTGTTACTCACATTGATGCTCCTTGCAAGCATGCTATCGAGGGATTCCAAGAAGTAAAGCCAATGGTCTTCGCAGGTGTCTATCCTATTGATCCAAACGATTATGAGAATCTTCGTGCCTCTCTAGAGAAATTACAACTTAACGATGCCTCACTTACATTCCAACCAGAAAGCTCACAGGCTCTAGGATTTGGATTCCGCTGTGGATTCCTCGGATTACTGCACATGGAGATTGTGCAAGAACGCTTAGACCGTGAATTTAATATGGACGTCATTACTACGGTTCCGAATGTTAGCTACATGGTTTATGACAAGCAGGGCAACGAGAAGGAGGTTCATAATCCTTCTGGTTTACCTGATCAAACAATGATAGATCATATCGAAGAACCTTTTATAAAGGCTTCTATCATCACTTCAAGTGACTATATTGGTCCTATCATGACTCTATGTCTTGATAAGCGAGGTGAATTAGTTAGTCAGAACTATGTAAGTGGCAATCGTTTGGAGTTAATCTTTATGATTCCATTAGGTGAGATAGTAATAGATTTCTATGACAAGCTAAAGAGCATATCAAAGGGTTATGCTTCTTTCGATTATCATATAGATTCTTTTCGCCCTTCCAAACTAGCGAAGCTCGATATCTTGTTAAATGGAGAGCCTGTAGATGCTCTTTCTACATTAACACACGAGAGCAACGCTGTCACATTCGGAAGAAGAATGTGTGAGAAACTAAAGGATCTGATACCTCGCCAGCAGTTCGACATTGCAATTCAAGCTGCTATCGGGGCTAAGATTGTCGCAAGAGAGACTGTTAAGCAAGTTCGAAAGGACGTTACCGCTAAATGTTATGGTGGTGATATTAGTCGTAAACGTAAACTTTTGGAGAAACAGAAGAAAGGAAAGAAACGTATGAAACAGATTGGGAATGTACAGGTTCCACAAAAAGCTTTCCTTGCTGTATTGAAATTAGACTAAAGAACAAGAAAAAAGAAAAGAAAGGAAAATGAAAGAATTAGCAAATGATACTAGAGATATTGCACGTGAATTAGCACGCAAGTATAGTACTATGACGCATGAGGAACTAGATGTTCTTGAGAGCATCTTGGTTCCAATGAAATTCAGCAAAGGGCAGATGATTCTCCGTGAAGGCGAGATCTGCAAGCACTTTTATTATGTTGAAAAAGGACTTGTACGTCAGTTCTACTTTAAGAATGGAAAGGAGATAACAGAGCACCTTGGAGAAGATCATGGTATAATAATGTGCATCGAAAGTCTTTTTCAAGAGGAACCTACAAAGTTACAAGTAGAAGCATTGGAGCCAACACAGATTTATGCTCTTCCTAGACAGAAACTAGAGCAAGTGGCTTTACACAACGTGAACATACAGATCCTGTATCGTAAAATACTTGAGGAAAGTCTGATTATTTCACAGATACATGCTGACCTTGTGCGCTTTGAGACAGCTCAAGCTCGATATAAGAGAATGTGTAAACTGAAACCACAGGTAGTACTTCGAGCACCGCTCGTTTACATTGCCAGTTATTTACAGATGACACCAGAAACACTAAGCCGTGTTCGTTCATCTACACTGCTTGATGATTAAAAGGAACTTTATTACAAAGTAGATAGAAAATTAGTTTTTGTCATGTCGATAAATTAAATCTTATAACTATAAGATCTATGATTTATGACATGACAAAAATCGTTTTATAGCTTAGCCAGTATCTCTTGTGGCTTCTCTACAAATAAAGTTGCACCATGCTTTATTAGGAACTCTTTATCTCGGAATCCCCAAAGAACACTAATACAGGGCAATCCACTATTCTTAGCCGTCATTACATCTACATCACTATCACCAACGTAAACGGCACCTTCCTTTGGTGCGCCTAACTGACGAAGTGCCTCTAATACAGTATCTGGAGCAGGCTTCTTACGAATATTTTCTCGTTCGCCAATTGCGACTTCTATTGTATCAGCAAAGAAATGGCGAGCAAGTTCTTGAGTTGCAGCATAAAACTTATTGCTTACAATAGCTAGTTTCTTTCCACGTCGTTTCAACTCTCGAAGCATTCCGATTACACCTTCGTATGGACGCGTCCTATCTAAATTGTGCTTTAGATAATGTTCACGAAACTTTGCATATACTTCTTCAAAACGAGGATTCTGCTGACCATCAGGGATTGCACGCTCCATCAGAAGTTTAACCCCATTACCAACAAACATACGAACTTCCTCAGTTGTTCTCTCTGGCATGCCTGCCCAGCGTAAAGCATAATTAGTACTAGCTGCTAAGTCATCTAAACTACTTAACAACGTGCCATCTAAATCAAAGACATAAGTATCGAAATCTTTCATTATCCTTCTTTTTACGGTGGACAAAATTACTCAATAATACATAGAATAGACTAACTTTTATCTTAAATTTCAAAAAAAGTATTGCTCTACATCACGTACTACGACACTTTTAATGGAGAATTATGTAACTTTGCAACATTGATAAATTAAGCATAACAAGATGACAAACAAATCGAAGTATAACAAGAATTCGAAGAAAAAGCTAATACTAGCAACAGTCTGTGTAGTGTTGATTGGTATTAGTTACTTCCTTTTCTTTGCTAGTATGTCTCGTACAGGGAAAGAACAATATGTCCTTATAGACCAAGATGATAATATAGATTCAGTCTATAACAAACTTCAACCATTATCAACCCCACAAGGTTTTTGGGTCTTCAAACAATTATCAGAACTCATAGGATACAAAGATAATATTCGTACTGGTCGATTCTCTGTCGGATCAGCAGGTTCACTCCAAACATTCCGTCATATCCACAACGGCTTACAGGCACCAATAAAGTTAACCATAAAGTCCGTAAGAACTATAGATGACCTTGCCACGGAGATTAGTAGTAAGATGATGTTCTCACGTAGTGAACTTCTCTCTCAACTAAAGTCTACAGCAACATGTAAGAAATATGGATTCACACCAGAGACCATTCCTGCAATGTTTATTCCCAATACATACGACTTCTATTGGGACACTTCTGTAGAGAAGTTCCTTGATAAAATGTCAGAAGAAAGTAAGAGGTTTTGGACATTTGAACGTAAAGAGAAAGCAAAAGCCGCAGGACTAACAGAGAACGAAGTAATCACATTAGCCAGTATCGTTGATGAAGAAACTTCAAACGTGGCAGAGATGCCTAAAATTGCAGGCATGTATATCAACCGATTGCATATCAATATGCCACTACAAGCCGATCCAACCGTTAAGTTTGCTACAAAGAACTTCACCGCACACCGTATCTATCAGAAATGGTTGACTGTAGATAGCCCTTACAACACCTATAAGTATCGCGGTTTACCTCCCGGTCCTATCCGTATACCATCAGTTGAGGCGATTGATGCCGTATTGAATTATGTGCATCATGATTATATCTATATGTGCGCAAAAGAGGACTTTAGCGGAACACATAACTTCGCAAAGACTTATCAAGAGCATCAAGAGAATGCAGCAAAGTATGCCAAGGCTCTTAATGTAAGAGGCATTCAATAAGACAACGAAAAGACGGCAACTAAGACTTCTGAGATACCAACTAACTGGTATTTCAGAAGTTTTTTGTTGTCTATTCTTCACAAAACAAATAGAACGAAAGTGTTCGAAATAATCCTTAGTTTCCGATACTAATTTATCTTGAAAAAGACCAACATTCTAAGTCCCAAATAAGTTTAAGTTAAAGTACAATTGACGTTTAAGTTAGAAATTGATCATACTTTAAGTTAGTGTCCTATCATATTCCTATAAGAGCTATCGCATTATACAAACGTGTATAACCAATTATACAAACGTGTATAATCAATTATACAAACGTGTATAATGAGTTATACAAACGTGTATAATCGATTATACAAACTTGTAGAACATCGTACATTAACTTAAAATACCTTTGTACTTCAAGTTAGAGGGTAATCGTATTGTAACTTAGATGATGATTGCACTTCAACTTAAAGGGCAATCGTACTTTAACTTAAACGTCAAAAGCATACTAATAAGAACCGATCCAGAGGAAGATCATACCGAGAATGACAAGGCAAAGATCAAGTGCTTTTGCCTTCAAGTTCTTCTCTCTAAAGAGTAATGCTCCACACAGGAATGACACAATTACGGAACCACGACGAACCATAGATACGATCGAAATCATTGCGCTTGGTAAGGAGAGAGCATAGAAATAAGCAAAGTCTGCCATCGACAAAAAGATAGAGATGAGTAAGATGCTCCATTTCCAAGAGAACTTAACTTGAGTATCAGTCCCGCCCTTGCGCTTGTATAAGTAGATAAGGAGCACTATTGCCATCATCAAGCATTGGTAAATATTGTACCAACTCTGTGCCAACATACGATCCATCCCCACTCCACCATTCTCTGGACTTGCCATTAAGTATTTGTCTAACAAGCCACTACAAGTACCCATTAAAGCCGCTAATAATAAGAAAAGTATCCACGTATTATGTTTGAAGTCTATACCTTCTTTCTTACCACTTCGAGCCAAAAGGAATAAGGAGATAATGGCGAATATTACACCTATCCATTGCCATACATTTAAACGTTCACCGAACACTACCATAGCTCCCACTAATGTCATAACTGGACGTGTGGCATTAATAGGACCTACAATTGTTAGGGGGAGATGGGCTATAGCAAAATAACCGAATACCCAAGACAACAAAACAATCACACTCTTCAGTATAATCCACTTATGCATTTCCCATCCTCCTACTCCAACTTGCAGAACACTCCCTTCTAATAAGTTCGTATATTGTGAAAGCAATATAAGTGGGATGAAGATGAGGGAACAAAATAATGTGTTAAGAAATAAGACGGGAATGACATCATTACCTTTCAAAGAATACTTCTTTGAGGTATCGTACAATCCGAGCAAAGTTGCAGAGACAAATGCTAAGATGATCCACATAAAAGTCTACTTTAATATTTTATATCCCACAAGAAAAGGGCATTACCTGGCATACTCTCACCCGCATCACTTCTTGACCCGTTATTTACAATAGCTTGAAACTCCTCTAAGGATAATCGTCCTCTTCCAACATCAACTAAAGTACCAACTATGGAACGTACCATGTTGCGTAAGAAGCGGTTAGCCGATATAACGAAACACCAATTAGTGATCCTATCTGAAGTTACTAATGCTTGTTCCGCCTTACATGGAATCCACCGTGCTTCTGTCAGATTACAGATGGTTGTCTTTACATCTGCACCTGTCTTGCAAAAACATTTGAAGTCTTTCTCTCCTATCAGATAGTTGGCGGCCTCATTCATTTTATCAAAATCCAACGGATAATGAATCTCACATGAGTATTGGCGTGAGAAAGGCTGCTTCGTTGTATGTACATAATAATGATAGGTACGGGATGTGGCGGAGAATCGTGCATGTAAGTCTTCACTCACAGGCACAATCTGACTAACAGAGACATCACGGGGTAACAATCGATTGAGCTTATAAACCAGTTGCTGGCAATCTATAGTCTTATCTGTATCAAAGTGAGCAACCATCATCCGTCCATGTACACCCGCATCCGTACGCCCTGCCCCAGTTATACTAACCTCTTCACGCAAAAGAGTTGATAAGGAACGTTCCAGTACTTCTTGAACAGATATGCCATTAGGTTGTATTTGCCAACCATGATAGGCTGTCCCATCATAGGATAGTGTTATAAAATATCGCTGCATAATTGCGTGCAAAGGTACACAAAAATTAGCTAAACTCTGTCTTGCCAATATAAAAACTCCATAATCTCCAAGCTGTCAACAATGCCACATAATAAAGAATAATATGAAGGGAGGAAATATGAATTTGCTCCATGCTAGCACCTGGCAGACAGGCAATCCAATGTAGAGTGTTGTTCAACCATTCGATAGTTGCAGAAAGACACTTGCTAATAAACAAAGATAAAGAGGATAATGGAGCGAATAAGAACAATAAACCTGTCATGTAAATGATTAGAGTTGTACAGGGCACTGCTATCAGACTACAAGGAAGTGAAACAAGTGACACTCTGTCAAAGTAATAGGCAATTAAAGGTAGGCTTCCTAACTGGGCTGCCACGGATAATGCGATCATTGAGCATAGCCACCGCATGATAGTAAAGTGCAGAAGTTTTCCCTTTCGGAACGTTGCTATTATGAGTGGATAGAATAGCATGATGCTCCAAACTGAAGCAAAAGATAACTGAAAACCTATGTCAAACAAATTATAAGGATTGATAACAAGCATGATAAAGGCTGTCAATGACAGGGCATTCACTGATAGACGTTCCCTATTTAAGAGGGTAACAAACGAATAGATAGATAACATAAGTGCAGAACGTACAACGGAGGGAGAAGCACCCACTAACATAACGAAGAGCCAAACGCCAAAAAGGATGATAGGTTCCGTTGTAAACTTACTACGAAAGAAGGGGAACAACCTACTACACCCTCCTATTATAAGAACAAGCATGCCATAGATGATTGTTAGATGTAAGCCCGACAAGGCTAACACATGACTTGCGCCAGTTATTGAGTAATCCTCTTTTAAACTCTTGTTTAATAGCGTTTTATCTCCAACAGTCATTGCCGTAACTATAGCCAAATTATCACCTTTAAGATTCTTCTTTAATTGGCTTAACACCTTATGCTGATAGCGTCGGAAAGCAATAGAAAGTCGCTGGGACAAATTGAGTTTATTAAGGTGAATTTGTTTCTTTTGCCATTGGTTATAGTAAATGAAAGTCTCGGCAATATAATCATGCAGTCTTAACCATCTAGCATAATCAAAACTCCCACCTAAAAGATTCGTTGGCTCGGTAAGACGGGCGGAAGCAATAATACCATCATCTACATGTAAATGCTTATAATTATTTGTCAAACTATCACGTAATATTCTTGCTTTTATCTTCATGGGCTTTGACTGACTAACTACTAACAAGTCTGTCTGGATAACCTTCCCCATCACAACAGGCTCTGTTAATAAAACAGCCTCAAAGGTTATCTCCCTTTGTGGTAAACTGACATGATTAACTCGTTCTTTCGCCGTGAAGAAGGTAGCCCCCAATAGAAAGATAGAAAGCAGAAGCAATGCACTTTGAATGTATTTCCAACGCCATGATAGCATTGTCAAAGTGATTGCAAACAATAGGAAACCACACCAATAATATGGTGTGATAAAATTGCCCGCAAATTGCCCCATAAAGATTCCGAACCCAAATGGTATAAGCAACTTAACAAAGGGATACATCTTTAAGTCTACTTTCTCCTTCATAGTGTGCTACTTCATGTATTGCTCACAAATATAGGCAATTATTATGAAAAAACAAAGTAAATGTGCTAGTTAGCCATTATTAATCTTGTTAGATTTATAAATAATGAGTACCTTTGCCACATGATTTTCTATTTCTCTGGTACAGGTAATAGTCAATGGGCAGCGAAGACGTTAGCTTTACAAACCCAGGATGAGTTATATTCTATCACTAAAATCATTAAAACCGATTGTACGTTTCGATTAAAGAAGGGCGAGCAAGTTGGTTTTGTCTTTCCTGTACATGGATGGAGAGTGCCACGCATCGTTAGGGTATTCCTACAGAAACTTAAACTTACAGATGAAGAGGATCAACCACTAAAGCATCATTGTTTCTGCTTAATGACCGCAGGAGACACAATAGCCAAAGCTATGGAGCGATTCCAACAGCACCTGCATAAAGTCCCTATTGGAAGGATGTTAGACCTTGACCTTGTTGGTTCAGTCATCATGCCCGAGTCGTATGTGGGCTTACCAGGTATGGATGTTGACACAAAGGAGAAAGAACTTGAAAAGAAGCAAGCAGCAGAAGTCTATCTAAGAGATTTCGGTAAGAAGATCATTCAGAAACTGAAAGAGGATGATTATAAGCCTTATGGTTGGAAGGAACTCACGGTTGGTCCACTACCGTGGCTCTTCTCAGTCCCTATAGGTGGTTTCTTTGAGCAGTTTCTCATCACAGACAAACCCTTTCATGTGGATCGTCAACGTTGTGTCAAATGCGGCATCTGTGCTAACGTTTGTCCTGTTGCTGATATAAAAGGTGGTTTAGGTTACGAACCTGAATGGTTGCACAACAAGAAGTGCCTCACCTGCTTCGCCTGTTATCATCATTGCCCACACCATGCTATAGAATATGGCAGGCGTACAGTGAAAAAGGGGCAGTACTTCTATAATAGATACAAAGTAAAAGAGAATATTTAAATTAATTAATAACGAATATGACATTCAACTTTAAACGAATATGTCTCGGCGCATGCCTATGCTTAAGTTCCGTAGGCGTTTGGGGTGCTAAGGCAAATTCGATTCCAGTACAAGTCAGACAAGCGGATGGAACAACTATCACCGTAATACTACGTGGTGATGAACACATCAACTGGTACACCACGCTTGATGGTGTATTGCTTGTGCAGGCAGCAGACAATAGCTATTATGTAGGAAAGGTAACTAAGGATGGGCGTCTCATTGCTACTCAACAGCTCGCGCACGAAGCAGCATGGCGTTCTAGCGCAGAACGTAATTTAATTGATAAGCAAGATAAGGATAAGTTCTACTCTTATGTATCTAAGGTTGCAGAGCAGTCTGAAAACTCATACAATAACAGACCATTAACACGCATAACAGTAGATTCTGGTTATGGTGGTGTACCTTACTTCCCTCACACAGGAAGCCCTAAAGCTCTTGTTATCCTCGCAGAGTTCTCTGATACAACCTTCACGATTCAGAATACAAAGCAAGTATTTACTAATTACTTGATGAACGAAGGGCATTTTTCAGAGACTGCCTATGCACAAAACAAGAACTATAAAGGTGTACGCGGATACTTTAAGGATTGTAGTTATGGGAAATTCACACCTACATTTGATGTTGTTGGTCCTGTCAAACTACCCAAACCACAGGCAGTCTATGGCGCAGGGAGAAATGATCGCCCCGACTTACTGCTCGAAGATGCTTGTAGTGCCGTTGACAACATTGTCGACTTCTCACAATATGATGCTAATGGAGATGGCTTTGTCGACTTAGTTTACATCATATACGCGGGTCATTCAGCCAATATAAGTGGCAATAAAGAGACTGACATTTGGCCTAAATCAGGTACAATATCAATATCTAAGACATTTGATGGTAAAAGCATCGGACGTTATGGCGTAAGCAATGAACTTGCAGGAAGAGAGAACAAGAAGAAAGAAAAAGAAACAATTAATGGTATAGGGCTCTTCTGTCATGAGTTCTCTCACACCCTAGGGCTCCCTGACATCTATGCACTACCAGGAACACCCGCTGCCGATCAAGACAACCAAGGCATGGAGTATTGGGATCTTATGGATGGGGGAACAGAAGTGCAATATGGCAGAGTCCCTTCACCCTATCTTGCTTGGGAACGTGAAGCTATGGGCTGGATAACGATAGACGAACTAACATCTGACCAGCAAGTAACAGACCTAAAGAGCCTAGAGAACGGTGGCAAGGCATATAAGATTCTCAATAAGAATGTAGCAAACGAATTTATCGTTTTGCAGAGTATTCAACAAGGAGGATGGTATCAAGGATGGATCAAGAACCAAATACCTAAAGGATTACTTGCCTACAGAATATCCTATCCTTACGACAAGGTGAATATCTTCGACTTCCCTAATAATGATCTCGGCAAACCAAGAGTGATAGTAATCCCAGCAGATGGAAAAGTACTATCAGCTATGAATAGTGGTCGCGATTTCAATAAGTATATAACCAATCTCACCAACGACCTCTACCCTCTTGGCAGCAAGAATAGTATTAATGAGTTCAAGATGTATGATGGTTCAAAACTGAAATGCAAGATAATAAACATCACACAGAACGATGCTAACAAAACAGTTAGTTTCAAGTTTATAGCTGATGTAACTGGCATTCAGTCTGCACCTATAACCAATCTGACAATATCTGACAACCGCATCTACACGCTCGATGGTCGTTATGTTGGAACTGACAGAGAAGCCTTACCACATGGCATCTACATTCAGAACAAACAGAAGTTCATTAAGTAAATCACATAATCTATACCTTCTCTGAATTTAATAATCGGGTAAGAACAACAGGAGATGTATCTCCAACGTTCTTACCCGATTTCCGTTTTACCCTTTCCAACTAACTCCCATTAGATATATTCCCCCTAATGCAACCCTCTCCATTACTTCCTATTGGTCAGTGACCGTTGGTTCAGATAGGGGCTGGGGGTGAGGCTTTTCTTCCTAGCTGGATTATCCACTGACACCTCCACAGCATTTGCAGCATCGCGCATCCTATTCTTAG
>OGJT01000854.1_pt1 | contig 11722 bp, 8 predicted proteins | sample 1572331 | NCBI WGS metagenome assembly OGJT01 (sample SAMEA2582094, study PRJEB24529) | metagenome | biome: Human gut stool | place: China | collected 2011
ATCCTAAATCTGGTAAATTCCCAGGTCTTGGTAAAGCTATGACTGTCGATGCTATCGGCGTTAGTGCTGGTGCATTGCTCGGTACTTCTACGATTACTGCCTTTGTTGAAAGTGCAGCAGGTGTAGGTGCTGGTGGCCGTACAGGCTTAACAGCTGTCACAACAGGCGTATTATTCTTAATCTGCTTGTTCTTGGCTCCAATCGTATCCTTGGTACCAAATGCAGCAACCTCTCCTGTTCTTATCATCGTTGGTGCCCTCATGTTAGGTGCAATCCGAAATATTGACTTCGATGATTGGACAGAAGGCTTCCCAGCATTCCTCGTTATCGTTTTGATGCCATTCACATACAGCATTGCAAACGGTATCTCTGCAGGTCTTATTGCATACCCTCTACTCAAGATCATTTCTGGTCGTGCCAAAGAGGTTAACTGGATTATGTACGTATTGGCGGTACTCGTTATCATACGCTACGTATTCTTCTAATTAACGTATGCTCATAATCAAGCTATTAATGAAAGTAACATTTGATTGCTATAATCACTAATAGGCTAAGAACAAAATACATGTAAAATGCCAAAAGCATAATATATGTAAATTACATATACTAAGAGAACCTATCTCCAAAGATATTAATAAAGTATCTCGGAGGTAGGTTCTTTTTAGTATGTACTATTTTGACTAAATGCTAATACTAATGCTCTATGATATCAAAAATTGTACTATACATTCTTATTACTATTAATGAATCGTTTTTACACCAATTAAGTCTGTACGACTTGGATCGATATTTTTTAACGGCACTACATGATCTCTATAAAAGTCTGCTTCAGATGCTTTCACAGGCACTTGGAAGAACAAGAAATAGGCCATATTATCCTTATACCACGTAACACTGCGCACTAAGTCCTTATCTACATCACCTGTATAGTGAACCTCCCCTATTGGAGTAGAGTCACTCCACTGTACGTCATGATACTCCATTGGGATATATTCTTCAGGCCAAACCGTATCCATAGAGTAACTCATGCGGAAGACCATAGTATGAGTTACCCAACGGCCACTGCGCTCTTGATACTCTTCACCTTGCTTCCAATATACAGTTTCTAATACATCATTGTCATAAAAATGTGTAGCATAGTATGTATAGCCAAACGGTAAATAACTTGGTACAGATACGTCATAGGACACCTTATGAGATGCATTAATTACACCGCTAGGTAAGCCCTTGGATTTGCTCGTAAGTATAGGCCATACAGAATTTGTATGTGTACGCACTGGTAAAGGAATCGTTTCATAAGGAGGCCAATCTATTTTAACATTTTGTTTACCCTGTTCTTCAACATTTTGTTTAATAGGTTCTTCAATATGTTGCTTATCATTTCGATCACCACGTAATCGAGCATCATCAGCGGCTACGTTACTCAAAGGACCTACAGAGTCTACAATTTTGCTTACAAAGTCTTGGTTTCTTAAAGAAGCAAAGTAAAGCATATGAACTTTATTATCTTTTTCCCAGTAAGCAATTTGAATAGCGTCTTTTCTAGAACCTAACGTATATACAGAAATTCCATTAGGGGTAATAAAGCTAACTGCATCCTTAGCTTTATAATTTGTCTTTTCTAATATAGGTGTTACCACTGTATCGATAGCCCAACCCATGCGATATACAATATCTGTATTAGAGAAGGTTAGCTTCGGACCATATTCTCCATCACGGCCCGTTTCTGTATATACGATTTCTAATACATCATGGTCCTTGGCCTTTACATCGCGTACTGCATAGTCTTTAGGCATATAAGACGGGACTTGTAATGGATAACCAAACTCCTGCACGGCACTCTCAATATTAGTTTCAACTATATCATTATCACCAACTTGATCATACCAGAGATAACGATCCATAAGTTTTTGATTATCATCGATAATTTTCTGATTATCTACATCTCGTTCAACAGGAACGGTGTTACCATTTTTATCTATTAACGGGTATGTGGCACTAACTGGCTGTCCCCCAAAGGTGCTTACTGCTGTAGCCATCGTGGCACATAAAATGGCAGCTCTTATTATTTTCTTCATATTCTCTCCTCTTTGAGCGGTTACACAGGTTTCCGCTTTATTCCAAGTAAATCATACGTGATCTATCTATATTTTATAGGCTCCACATGTTCCTTATAGAATTCAGCATCAACTGATTTCACAGGTTCTAAGAACAATAAGAAGTATGCCATACCGTCCTTTGTCCACGTAATGCTACGGATTAGTTGTGCTGCTGGATCACCGGTATAAAAGACTTCACCGGATTCACCTTGTTCAGACCATTCAAAGTCCTTATACTCAGCAGGAACATACGGTACATTTTTTACATCGTTCACGGAATAGCCCATTCTATAAACAAAAATGCTACCGAGATTTTTCTTACCATCTCTATATGTTTGAGCATTTTTTATAAAGTATACAACCTCTAATACATCATTTTTATCTTGACGCACTGTATAGACCTCATAGCCATAAGGGATATAGCTAGGTGCCTTAACCTCATAAGGAAGCTTCTGTGCTGCCTCTTTTAGATTGCCCTTAAAAGTATGCGCCTTTTGTGTATTCTCTATAGGCCAATCATGAAAGTGCCACTGTAAATGGTCAGTTCTAGGCTCTACATTTCTAAAATTATGTCCTAGCTTATGTGTTTGAGTAGATACAGACTGATCTGTAGTATTAGAGGTATACACAGTTTCTGCTGTTGCCATTCCTACAGATAGTAGTCCAGTAGCAATAACAGCTAAAACGGACTTGTACATTGTTTTTCTCATATTTTTTCCTCTTTATAAGCGATTACAAATTTCACCAATCGATTAAGAGTTTTACTGACATTACACAATATATTATTCTAGATACAATTTGTATAACATCAGTGTATCTGCTAAGGAATCATTCGTTCTTTATCGTATTCATCTCTTGTTTTGTTTGAAATCTTTGTAACCGGATAGTTTCCTAATAATTCATAACGTGAACTATCTATATTTTTTACAGGCACCACATGTTCTTTATAGAATTCTGCATCAACTGCTTTCACAGGTTCTAAGAAGAATAAGAAGTACGCCATGCCGCCTTCCGTCCACGTAATGCTACGGATTAGTTGTACGCCTGGCTTACCTGTATAATACACCTTGCCAGATTCACCTTGTTCAGACCATTCATAGTCCTTGTACTCTGCAGGAATATACGCTGTATCTCTTACGGTATCCAAGGAATATCCCATTCGATAAGCCATAACATTAGTAATAAATTTATTCCCATCCTGGTAGATAGGCCCACCTCTTTTGTAATATACAACCTCTAAGACATCATTTTGATCGTGACGCGCTGTATAAAGCTGATATCCAAAAGGTATATAACTAGGTACTTCAGCCTCATAAGGCAATTTCTGAATAGCCTCTGCTACCCCCTTAAAGTTACGAGCACTGTCTTGAGTCATCATAGGCCAGCCCACTAATTGCATTCTTGGTATTTGTATAATTGCAGAAGCATTATTCATGTTTGGCGTAATATTTTTAGACTTAGATACGACCTCAGAATTATTATTAGATACAGACTGATCAACAGTATCTGCGGATACATAGCTTGCAGATAGTAAACCAACAGCTATAGCTGCTAACATCGTCTTACGCATTATTTTTCTCATATTCTCTCCACTTATAACAATTTATAATATGCTCCACACATATAATGATATATTTTCTTATTTATATCAAAATCAAGCTACCGTTTCTGTAGCTCTAGCTACTTCATAAAACTTTTATCTTTCCTTTTGTGAAAGCATGGTCACAACCAAATAATGTATCTAATGCTTAGTTTCAATATAAAAAATCCTACTGAACGCTATATCATAATAGAGTTCAATAGGATTGTTGTGTCATTATTTAGTTAATGGCGGCATAATAGTATCTTGTTCAAGTTGTCTTCGCCTTTTGGCCGTATAGTCGACAATTTTAATTTGAACTACGCCCACAGAGTTTACCATGGCTTCCGTAAAAGTAAATTCAAGTCCTGTCTGATGTTTCATCAATACTTGTAAGCCATGAGATTTTTCATCAATAGACTCTAAATAGGTAGCCTCTCCACGACCCATCACACTAGAGTATACCGAGCTATATTTACATGGTATATCTCCACCTGAAACGAGGGCTTCATCGCTACCATCAATTTCAATAAATACATGGGGATTCGCTTGAATCAATCTAAACTTTTTCCCCTCATAATGGCCATGTACATAGATATAAAGTACCTCATCTATAAATTCATATCCAAAATGTAATGGCACCACGTAAGGGTAATCACCATCCATCATGCCTAGGTGAATGATACGAGTACTATTTAAAATGCCCTTAATTTCATCTATATCTGTAACCTTGCGGTCTTGTCGTCTCATAATAATAGCCTCCACGATTTTAGTAAAAGATAATCTATGTATTATTATAGCAAATGTTTAAAACCTTTTAAGGCATAGTATCCTTTTAAAAATTATGAATAATTTCTCCTTTATTCGTATATTAATAATACTATTTCCTGTATATGTCTACTGTGCAAATACATTTGACTTTTTACAATAGATACTGTATTATAAGAAAATAGTTTTATATATTCTATAGATTATAAAGGCTATGGGTATCCATGGCTTTTTATATTTGTAGATAGTTTGTAGAAAAGAGGTCTTTACTATGTCTGATACGCATCAGTTAAAACGGGGCCTTAAGAACCGGCACGTACAGTTGCTCGCCATCGGCGGTGCCATCGGTACAGGCTTGTTCTTAGGTTCCGGCCGTGCCATTCACTTGGCAGGTCCATCCATTATTTTCGCCTACCTTATTACAGGTATTATCTGCTTCTTCATCATGAGAGCATTAGGCGAATTATTATTATCCAACTTGAATCACCACTCTTTTATCGATTTCGTAGAAGATTATTTAGGTGATCGAGCAGCATTTATCACAGGATGGACATACTGGTTCTGTTGGCTTTCATTAGCTATGGCCGATTTAACAGCCGTAGGCCTCTATATGCAGTTCTGGATACCGTGGTTGCCTCAATGGATACCCGCCCTTGTCGTCTTAGTGGCATTGCTATTAATGAACTTAACAGCCGTAAAGTACTTCGGTGAAATGGAGTTCTGGTTTGCCTTGATTAAGGTAATTGCCATCATCTCCCTCATTATCATCGGTATCATCATGATTGTCACAGGTTTTACTACTGATGCGGGTGTCGCCGCCTTTAGTAATATGTGGAATTATGGGGGCTGGTTCCCGAACGGAACGATGGGCTTTATCTTATCATTCCAAATGGTTGTTTTCGCTTTCACAGGTATCGAGCTCGTAGGTTTAACAGCTGGTGAAACAGAGGATCCTGAAAAGGTTATCCCTATGGCGATTAACAACATCCCTTTACGCATTATTTTGTTCTATGTGGGCTCTTTGGCTATCATCATGAGCATTTATCCTTGGACAGCCGTCAACCCATCTGCTAGCCCATTTGTGGCCGTATTTACAGCAGTTGGTATTGCAGCCGCTGCAGGCATCGTAAACTTTGTAGTTCTTACATCTGCTGCATCTGCAACAAACTCTGGTATCTTTAGTACAGGCCGTATGATTTACGCCCTTGCAAAACGCGGTCATGCGCCAAGCTCTATGCGCCGCTTAACCCACAGCAGTGTACCATACCAAGCAACCATTTTCTCCGCTGCAGTACTATTGATTACAGTTGTACTCAACTATGTAATGCCAGAAGCAGTATTCGTTATGATTACTTCTATCTCTACATTCTGCTTCATCTTTATTTGGGCCATGATGGTTATTTGTCACCTCAAATACCGCAAGAAAAATCCTGAATTAGCGGCACAATCTAAATTTAAAATGCCTCTATTCCCTGTGATGAACTATATCATTCTTGCGTTCTTTGTTTTCATTCTAGGCATTCTTGCCTTAAATGAAGACACTCGAATTGCCCTCTTGTTCACACCAATTTGGTTCGTTATCCTTTGGGCCTTCTACTCCATGCTTAACACAGATGACGAAGATGCACTCAGTGAGGAACTTATCGAGATGGCTGGTGTAAAAGAAATTTACAAAAAACCTAAAAAAGAAGATTCTGACGATTACATAATCTAACACAAAAAGCCCGTGCTATGCACGGGCCTTTCTCTTACTTCATAGTAGGGAAATTTTTTTGTTCATACTGTTGTTGATAAGCAGGTAGATTACTTGTATCTTCACCATAATTAAAGATCGTCTTAGTACGGTATCCGCCTTGGGTAATGATAAGATCAATGGAGGATGGTACCTCTTGACCATTTTGTTGTAAATGATTTACTAATTCTTGTAGCGCTTCAACTTGTCGCAACGAACCAGTCATATATTTACCTTTAGATAGGCCTGTATTTCTAATGACTTGGCCATTATATACTTGACCATTTTTATCTGTGTAATAGAAACGTACAGCTGATTTATCTCCTGTAGGTACAGCTTTAATATAGATGGTTTTCCAATTTTTCTTAACCATCACTCTTGTAGCATCTGCTAACTTATTAGATAAACGTTGTGTTTCTTTATTTGCAGATTTAGATACACCATTGACTTGCTGAATTTCATCATTCATAGGCATATTAATAAGTGCCATACTAGGGTCTTGTTGTACCTTTTTCGCATCTGCAGGCTGAACCGCCAATACACCAACAGCTGCCATTACAGCTAACATTGTAAGAGCAAATTTCTTCATTATATCTCTCCTCAGATAGAATTCCCTAAACAAATTATATTTTACACAATATATTATATTCACTTAGGGCATAAATTTCAAGTTAGTCTATTTTCTATACTTGTAGCCTTAATTACCTGGTTTCATAGTAACATAGAATCTCCGCTCTCTTACTTATAGTATAACTAGCTCTCTCAACTTATAAAAGAAAAGGCTTTAACCATTTCTTGGCGAAATTTATTTCGTCGATTATCGGTTAAAGCCTTTTTATTCTATTAGTTACTGAAGTCTGTATCTACAATAGCAAATTGTGTATATTCAGGGCAGCGTTTTTGCATTTCTGCTTTAATTTTTTCTAATGTGCCATGCGGATCTTCTTCGTCAAAGTCAAAGATAATATCATAGTAGATAACTTTCTTTTCTTCTTGTACGTAGAACGCATGTACTTGTACTACATGGGTATATAGACTCACAACTTGGTCGAGAGCTTGTCTTATTTCAAGCACTTCTACACTAGGTTGGTTTTCAGCATATACGCCAACGGTCATAGCAATACCAAATTTTTTATAGAGATGAACGGCGATACCTTTTGTTAGGGGATGAATATCTGCCATGGTCATCGTATCTGGCACTGTAATATGAACGGAGCCAATTGTTTCACCGGGACCGTAGCTATTTAATACTAAATCATATACACCGCCCACATTTGGATGTTGAGCGATAGTTTCTTTAATTTCACGAACTAAGTTATCATCTGCACGAATGCCAAGCAAGTGATTATACATTTCTTTTAAAATGTCATAAGCTGCTTTCAAAATCAATACGGAGATAGCGGCCCCTACATAACCTTGAATATCAAAGTTAAAGAAGAATACTAAAGCTGCAGATACCAAGGTAGCAAAGGTAATTACCGCATCAAAAAGGGCATCTATACCAGACGCTACAAGAGCATCGGATTTATATTTTTCACCTTGCGCCTTAATATAACGGCCCATTACAACTTTCACCACAATAGCAACAGCGATAATGGCCAAGCTTGGAACATCAAAGGTAGATACCTCAGGGTGAAGAATTTTTTCAATAGATTCCTTGAGGGATCCAATGCCTGCACCAAGGATGATGAAAGCAATGGCCATGGTAGTCATATATTCGATACGACCATGACCAAATGGATGCTCCTTATCGGCACTTTTAGCTGCTAATTTTGTACCAACAATGGTCAATACAGAGGACAAAACGTCTGTTAAGTTGTTTACCGCATCAAGGATGATGGCGATAGAGTTAGACGCAAGGCCTACAATCATTTTAAAAATAACGAGAACAACGTTACCTATAATACCTTTTATACTAGCAAGCGTAATCCCCCGATTACGTGCTGCACTATTTTCTTGCAAAATCATATTAAACTACACCTCTTACATTCAATTCACTAAGCTGTAAATCGAAGCCTATCGATTTATTTATATTTCTATTATAGCTTATCGATTATCATTTGTCATTATTTTTTTCGAAAAATTTTTATAAAATCATTGATTTTACTGAGTTATCAATAATTCTCATTTCTCAATTAGAATGTTTGATGTATTGTGACTTCACAATCTTATGCAGTAACCGTAATACGCTCGCCTGTGCGCATGTGTGTAAATACAACCTTTTGGGCACGTAATTGGAAGGGCTGCCCTGTTGGTTGTGCGCCATATAATGTATCCCCTACGAGAGGATGACCTATATGGCTGAAAGCCACACGAATTTGATGTGTTTTTCCTGTGTACAAACGGACTAAAACCTCTGTATATCCACATTCTTGGGAGTTATGCACAGATTTGTCCACATTTCGACCACTTTTATCCACATTTGGTAATTCTATATCCACATTTTTTGATGCTCTATCCACAGAATTCGGGGACTTATTCACAGAGTTATCCACAGGCTGTGATTGATGTCTACATAGGACGGAATAATCTGTACGAGTCTCTTTTCCCTTAGGATTGACTTCATAATGAATCCCATCAGCACTACGATCCATAGGGAATGCCAAGGAATCTTCATCAGCTTCTACGATACCTTCCACAGTAGCCATATACCACTTTTCAAAGGTATTATCATCCATTTGCTGTTGATAAAGACTTTGGGCTAATCCACTTTTAGCAATTACAATACACCCCGTCGTATCTCTATCTAAGCGATTCAAGAAACGCACCTTCCGCTTAATGCCATGTTCTTTAAAGTAATAGGCCACACCATTAGCAAGGGATACTTGGTCTTTAGAGTTTACCGTCACACCAGCCGGCTTATCCACAATGAGGAGATCATCATCTTCATATATAATATGTAGATCCATTTCTATGGGTTCGTGATCTATTTTTTCCTTCGCCATGGCGATCCAAATCTCGTCACCTTCGGAGATAATATCCTTTGGCGTCGCCTTATGTCCGTTGATGTGGATTAGTTTTTCCTCAAATAACTTTACTAAAGACTTACGAGGATATTTTGTATCTAGTACTTCACCTAATGTAACATCCTGTTTTTCACTACGTGCAGCGTCTATATCTGCGGCGGTTACGGTCCACAAAATATCGTCAGGACGATGTGTTTTTCTCGCCATTAGTATCTCCTTTCTACGAGCTCATTGTCTCGTGGCATATAGTTCAGTAGCGAGCTCGGTTGAACTGCTCGGCCACGTATATTGGTTTGCTCAAAGGTAATAGTCAGCTCTTGCTTAGGGCGTGTTATGGCCACATAGAACAAGCGTTTTTCTTCGTCTTCACGCCCTTCTGCAATGGCAAATGGGCTTGGGAATGTACCTTCGTTGAGGCCGGCTAGGAATACATGGTCAAACTCGCTCCCTTTTGCTTGGTGGATAGTAATGATAGGAATGCGATCTTCATTTCGCACCTGTTGAGCTGGCTCACCTGCGGTAAGGGCCGCCATCTGCAAAATTTGATTTAATCGAGCTAGACCAGGTGGCCCTTCATAGGCGGCATCTAGTTTTTCCATAATACGATACAAATCGCGTATATGCTCTACCTTTGCCGCTTCTCCATGAGATTTATAGTATTCTAGAACCCCCATTTGGTTCATAATGTACGCCAATAACTTCGTTGGCAGCTCCGTATAGGCCTTTCTACGTAACGTCGCCATTTGAGACGCAATATTAGTGAAAGCTGCTTTATACTTATTGATTGCCACCATACGACCAGTCGTTGTAGGCACAATATTTTCTTTTACTGCATAGATTAAAAGCTGTGCAGTGGCCAAGATATCGTCCATCGCATTGTGCGTAGGCTCATGATTGATAGGAAACTCTGATGCTAAGAAGCCCAATTTATGATTCGGCAAATTAGGATAGAATCTGCGATAGATGTCGAGTGTATCATAAATAGCCTTGAACTCTGGGTTACCTAAATTATGGCGTGCCAATTCATTAGTAAAGATGGTTACGTCATAATTTACATTGTGGCCTACAATAATAGCATTCTTGGAGAATTCCTTAAAGGCTTGCAACACTGTAGCTGGCTCTTCACCGTGTTCTTGTAAATACGCATCAGAGAAGCCGTGTACCTCTTCGGATTGCCCTACAGGTACGCCTGGGTTGATAAAGCGTTCAAAGGTCTCTAGAACATGCCCATTTTCATCAATCCGAATGGCTGCAATTTGAATGATACGATCTTGGGACGTATCGGTACCTGTACTTTCTACGTCGTACACCACGACCTCATGATTTTCTAAGCCACTGACGAGCTTGGCATACGGCTCGGCTTCAAAGATAGGCATATCCATAAAGTCCGTCAATTTTAAGCCTACTTGGCGCGTCTCAGAGCTTTCAATAGCGGCGATACGCGCGTCACCGATGCCCGCAACATAGCGTTTTATAATGCGCTTAGCACTGACCGAGTCATTCGGGTTCATGAGCAGTTTAAAGTAAGCCATAACGTCTTTAATTTCTTGACGTCTAAAGAATTTAAACTCGTCAATAATCATAAAGTGACGACGTTCGTCTTCAGGCTTTTCATTATTAAGGCGTTCAAAGGAGTCGCTTAGCCGTTGTGCCTTTTTATTATCTCGTACGAGAACTCCAATATTAGCATCCTTTGGCAAGGCGCAGATAGCTTCATAGATATATCGGCCCTCAAGATAACTGTTCTTACAGCCTTTAATGAGAACAGGCTTTCCCTTTCTTTCACTATTGGCGCGAGGCAATTCAGTATAGATAGAGCCTACCAGATCAGGGAACATATTCTGCAATGTTTTGAAAGCCATCGTAAAGAGCGTCCAGTTAGAGCGGTAGTTTTCGTAGAAAATAATTTTTAAAGGCTTAAAGTCCGCATCAAACTGCTTGAGCAAACGGAATGGATCAGACCCACGCCATTCGTATATGGTTTGGAAATAGTCCCCACATAATAGGACGTGATTGCCTTCCCAAAGCATTTCTAATACCTTGTACTCTAATACGCCTGTATCTTGCATTTCATCTACAGAAATGTAGTTGTAACGGCTACGCCAACGCTCCCGAACTACGGAATCTTGAAATAGACGATGAACACCGCAAATAAGATCTGTAAAATCTAGCCCATGTACAGAGGCTAAGCTTTCATCATAAGCGGCAATCCATTCGTGACCATGGTTCAAAAAGTCATGAAGTTCACTATACAGCACATTGCCAAAACTAGAGAACTGTTGCTCAATAGCGGGACGCTGTTCCTTTTGCAAACGCTCAATAGTTCGTTTATAGTCGCCCACGAGATCATCAGAATAGAACCCATATAAGGAGCGATATTCTTTTACCATGCCGATGATGTTAGCAAAGGACATTTCTCGCAATTTACCAGGACGATACGGTTCAGACAATTCCTTGCAATCCTCTTCATCAAAGATGGTTACATCCGTATACAAGGTTTCATTGCGCTTGCCCTCTTGTTGGAGCACGAAAAAGCAAAAGCTGTGGAATGTACTAACCTCCACAGCCTTTGCAGGAC
>OGJT01000859.1_pt1 | contig 11670 bp, 8 predicted proteins | sample 1572331 | NCBI WGS metagenome assembly OGJT01 (sample SAMEA2582094, study PRJEB24529) | metagenome | biome: Human gut stool | place: China | collected 2011
TTCGTGAAAAACCTCAAATGGTTGAAGATATCTTGCAATTGCGCAAAGAAATCTTAGCCGACGAAGAATTGACTCATTTGATTCATCACAAATACAAAATTAAAAATACTACAGGCTATGGCTTGAACTCTCTTGTTGATTTCGAAGATATCATCGATATCATCAATCACTTGTTCATCGGTTCTGAAGGTACATTGGGCTTCGTATCTGAAATCGTGTACAACACCGTTGAAGACGTACCTCATAAAGGTTGCGGTCTCATGTTCTTCAAAACATTGAACGACGCATCCTTGGCGGTTGTAGCGTTAGCTAATATGGGCCGTGAAAAGGTTGTAGCTGCAGAAATGATGGACTATCAATCCTTGAAAGCCGTTCAATCTCTAGATAATGTACCTGACTTCGTTCGTGAAGTGCCAGAAGGTACAAGTGCTATCTTGTTCCAAACTGAAAGCTATTCCAAAGAAACTGTAGATGAAAATCTAGCTTTCATTAAAGATAAATTGAAAGACATCCCAACAGCTATCCCAAGTCTTTACTCTCAAGATCCTAAGGAATACGATTCCTGGTGGGCTATCCGTAAAGGTATCTTGCCAATCGTTGGTGGTCAACGTAGAAAAGGCACTACTGTTATCACAGAAGACGTTTGCTTCCAAATCGAAGACTTCACTAAAGGCATCGAAATGCTTACTGAATTATTCCACAAATACGATTTCGTAGACGGTGGCGTAATCTTCGGTCATGCTTTGTCTGGTAACGTTCACTTTAACATTACACCTGACTTCAGCGACCCTAAAGATACTAAGAACTTCGGCGACTTGGTAAAAGAAATGTCCGAACGCGTATCTGGTTTCGGTGGTTCTTTGAAAGCTGAACATGGTACAGGCCGCATGGTAGCACCATTCGTTGAAATGGAATGGGGTAAAAAAGCGTACGAAATCAACCGTCGCATCAAAGCCATCTTTGACCCTGAACGCATCTTGAACCCTGATGTTATGATTACTGATGACCCAGATGTGTACAAGAAAAACCTTAAAGCTCAATGCGTTATCGATGATGCTTTCACAATTTGTATGGAATGCGGTTTCTGTGAAAAACATTGTCCAAGTCGTAACTTAACATTGACTCCACGTCAACGTATCGCATTGTTACGCGAAACTAAACGCCTTGAAAACGAAGGTAACTTCACATTGGCGTCTGAACTTAGAAAAGGTTACGAATACTTCGGCGTAGATACCTGTGCTGCTTGCTCTATGTGTAAAGGTCTTTGCCCACTCAGCATCGATACTGCTCAAATCGCATTGTCCATGCGTCGCATCGATCCACCTGCACCAGAATTGGCTAAGAAAATCTACGATAACTTCTCCACAACACTTCAAATGTGCCGTGCTGGTGTAAGTCTTGAAGGTATTGCGGGCTCTATCATTACACAAAAAGCGATTTCTAAGATTACTGAAGGCTTACATGGCGTAACAGGTGTTACACCGTATGTACCTAAAACAACGCCTAAGGCTAATCGCTATAAATTGAAAAACCGCATTAAACCTACTAACTTTGAAAAGGTTGTATACTTCAGTACTTGTGCGAACCGCGCATTCAAACCTAACCAAGGTTATGACGATGATCGCAGCTTGCAACAAGTTGTAGAAAGCCTCTGCAACAAGGCTCACATTGATATTATCTATCCTCAACATATCGAAAACCTCTGCTGTGGCTTGAGCTTTGAAAACTACGATGACGTTCACGAACGTGCTGTTAAGGACTTGCATGATGCATTGATGAAAGCATCTCAAAATGGTAAATATCCAATCGTGATTGACCATAGTGCATGCTTCAACCATGCGTTTAAACACATGCCAGACTTAGAAATCAACGATATTTCTGAATTCTTGTGCAAATACGTAGTGCCTCATCTCGACATTGAAAAATGCGATGAACGCGTAATCGTACATAAACAATGTAAGATTAAATCCTTGAATAAATCCCAATACATCGAAGACTTGGCTCGTCTATGTACAGACCATGTATTCAACATTAAATCCTTCGCATGCGACGGCTTTGCTGGTCAAAAAGGTTTCTTCACACCAGAACTTAACAAAGCTGCTACAAAAGACCTTGCTGGTGAAATTGCTGAATACGGCGCAACACTAGGCGTAAGCTCCAGTTCCACATGTGAAATTGGTCTTGGTGAAAGCGGTGGCATCCCATTCGTAGGCGTTGCATTCCTATTAGACCGTTGCTCTAAAGCAAAACAATAAGATTTATAACATTACCTACCATATAACGAAAAAGGACGAGTTGCGGCTCGTCCTTTTTTGTATATAGTTTTGGTATAATTGTAATGGTATTAAATAAATTATAAGTTACTACTACATATTGTAATCATATTAAATAATGAATATATACGACATAATGTGGTTGTATTATATAGATAATATAGAGGTATTGTATGAAATATATTCTATTATGTATTTGTTTGCTTAGCCTATTAGGTTGTGGCACAGAGACTAAGACCCCGCAAGACACTAAACCTACAACAACAGCTAACGAACAAGTTAAAAAAGATCAAGGTCAAGATGCTCACGTAATGGCAGCTAAGCAGGCTCTATCCTCTGGCGATTATGCGAAAACCATCGAGGAGGCAACAGCTTCTATTAAGGATAATCCTAATAATGCTGAGGCTTATTCCATCCGTGGCTTTGCTATGGCGTTAAATGGGGACACAGCTAAAGGATTAGCAGATACTAAAAAGGCTTATGATTTAGATTCTAATAATGTAGCGAATTACTACAATATGGCTATGGTATACAAGTTACAAGGCCAGTTGAACGATTCTAAACAATGGTTTGAAAAGGTATTAGAAAAGGACCCTAGTAACACCTGGTCTGTGTACGGTATTGCTACTATTTATGCAGACCAAGGGGATGATACGAAGGCCCTTGATTGGCTTGAAAAAGCGATTACAATTGATCCATCTGTGAAAGCCGTAGCTGCTGAACAAGACCATTTCGAACGCTTTCACAATAATGCGCGATTTAAAACATTAGTAGGATTATAGGCATGGATGTGAAACAGATGATTCGCCTTATTATAAAGGCGATAGGATTTATATATTGGTTTGTTTTTCTATACCTTGGTGGTCTAATGGTCGTAGACTGGTCAGGGTTTATGTCCCAACATAATATAGAAACACCTCTATTCCTTACATACTTAGTATTTGTAGGATGTTTTGTAACACCGTATATTATGCTGTACTGGAAGAAGCTAAATCCTAATGTGAAAGTTCCATTTTTGGTGCGCCATCTCTCCGAATTTATGGCGCGATTAGAAGATCGCCATAGCATATGGTTTGATGTGCTATATGTACTAAAATTATTGCTCTATTTTGTAACAATTCTGTGGATGCTTTGTATCATATTACTTACCTTAGCAGTTATTGCGTGGACAGTAGTTCTAATTTTACTGAGCAATTGATGATGTACATTCACATTGTTTTTTCTACTAATGCTTCTTGTAAAAGTTGAGAAAAATTAATTCCTTTAGCTAGCGCTCGATCATTTAGCCATGCAGGAATTGTTAAGGTTTTCTTTACGGACTTACTATTTTTAGCTAAATCAATATCTGTTTGCACTAATGTAGGATACGTTGTATCCGTACAAGGTAAGTTGCGAATAGATGTAGGTGTAGGTAAGCTTTCTCCATCTTCTAAAGCTCCTAGAATATACAATTCCATAGCCTCTTGGGCATTAGTTACGAGCTCTGTTAGGGTTGAGCCAGTACTGCTAGTATATTCTAAGTCTGGAAACTCAGCCCAGAAACCATCAGCATCATCATGGATTATAGCAGGGTATATAAATTTCATAGATCCTCCTCATTTTAGTCCTGTACGTTTTAAAATTGCATTTAATAAGCCGACAGGTACATCTTTTCCGTGTACGGCAATCACTTCAACTTGATTATCCTTTTTCAAACGATGATGACTGCCGCGTTGCCGTACATCCTTCCAGCCGTTTTTGAGTAGCAGTTTTAGTAGATCTTTATCTTTCATACGATCTCCTTTTATAGTAACACGTGTATACGTATAAAACAATTGTTAGGAGTTATATATTCTTATTTATAGTCTAACCGTATATAAAGGAAAACAGGGGTGACCATTGGTCACCCCTGACTCTATTAGTCACTTGACAAACTAGATGTATGAGTTATGTGCATTAATTCTATTTATATAAATTATATTGGTATATAATTAAGGTATATAAATCGGGTTGTATATTGATGAAAGGAGAGAATTCATCATGAAACCATTGGGTAAACGGATTGCAATGGCTGTGTTGTGTGCGGCTACATTGACATCCCCCTTATTGTTGAGCGGTTGTAGTATGTCGGAACTATGGCAGGGGACTGAACAGAGTCGCAAGGAAATTGCACAGCGGTCTGAGCAGGATCAGGTACAGCTATTTAATCAATATGTGAAAGCCGTAAGCCGATTTAATCGTATGGCTGTAATGTTCGATTATGCGAATAGGCCAACTCTTGATGAGTTAAAAGCGGGGCAGCATTTAACTGTATTTAATGCACCAAACTTTAAACAGCTACAAAAAGAATTAGAAGAGGCTAAGCAAGCAGGTGTTCCTTATGATGAAATGAAAGAGCCTTTAGATAAGCTACTTTCAAAATTGAACGAAATTACACCGGTTGCGGAAGAACTTGATGCATATTATAAATCTAAAGGGTATACTACAGATAACTATGCTAAGGAGCAACAATTAGGCCCTAAATATGTTCAGTTATACGAACAATTTATTCCTATTTATGCTGACTTTGATAATTTGATGCATAAGATTAACACGGACCGATTGCAACAACGGTTGCAACAATTGCGCGATGCAGGTAAGAAAAATGCAGCCGCTGCACAAGAGGTTTCTTTGCGACTTACTGCAGTCCTAGAAAAGCTAGATAGTGAAAAAGAACCAGATGTAAATGCGATCAATCAAGAGCTACAAGCTATTGGTGATTTAGCGAATGGTATTTCTAATCCTAAGTATGACCCTGTTAAGACTTCTGTAAACTCTACGATTGGTGCCATTCGTACTTATATGGGATCCAAACAAGATAACGATTATAAACATATGGTTGAGGCCTATAACCGTTACATTTCCAATATGAATACAACCAATATGAATGAATTGGATCAATAAGCAAGGTAGAAGAATAGTGTGATAAATTAATAGGCATATATAAGATATAAAAAGAAAGCTGTATCGAATGAGGATATCATTTGATACAGCTTTTATGTGTTTATAGGTTAGATATAGTTTCTAAAATGGTTTATGAGATTGCATGCAGATGGCATACGCTCTCTTGTACTTAACTACATTTTCTAATGGTTGTAATTTGATTTGATAACGAGAACAACACTAAGGCTATCCAGATACAACCAAAGGCAATCATCTGTGGTGTGCCAAAGCTTTCACCAAAGTAGAAGATAGCTAGCAACAAGGCAATGGTAGGGGAGACATATTGTAGGAAGCCTAGTAGGTTGAGCGGCAATAGTTGGGCTCCATAGGAGAATAGCACCAATGGAACCGATGTTGTTAGACCGCAGGCTATGAGTAGCATGGATGTATACCAATCTGTGCCGAAATAGGACCACACTGTATTATCGACCATGGTCGTATAGAATAAGGCTAGTGGTGTTAATAGCCAAGCCTCAAAGGCGATGCTCGTAAAGGGAGAGATGAGTAGTTTCTTTTTGACGACCCCATAGAGACCAAAGGAAACGGCGAGGATCATCGACACTAACGGCAAGGATCCCACTTGATAGGTGAGCAAGACGATGCCGATGGTAGCGATGAGAACACTTAGCTTTTTTGGTACAGATAGAACCTCTTTAAATAGGATGACACCTAACACTACATTAAAGAGTGGGTTGATGTAATAGCCAAGGCTCGTGTCCATAACTTGGTTGTTGGCGATGGCCCAAATGTAGGTAAACCAATTTACGCTGATGATGACTGATGCTAGCAACAGTAGTAATAGTTGTGAGCGCTGTTCTTTTAGTAATTGAAAGTCCTTTTTGAACTGTTTAAAATGTAAGCCAAATACAACGATGGCCATGCAAATGCCTGACCAGATAATGCGCTGCGCCAGTATATTATATGGTGAAACATGGTTTAATAATGCCCAATAGAGAGGGAGTAAGCCCCAGATGATATAGCAACTAAGGGCTGTCATTAGACCTTTTTTACTTGTATGCTCCATAATGCCTCCTTGTGATTGTATTCATTATATCACGCATTGTGTTTGCATTTGTGCGTGGGCTTAGATTTTATGATGATTTGTACTCGATTTATAACTCGATTTGCAGACAATGAATACGTATATTTGATAGCGATGAATACGTGTATTTGAAAGTGATGAGTTTTTATCATTTTAAATATGCATTAGTTATAACCTAAAATTTGATACTTATGATTAACTGTTATGTTCATTGACTTTGTGCATAATCTTACACTATATTGGACTTAGAACAACGAATATAGAGAATAGGTGTCGCAAGACTTAATAGAGAAATCGGTACAAGCCGATGCGGTCCCGCCACTGTAAGGACGAGCCTGCTTTCAAAAATGTCACTGGAGCAATCTGGGAAGGCGAAAGCAAGGCGATGAGCCCGAGCCAGGAGAACTGCCTATTTGATAATCACCGTTATGTACCTACGAGCGATAGGAAGGGGATTGAGGTATGCTGGTTTCAGTGTTTTTTGGCATACTTTTCAACAAGGAACCTTACGTGTCACTTTTGGGTGGCACGTTTTTTGTTGCCCTTGAAAGTGACTGTTGAGCATATACATCAGGCTTTATTGTTAGTAAACTGATGGACACAGATTTGAGGTTGATGTGATCCATAGATAGGAAAGCTTTGGTGGTGTATAAGCATAACAATTGTAGGTACGGTGCGCTGTTTCTCGGTATGGTTTCGAGTTGAAAAGGAGGCACATATATGTCTGACAAAAAGACTTCAAAGGATGCTGAACGCGATCTATTAGCTCCTGTATCCTTTGATGAATTTGAGAAACCTACGTATGAACAATGGCAGGCAGAGGTTGAAAAGGCGTTAAAGGGTGGCGACTTCCACAAGAAGATGTTCACGAAAACCTATGAAGGTATTACGTTGCAGCCGATTTACACACCTGCATTGCATGCAGAAGCAATTCCAAAGGGCGTATACCCTGGGGCAGGTGAGTTCTTACGTGGCACTAAGGCAAGTGGTTATATTAAAGACTCTTGGGGTGTATCCCAATATGTAGATGACTCTTTGCCTAAAGATGCTAATCATGCAAGTTTATACGAGATTGTAAAAGGTGGCACTATTCACAATATCCGCCTCGATGAAGCAACACGTCATGATCAAGACGTGCAAGTAGGCGCATCTGTTGGCGTTGGTGGTACATCTGTATCCACCATGGATGACTGCAAACAATTAATCGACCGCTTCAATTTGAAGGAAAACCCTTTGTACATTGAAACTGGTGCTTCTGCAGCCATCTTGCTTGGTATGTTAGCGGCTACAGTGAAAGGCGCTAAAAAACAAACGTCTGACTTGAAAGGTCTCGTTGGTGCTGACCCTATCGGCGTTATGGCGAAAGACGGTGCTTTGCACATTTCTTTAGATACAGCCTTTGATGAAATGGCACATACTGTTGTATGGGCTAAAGAACAGGCACCAGAGCTTAAAACAGTGCTTGTATCCGGCGATGTATACGCTAATGGCGGCGCTAACGATGTGCAAGAGGTTGCCTATGCATTGGCAACGGCTGTGTGCTACGTGCGTCAATTAGCACAACGTAACATCGACATTCACACCATCGCGAAGAGCTTGATGTTCACATTCTCCTTAGGTGCTAACTTCTTTATGGAAATTGCTAAATTACGTGCCTTACGCGTACTTTGGGCTCGTATTATGGAAGCTTTCGGTGCTGAAGAAGCGGACCGCGCCGTTCATGTACACGGCAGAACATCTGCTTTCACAAAAACTGTATACGACCCATATGTAAATTTGTTGCGCAATACGACACAAGCATTCTCTGGCGTTGTAGGCGGTTTGAACAGCCTTGAAGTATCTCCGTTTGACCAACCAATTCGCAAAGCTGACGATTTCTCTCGCCGTATTGCTCGTAACATTCAAGTTATGTTGCAAACTGAATTCGAGTTGCGCCAACCTGTGGACCCTGTAGGCGGTTCCTGGTATGTGGAAACATTGGCTGCTGAACTGTGTGAAAAAATCTGGGCTGAGTTCCAAACTATTGAGTCTAAAGGCGGCATTATTGCAGCCTTGAAAGAAGGCTATCCTCAAGCTCAAGTAAAAGCCATCCTCGATGAACGCTTTAAGAACCTTGCATTCCGTAAGGATGTTGCAGTTGGTAATAATATGTATGCGAACATGACGGAAGAATTGCTTGATCCTAAACCAGAAAATCAAGAAACATTGCGTCAAAAACGAGCTGCACAAATCGATGAGTACTTGGCAGGTGCAGAGGCTGATGCGGTTGTGAAAGCACAGGCTACTCTAGAAGCAAGTACAACAGAACCAGGCGCGTTGATTGGACTTATTGAGCTTGGTGCATTACAAAAATTGACAATCCGTCAAATCCGTAAGGCTTTAGATGCCGGTGATATTGCTTCTGAAACAATCGAACCAATTACAGCACATCGCTGGACTGAACAATTCGAAGCCCTTCGCATGCGCACGGAAGCGTATAAACAACGTACGAAAGACAATGTGAAGGTATTCTTGGCTAATATGGGCCCAATCCCTCAACATAAACCTCGTGCGGACTTCTCCACAGGCTTCTTCGAAGTAGGTGCTTTTGAAGTTATTAAAAATGATGGACATGAAACAACGGCTGATGCGGCGAAGGCTGCTCGTGAAAGTGGTGCCGATGTTGTCGTTATCTGTTCCACAGATGATACATATCCAGAATTAGTACCACCACTCGCTAAAGAGTTGAAAGAAACTATGCCGAATGTAACAGTTATTTTGGCAGGGGCGCCTCCTAAGGACCTTGAGCCTGTATACCGTGAAGCTGGCGTAGACGACTTCATTTCCGTTCGTGCAAATTGCTACGAAATCTTACATACGTTACAAGATAAGAAAGGGATGTGAGCTCATGTTTAAAAATCCAGACTTCTCCTCTCTTGGCTTGGGATCTCAGACAGCAACATCTCGCGATGCATGGCTTGCTGAACTTCAAAAAGAAACAGGAAAAAGCTTTGAAGATTTATATAATACAACAATGGAGCAAATCCAACTAAAACCTCTCTACACAGAGATGGATTATGAAGGAATGACACACCTTGATTACATGGCTGGTGTACCTCCATTCTTGCGTGGACCTTATTCCACAATGTACGTAACTCGTCCTTGGACAGTACGTCAGTACGCTGGTTTCTCCACAGCAGAAGAATCCAATGCATTCTACCGTCGTAACTTGGCAGCGGGCCAAAAAGGTTTGTCTATCGCCTTTGACCTTGCCACACACCGCGGTTATGACTCCGACCATCCTCGCGTAGTGGGGGACGTTGGTAAAGCGGGCGTTGCGGTAGACTCCATCCTCGATATGGAAATTCTATTCTCCGGTATTCCTCTCGACCAAATGTCCGTATCCATGACAATGAACGGCGCTGTATTGCCTGTCATGGCTTTCTACATCCTAGCTGGTGAAGAACAAGGCGTTGATAAAAAGGTTATGGCTGGTACAATCCAAAATGATATCTTGAAAGAATTCATGGTACGTAACACCTATATTTACCCTCCAGCTACGTCCATGCGCATCATCGGTGATATCTTTGCGTACACATCCCAGTACATGCCTAAATTCAACAGTATCTCCATTTCTGGCTACCATATGCAAGAAGCAGGTGCTACTGCAGATATCGAATTAGGTTACACCTTGGCCGATGGTCTTGAATATATCCGTACCGGTGTAAATGCAGGCCTTCACGTAGATAAATTCGCTCCACGTTTGTCCTTCTTCTGGGCAATCGGTAAAAACTACTTCATGGAAGTAGCGAAAATGCGTGCTGCACGGATGTTGTGGGCTAAGATTATTAAGAGCTTCGGTTCTGAAAATCCTAAATCCATGGCTCTTCGTACACATAGCCAAACATCTGGTTGGTCTTTAACAGAACAAGATCCATTTAACAACGTAGCTCGTACATGTATGGAAGCGATGGGCGCTGCATTGGGCCATACGCAATCCCTACATACGAATGCGCTTGATGAAGCCATTGCGTTGCCTACGGACTTCTCTGCTCGTATTGCCCGTAATACTCAGCTTTACATTCAAGATGAAACTAAGGTATGTAAAGTTATCGACCCATGGGGCGGTTCCTACTACGTAGAAGCCTTGACTGATGAATTGATTCGCCGTGCTTGGGGTCATATCCAAGAAATCGAATCCCTTGGCGGTATGGCGAAAGCGATTGATACTGGTCTTCCTAAGATGCGTATCGAAGAAGCGGCAGCTCGTCGCCAAGCTCGTATCGACTCTGGCCGTGAAGCAATTATTGGTATCAATAAATATCGTCTAGATAAAGAAGATCCATTGGATATCCTCGACGTAGATAATACGGCTGTACGAGAAGCGCAAATTCGTCGCCTCGAACAATTGCGTGCTAACCGTGACGAAGATAAGGTTCAATCCTGTCTCGAAGCGATTACCAATGCTACAGAATCTGGGGAAGGCAACTTGCTTGCTCTTGCCCTTGAAGCTGCTCGTGCTCGTGCATCCTTGGGTGAAATTTCCTTTGCTGTTGAAAAAGTTTGCGGTCGTCATAAAGCGGTTATTCGCTCTATCTCTGGCGTATACTCCAGCGAATATGAAGATGACGATGTTATCAAAGAAGTACGTCAAATGGCAGATGATTTCGAAGAACTCGAAGGTCGTCGCCCTCGTATCATGATTGCGAAGATGGGCCAAGACGGTCATGACCGCGGTGCCAAAGTTATCGCTACATCCTTCGCGGATATGGGCTTTGACGTGGATATTGGACCTTTGTTCCAAACTCCAGAAGAAACAGCGCAAGATGCGGTGGATAATGATGTTCACATCGTCGGGTTCAGTTCTCTTGCGGCAGGTCACAAAACATTGTTACCTCAACTTGTAGAAGAACTCAACAAGCGAGGTCGTGGAGATATTTTAGTTGCCATCGGCGGCGTAATCCCTGCTCAGGACTATGAGTTCCTACGCGAACATGGCGCAGTGGCTATCTTTGGCCCTGGTACAGTCTTGCCTGTAGCGGCTAAGAAATTACTAGAAACATTGACTAGTCACGTTCAAGACGAAGGCAATGACTGATAATAAACGGCCTACTCCGGATGAATTGCGCAATATACAAAATGTTGCTACCCCTAGTGGCGGTAGCGCTCCTGAATTAGGTGTAAAAAACGCAAATGCCGAGGGTAGTACCTACCGTCCGGACTGGGTGCCAGAAGATGCGAAGAAAGATGATACCTTTGCGTCTCACGTGATGAAAGGCGTCAAGGAAATGCACGATGGCCTCTTGTCTAGCTCCGCTCATCTGGCTCCGTCGGTACGTCCCGTACAGCGGCGAAAGAAGTTAACTGTCGCTGATTATGTACGCGGTATCGAGCAGGGGGACCGCGTTATACTTT
>OGJT01000864.1_pt1 | contig 11619 bp, 9 predicted proteins | sample 1572331 | NCBI WGS metagenome assembly OGJT01 (sample SAMEA2582094, study PRJEB24529) | metagenome | biome: Human gut stool | place: China | collected 2011
AGTATAGAGAACTTTCTATATATATACAATATACATACGTGTATAGGTATTGATTATAATAAGTATAATTCTATAGAAATTCTTTATAGAATTGAACTCAAAGTGAAATTTAAAATAGGGTTTCGGTATTAATAAAAATTTAGAATTAAGAATAAATATTCGCTATTTGATTTTGGGTAATCTATTAATAAAATAATAGGGAAAATGTTAATTTTATTTGTTTTTATTACTGTATTCCTATTTTGTTATATGAAAAAACTGTAAGAATAGATATAATACAAGTATATACGTGAGTAAATTTAGGAGGTGTTAGCTTGTTACAAGATTTACTATCTGAGGATAATGTATCTTTTCATTATCCCGCAGAAACGTGGGAAGAGGTAATTCGTCATGGTGGTCAACTTATGGTTGATGCAGGTTTTACTACCCCATCTTATACAGAGGCTATGGTAGAGGTTGTACGTGAAATGGGTCCATATATTGTATTGGCACCCGGTCTTGCTATGCCACATGCTCGCCCGGAAAATGGGGCAAAACGTGTAGGTACAGCTTTAGTAACCTTAGAAAAACCATTAAACTTTGGTAGCCCTGATAATGATCCTGTTTCTGTTGCATTATTTTTATGTGCACCTAACAAGGATGAACATATTCAGTTATTGACAGATATTGCGACCTTGTTTGAAGATGATGAATTTTTAGATGCGGCAGCTGATTTTGAAAGTATCGAAGATGTACAAGAATTCTTGGCAGAGCATTTAGAAGATCAAGAATACGTTTAGGAGGAGGCAAGTATGATTTCTGTATTAACTGTATGCGGTAATGGCATTGGTTCTAGCTTGATGCTTAAAATGAAAATTGAAGAAATTTGTGCTGAAAATGGTATTGATGCACAAGTTGAATCTATTGATTTTAATGCTGCACAAGGCCGCAAAGCAGACCTTATTGTAACTGTAAAAGAGTTAGCGGAACAATTTGAAGACAAGAATGTCGCTATTGTTCGCAGCTATATCAATAAAAAGAAAATCACTGAAGATATTCTTGATGCATTGAAACAAGCAGCTCAATAATGTAACAACTATATATAGGAGGTAGTGCCATGGAAATGGTATTAGAGTTCTTACGTGACGTGCTGTCTCAACCAGCACTTTTAATTGGTATTATGTCATGTGTAGGTTTGGTTGCTTTGAAACGTCCGTTTCATAAGGTAATGACAGGTACATTGAAACCGATTCTTGGCTACTTAATGCTCGCAGCAGGCGCTGGCGTTATCGTTAGCAATCTTGACCCACTAGGCAAGATGATTGAGCATGGCTTCCACATTACTGGCGTTGTACCAAACAATGAAGCTATCGTGGCTGTTGCACAAAAAGTTCTTGGCGTTGAAACGATGTCTATTCTCGTAGTAGGCTTATTGATGAACTTATGTATTGCTCGTTTCACCAAGTTTAAATATGTGTTCTTAACAGGCCATCATAGTTTGTTTATGGCATGTCTCATGTCTGCCGTACTCGGTACAGCAGGTTTATCTGGTATCGAACTTATTCTTGTTGGTGGTTTCTTGATGGGCGCTTGGTCTGCTATTTCTCCAGCCATTGGTCAAAGCTATACTTCTAAAGTTACTGATGGTGATGAAATTGCACTTGGCCACTTTGGTAGCTTAGGTTATTACCTATCAGCATGGGTAGCAAAGTATGTAGGTAAGGCAGAAGATAGCACGGAAGATATTGAAATTCCTGAAAAATGGGGTTTCTTACGTGACTCTACATTATCTACTGCATTGACTATGATTGTATTCTATTTGATTGCTGCTTTAGCTGCCGGTTCTGAATTTGTAGCAACATTATCTGGGTCCATGAGCCCATATTTATTCGCAGTTATGAGTGCTATGAACTTTGCTGTAGGTGTAGCTATCGTATATTCTGGTGTTCGTATGATCTTGGGTGACTTGATTCCAGCCTTCCAAGGTATTGCTACAAAAATTATCCCTAATGCCATCCCAGCAGTAGACTGTGCAGTATTCTTTACATATGCTCCAACGGCTGTAGTATTGGGCTTCATTAGCTCCTTTATCGGCGGTATCATTGGCATGCTTATCCTTGGTGCTGTAGGTGGTGTGTTGATCATTCCTGGTCTTGTACCTCATTTCTTCTGTGGTGCAACAGCAGGTATTTATGGTAATGCTACAGGTGGTCGTCGTGGTGCTGCAGTAGGTGCATTCCTTAATGGTTTGGCTATTACCTTCTTACCAGCATTGGCATTGCCAGTTCTTGGTCAATTAGGTTTCCAAAATACAACATTTGGTGATGCAGACTTTGCAGTAATGGGTCTTGTATTAGGTCATGCATTCGAATGGATCGGTATGGCTGGTATCTATGGTATCGTAGCCATTGCAGCTCTTGTACTTATTATTCCAAACTTTATTAAAACAAAAGGGAAAGTTATTAACTACGTAGAAGAGGAGTAATGAAAACAACTGAGCAACATAGTAATGTTGTAATACGATATATATTCCTCACCGTAGGGGCCGTAAGTTTTGCTCTCGGTACAGCAGGTATCGTATTACCAATCTTACCAACAGTACCTTTTTATATGCTTACTTTATTTTGTTTAGCTCGAGGATCTGAACGTTTTCATAACATGTTCTTAGAATCTAGTTTATATCAAAAGACTGTTGGTGCTTATGAGCGCGATAAAGCGTTGACGTTGCGGACAAAGTTGTCTATTCTCTTATCGGTTAGTACAATAATGGCAGTTGGTGCCTATTTTAGTCAAGATATGCCCATTGCACTTATCGTTATGGCCTTTGTATGGATTGGTCATGTTATAGCATTAGTCTTTATTGTAAAAACAAAAAAATAAAGAATTATCTCTGATAATTCTAAATATAGCCTTGTAAGTTAGACTGCGTTGGTTTAACTTGCAAGGCTTATTTTATTATAAAATCAATCATACATAGGGTAGATTGTGTAATGAATGGATTCTAATGAACAGATCGTTATATTTTACTGAAATTGTCTTATGTAGATTACAAATAGCAAAAAATTATGTTTATAAAGAAAAAATGAATTATTACAAAATTGAATTTGACAATGAATATCAACAATTATACTATGATAACTGTGTATATAGTAATTTATATAGTATTTGTGTATATGGTGATCGTATGAATCCACATAATCATGCAATGTCACATGCAGGGACGTCTATATCGAGACATAAGGTGTTTGATGGTATCGATTTAATGTTCCTTGATGTGAAGCAAGAAACGATTCAATTTTATGCTAAATCACATACTAAGACATTTGCCATAAATCATTGTGAAGAGGGGCGTATAGAGTGTAAGTTTACCTCTGGTGAATATTTATATATGGGGCCAGGGGATATGTCTTTAGGCTGGCATATTAGCTCTAATTATCAACATGAAAATTATTTCCCTACTAAGCTTTTTAAAGGGGTTGTATTATTAGTAGATGTTGAAAAAGCTCAGCCTATTTTAGATACCCTTGTTACTGAGACCCGTATTGATTTAACTCAGCTAGCAAATCGATTTTGTGAGCAATCTGAATTTGGTATGATGATGGAAGAGACGGAATCTGTTCGTCAGATTTTTTCTAGCTTATATAAAGTGCCTGATCAAATTAAAGGGCACTATTTTAAATTAAAAGTTATTGAAATTTTCTTATTATTATCTATTATTTCTACAACTAATCATGAAAAGAGAAGCTCCTATCGTAAACAACAAGTAGATATTGTAAAAGCTGTTAATGAATATATATCTACACAGTTTATGAAACGGATAACCATAGATTCCTTGTCTGACCAATTTGATATTCCCACATCAACATTAAAGCGTTGTTTTAAAGGGGTATATGGTACGACAATCCATCACTATTTAAAGGAATGCCGTATTAATGCAGCTAAGCGCTTGCTTCAAGAGTCAGATCAATCTATTTTAGAAATTGCTAATGCCGTAGGCTACGAGAATGGTAGTAAATTTACTAGTGCATTCAAAGAGGCCACAGGTGTAACGCCTAGTGCATATCGTAAAGTATAAATACCTTCAAACTAAACCAAGACATGCATTATAGTATTACTAATATTTAAAATATAATTGTTTAAGGTTTAGAACTAGTAGATTATAAAAACTTAATATTGTCCGAAATGTATATTTTTGGTCTTTTCGGAGTAGATATGCAAGATACACTTTGCTAACATTAAAATGTAAATGATATTCAATGTCATTATATGTTGGTAGAGTGTATCTTTTTTATTTTGTGTATGAGATACAAAACATATGGTTAGTTAGAAATTGAGGAGGGCACAATGAACCGGTGGGGACATGTAAAACGCAGCATTATTCTATCAAGTGCAGTTGCCTTGTGGCTTAGTGTACCGCTTGTAGTGTGGGCGGAGAATGCGACTGTCACGACAGATGTAGTTCATGTTAAAGGAACATGGGCTGAAGAAGAAGCAAAATTGAACTCACAGCAAGTGCAAATCATTACCAAGAAAGAGATTGAAAAGAAACAGGCGAAGTCCGTCGAAGATATTATATTTACTCAAACAGGTGTATCTAGAACCGTTGATGCTATGGGCCGTGTTGGTGTATCCATCCGCGGTGCCGAAGCGCGTCATACATTAATTCTTGTAGATGGTCAACCTGTACTAGGCGATTTTGATAAGTACTCTGGTGCAGCAGACGAAGTACAACGGCTAGGTACAGAAAACGTTGAACGTATAGAGGTTATTCAAGGTGCGGCCAGTGCTAAATACGGCTCTGATGCTATAGGTGGTGTAGTTAATATCATCACCAAAAAGGCACAAAAGAAACCGTCCTTGCAATTAAATGCAGAAGGTATGCGACGCAAGAGCGATGGCGATGCGTTCCCATACCAAAACTTTTTCATTCGTGCCGACTCTGGTCAAATGGGGAAATTAAAGGTTGGTTTATCTGGTAGTAAACGTGATCTTATGCCTGTTTTAGCATCCGTTAAACGTCGTGACTCAGGTATGGCTTTTGATTATGCTAAGCATAACTTCAAACCAAATGTACTTCGTTACTATGGCAATGCGGCAGATATTGGTCTTGTAGCAACTTATGATGCAAACGATAAAAATAAATTTGAAATGCGTCTCAACCGTTATACAGAAGATCTTGTACGCGATGTTAAACACTCTGACTCCGACTTAGAGCCTCAACAACACTTTAAACGTACTGCAGATCGTAATACGGCAAACTTGCAATGGTCCTCTCGAGCTGGTAAAAGCGACTGGACTGTTGAAACTAACTACTCCCGCATCAAAGAAAATGACGTAGCCCTCATTAGTTATACTGGTCGTTCTGCTTATGAAGGCTCCAATGAGTTGCGCTATATTGATAATATCGATCACCGTCAATTAGATATTCGAGCTAATGCAAACACACAGCTCAATAAAAATCATCTGCTTAGCTACGGCGTAAGCTATGCTCGCGAAGAAGGCTCCGGTAGCCGCTTAAAGAGCTCTCCTAATACAAGTACTATGTACATCGATCCTTGGGATTACGATAAGAGCTTGCTAGTGGATAAACTTGACCGTCTTGTACGCCGTAAAGGCGATAATAGCATTAAAGTGTACTCTCACATCCACGACTACAAATTCATCAATTCCGGTGGAGGTATGCCACAATGGGATATGGATTACGAATACTATGGTGCCGCTACAGATGCACAAAAGCCAGGCATTACATATGATGATTATGTAAACTATGGTTTGTCTGAAAGCCGATTAAGTGATTGGTCTAGTACATCCCCTAATAATCAACCTGTAACGGATGAGTTTAAAGCTCGTTATAAAGCTTTAGAAGATCGTTTAAAAGCAGAAAATCCCGTATTATCTGCTACACGTGCCAATATCGTAGGTGACTACTTTAAATATGGCGAGTCCAATGACCCAGAAATGCGTAAAAAGGCGCCTAAATTAAATGGCAAAGCCTTCTTAGAAGAGTACCGCAATCGAGACCAACGATTGACCACTGGTAGCGGTTCAATCCGCAAGTTAAACGCTTATATTTCTGATACTTGGCAAGTGAATAAGAATTTAACCTTATCTCCAATTCTTCGTTTTGATAATAGTAGTCTATTTGGTTCCAATTTGTCTGCGTCCTTGGGGATGACCTATAACGTAAAGGGCAATACACACCGTAGGTTTAAAGCCAATGTAGGTACTGGTTATACTGAGCCAGGTATGGGCGAATTGTGGTATAACTGGGAAATGTACGCTTCCAATCCTGTAGGGATTGGGGTGGCAAAACTCGGTTGGTACTGGGCTGGTAATCCTAATTTAAAACCTGAAAAATCTGTCAACTTTGATATGAGTTTAGAAGGGGAAAATAAAAATACCTATGCTCGCGTAGGCGTATTCCATAACCGCATCAAGAACTATATGTCCGTATACTTTACAGGGGACTTCATGGACTTTGCGCCATACCTCAAAGGCGATGCGAAGTACCAACGGGCACCAGATATGATTTACAGCTTTAAAAATATTGGTAAAGCAGAAATCACAGGGGTACAAGCGGAAGTACAACAAAAGTTTGGCAAATATTGGTCTGGTAAGTTAGGTTATACATACTTACATGCCATCAACAAGAGCGATCCAAGTATGCCTCGTCAGTTGCTTGATAAACCAATGCACAAAGTTGACATCGGCATTACTTATGACAATCCTAAATCCGGTTGGAATGGATCTATCTGGGGTGATTACTATATCAATATGCTTGACAGTAATACCCTTAACAATGGCGGTAACTACTGGCCAGATATCTTATCCGGTGATGCAGGCGTTTATAATAAGCAAACCTATGAAAAGAAAACATTTGGCATTTGGAACGTAATGGTTCAAAAACGATTCAATAAAAATGCCATGATGTACTTTGGTATTAACAATATCTTTAACCATCGCGATGATGACCGTGCTACACAAGAACGGGTATATCGTGTGGGCGTTAACCTTAAATTCGGTGGTGGAGATGGTACAAAAACTACGGCTATCGGCAAGACCAAAGATGGTGCAAAGGCTGGCGTAGCAGGTACAAATGTAGCGGCTGCTAATGGTGATGTTGGTAGTGCTGAATCTGGCGTACAAAACGTAGCTGATGTAGTTCGATTAACTGACTTTATTCGATCTGATTTTGATACCACAAAAGAACGTGGTGTTACATTGGTTGGCGACTACAGAGCGCGCTGGATGGCACATGATGGTTCTAATAGACCACAATCTCCATTTAGAGCTAACTCTGCTATTGGTTCTGCGAAAGCGAATATGTACGATGCTAATCGTCATAGCTTTGAACAACGTTTGCGCCTTGGCTTCGATGCACGCGTTAATGAGTTTACAAACCTCAAAGTCATCGGCAGTGCGACTGGCATGAGTGGTGTCGATACAAGCTGGACTCAATCTGACTCTAAAGGCTTTAACCATCAACGAATCGATACAGTGGATCTCACAAGACGTGTTAAAAAATGGGATGTATCTGTGGGCCGCTTAACAGAGCCAATGGGGGCTAGTGGATACTGGTTTGGCCAATCTTATGATGGTGTTCGTGCCGTTTGGAATGGTCACGATTCTCAAGTTCGTATCGGTGTTGGTACATTCAAACATAGTACAGGTATCACTGATTCTGCCTATACTCACGCAGTACATGAAGTTATCTACAGACCGCCAACAGCGGCTGAGTTAATCGGTATTAATCGTGATGAGTTCCCATACGATATTAGTAGTGCTACAAAAACAGGTTCTGATGGTGAGAAAAAATCTGATGAAGATGCAGCTGCACCAGATAGTCCTAATGGTATTTATGATTCTACTTATAAAGGCAAGACAGATAGCCTTTACTTCTATCAACAGCTAAAAGGTTTGCAAGATGAATATGAAGCGTATAAAGCTACATTGAATCTAAGTTGGAGCAATCCGAATCGGGATCAAGAAATTGAAAAGGCTAATGCTAAGCTTGCAGAAACACAACAAAAACAAGCTCAAGTGATGAGTCGATTACAAGATATTCTTACAAAGGCATACCCTACAGATATGGCGGAGAAAAAATTCTCCCTCGATATTCCATCTGGTGGTTATGCAATGTACGAAATCACTAATAAGAATACAGGGGAAAAACTATATAAGACTGGCGACATTATGTATAATGTGAACTCTTCTTTATACCCTGAATCCTTAAAAGAAAAGGCTAAAGGTCTTATCGTATCTACTGATAATAAAGATGCTTTGTTGAACCCAAAAGAGTATGTTGATAAACATAGTGCTGATATTAATCAATCCATTGAAGAAATTGGTAAATATAATGCTACAGATAACTGGAGTAACTATAACAATAGTGAGCTTGATGTAGTTTGGGTTAAACAGCCAGATGGCACGTTTAAACAATCTTATGATTACTATGGACAACCATCTAGTGATTATGAGTTCACTGGTTATTTAGGCGCTAAAACGTATAAATACGATAGTGGTAGCTATGTATTTAGCGATTTTGATGCTAAAGATGCGATTTACAAAAAGAACTTTACAATGGCCTCCAATGACTGGGGTGAAGGTAGTTCTTACTATGGTTGGGGCATGCCAAATGCATTGTTCAACTATATGTATAATCTTGAAAAGGTTGTACATGATGCAGAGTCTGAAAACAAATTGCCTCGTGAAGCGATTGGTAAGATCATTGGCAACTTGATTCGCACAGAAGGGGTAGTTCTTGAAAAAGATACTGTACCAGCTATCGATAAAGCAGCCTTTGTTCAATACAAGAAAAAAATAGGCTCTCGTCTTGGTTTACAAGCCTGGTATTTACGCTCCTTTGGCGGTAAAACTCATACATACCTCAATGCAAATGGAAATGGTAATGATGAATATAGCTTCTCCAATGTAGCTCATGTATTCGGTATCGGCGCTAAATATCAATTAGGTGCGAATGCATCTGTTACCGTTGATTACGGCCAAAATCGTTCTAACTTGGGACGTTATTTAAATGGTAACACTGTATACCAACACGAACGTGGCACAGCCGACTTTGCGCTTAAAGGTCATCAAATGGGTGGTACACCGCACTTCTGGATGGCTCGTCTAGATATTGGCCGTGTTGACCTAGATATTCCAAAATCCTGGAATGCGTTCATCGATTACAAATACTTTGAACATGGCTCCTTCTTTGGTGGCAATGGTACTGGAGCAGTACCGGATCGTTATCTCGACGGTATTCGCAGCTTTACATTCGGTGCCGGCTATGTACCTCGCAAGGACTTACTCCTTGAGGCATTCTATACATTCGATGCGAAGGGCACTAATAAACGAGATACTTTATATGGTAGTGAAAGCTTTAAGTTAGGCGATTATACAAGAATTCAAGGGACCTACAGGTTCTAATGTTCAGTCTGTAAACAGGCAGAAAGGTTACTAATATGGAAAACTTAAATTATGTCATTCACTTGTTTCATAGCGGCGGGTATGTAATGTATCCATTATTACTCTTGTCTTTTATGGTGATCGCTATCGCTGCAGAACGAGCTTTCTACTATCATAAATATGCTGGGAAAACATTCGTTGTTACCCATGCAGTCAATGAACTAGCAAAATTACAAAATTGGACAGAAATTGATAAAGTAATCAAAGAAAATCCATCTATTGCGAGCCGTATTGCAGAAGCCGGTTTGAATAACGCCTCTAGCGAAGAAGCTATGAAGACAGCTTTTACGGACCAAATGGGGGTAGATGTAGTAGGTTTCCGTAAATATATGGACTACCTCAGTGCAACAGTAACAATCTCCCCATTATTAGGGTTGCTTGGTACTGTAACAGGTATGATTGGTTCTTTCAGCATCCTCGACTCTGGTGCGGGTGCATCTGCCATTACTGGTGGTGTCGGTGAAGCCCTCATCGCCACAGCATCTGGTTTGTGCGTAGCTATCATGGCATTTATTGTGTATACAATCTTTAGTCATCGTTTAGATTCTATTATTAACCAAATTGAAAATATGTGTGTAAGCCTTGTGACTGCTAAACGAGAAGGGTGGAAATAATTATGAATTTACAAAGCTTTCGTATGAAAAGTAAGCCGGAATTCATGATTATCCCAATGATTGATATCATCTTCTTCTTGTTGGTATTCTTCATGATGAACAGCTTACAAACAGTGGCTCAAAAAGCCTTGTCTGTACAATTACCACAGGCGACTAGCGCTTCGGCACCAGCTCAATTGCCTATAGTACTCACATTAGATGCAGAAGGTCATATTACGATTGATAACAATCCTATGAGTATTGATGATGCTGAGGCAATGGTTAAACAACGTATTCAAGAAAATCCGAATGCCAGTGTTATCTTGCAAGCCGATAAACGGGCTGCCCATGGTCAAGTTGTAGCGATTATGGATATGTTAAAACAATCTGGCGTTAAACGCTTGGCTATTGCAGCTGAACAGAAAGGATAACTATGGGACTAGGCATATCATGGAAAAAAGCAGCCATTATATCCGCCGTAGTTCATCTCATTGCTCTCTTTATTGCGGTCATCTTTTTTGTGGTCGTTCCAGCTATTCAAGATATGGATACCTATGAAGTGGATCTTACACAAAGTGTACTCGATGATGGCGGCAGTGGTCATGCCGGCGGTGGTGGCAGGAATAGGTCAGACCTATTCCCTAAACCACTATCGGCTGATGAAGTGGCGGCAAGAACAAAGGCTGTTGTAGCGAATATAGATCCATCTACTGCAACAGATATTCCTGATGCAGTAGATGTACCCCAAAAAGGCGGCGAACATAAAGGGAATACCTCTGGTGATAATTCCGCAGGGGGTTCCGGCCCCGGACATGGTGGCGGCTCTGGCGGTGGTAACGGCACAGGTGTTGGCCCTGGTGATGGGGATGGTCAAGGTCAAGGTCAAGGCAATGGTAATGGACCAGGCAATGGTAACAACCATGGCACAGCAAAAGCTGCATTTGATGCGGAAGGGTTCCGAGCAAGAGTACAAGCTAATGCGCAAATGCCTCCCATGGCTTTAAAAAGAAAATTACAAGGTGATGTGACTGTACAAGTAACACTTGATACAAATGGTAATCTTATTGGAAAAAGTATCGTATCTTCTACAAATGAAATATTCAATGATGCGGCAATATCTGCCGTAGTGGCCGCAACACCATATAGAAATCCAACAGGCGAAGATATCGATATCAACGTACCAGTTGAGTTTAGAGGTCACGAATCCTCTGATGATGAGGAAGAATAAAAGTATCTATGTAATAGATCTATTTTAGTAATATACTCATCCAAGAATTAAAGGAGATAATTATGAAATCCATTATTTTATATTCTTCCCTCACGGGAAATACAAAAAGTGTTGCAGAAGCAATGGCTTCTGTGATGCCTGAAGGTACACCATGCATTCCTGTTAAGGAAGCGCCTGAGAATTTAGCTGATTATGACACAGTATTCGTAGGCTTCTGGGTAGACCGCGGTACAGCGAATAAAGAAGCGGCAAAATTGATCGAAACCTTAACAAATCCTAATATCGTATTCTTTGCCACATTAGGTATGTATGCAGATTCTGATCATGCTCGTGAAAGTATTGAAAAAGCAT
>OGJT01000865.1_pt1 | contig 11610 bp, 10 predicted proteins | sample 1572331 | NCBI WGS metagenome assembly OGJT01 (sample SAMEA2582094, study PRJEB24529) | metagenome | biome: Human gut stool | place: China | collected 2011
TCTTCTCGATAAGCAGCCAGTTCTCTCGTCTACTCGTTACTATAAAAATGTTCCTATGTTACTATGTCTTCTCGATAAGCAGCCTGTTCCCTTGTCCTGTTCCCCTGTCCCAAAATTTTTCTCAGAGTACTTTGTTTAACCATATAAAAGTCTTACTTTTGTATGTGGTAAAAGTTTTTATTGGTATAATAAATAATTATTTAGGATGAAGGAAGTAAGTTATAAGGACTTAAAGTTCAATCCATTCGACCTCTTAGGTAGGGAGTGGATGTTAGTCACAGCGGGTAATGAGCAGGATGGATGTAACACTATGACAATCAGTTGGGGACACCTTGGCTGTATGTGGGGCCATAATGACCCAACAGCAGTGACCTATATCCGTGCCAGTAGATATACAAAGACATTCGTAGACAGGGAAGACTACTTCACACTCTGTGTCATGGACGCATCTTTCAAGAAGCAGATGGCCTATCTCGGTACGGTCTCTGGACGTGATGAAGACAAGATAGAGAAGGCAGGACTGACAAAGGTTTTTGCCGATAATAGTGTTTATTTTAAGGAAGCAAAGATGGTTCTTATCTGTAAGAAAGAGTATGTTGCCGACTTAAAAGAGAGTGGCTTTGTTGATAAAGACATTTTCGAGCAGGCTTATCCAGAAGGAAATCTTCACACGATGTATGTTGGTAAGATAGAAAAGGTGCTTGTTCGTGATGATGAGTATCTGAAGTAATCGCTGTCAATCAGCTGTTTGTCTTACTCTGATAAAGTCTATAAGGACATGAGACACGTGTTTATACTTGTTACTTTATTGCTTCTTGTGGCCTGTAAACCCTATGGTGATTATAAGGAACGTGGGCATTGGAGGCAATTGAAAGAGAACGAACGGATTGGTTTCTATTGGCGGCATAATGATAAAATCTATGCTGCTTTAGGTGACTCGGCTGTCCTTGTCAGATATGTTGAGCCTATGAAAGATGTGGATATCAGCACTTTTTATGTGAATAAGACAATCGACAAGGAGAGAGAGAACTATGCAAAGGACAAGAACCATGTTTATTATCCTTTGCATGTGATAGGTGTTGATGCTGATACCTATGGTTATATGTATGTCTCGGAGTCTATTGTTGAAGGGGCTTTCCCGTCCTCTTTCAGATATGTTGGGGATGGGAAAGGGACAGACGGATATACGATGTATAAGTATGGTGAGCGAGAGTAGACAGGTAAACAAGGTTGACGAGTAGACGAGTTAACGAGCTGCTTGTAATAGAGACAGGGTAACAGAGTAAGTAGACAAGGTGGACGAGTAGACGAGTTAACGAGCTGCTTGTAAGAGAGACATAGTAACATAGGAACGGAAAGGGGTGGTAACAGAACAATTAACTCGTTTACTTGTAACGTGTTAACTTGTCAACTTACATGAAAGACATAATAACAGAGGAACGAGTGATGGCTTACATCACAAGTAACTCGTCTACTTGTTAACTCCTAAAACTCGTCTACTTGTCAGATAGACAGGGTAACAGAGTAAGTAGACAAGGTGGACGAGTAGACGAGTTAACGAGCTGCTTGTAAGAGAGACATAGTAACATAGGAACGGAAAGGGGTGGTAACAGAACAATTAACTCGTTTACTTGTAACGTGTTAACTTGTCAACTTACATGAAAGACATAATAACAGAGGAACGAGTGATGGGTTACATCACAAGTAACTCGTCTACTTGTTAACTCCAGAACTCGTCTACTTGTCCACTACTTATTTACTTAATATCATCGTATGCACGGATAGCTTGGAGGAAGCGAGCGTTGACATCCTCGAAAGTATATAGTCCGTCAGCATTCTGATTGAGCCCCTTCAGCTTCAAAGAGAAAATCTGTGGAGCGTGTTGGAGGTCGAGTAAAGACATCTGCTTGAGCTGGTCAGTACTCTGATAAACGAGGTTTACGGCTATAAAAGCCTTTCCTGTAGCATCAACCCACTTCTCTATAACAAGCTTTGAACCGATAGGTGTCTTCTTCTCGATAGAGTTTGGGAGTGAATACTCCTCTACTCCAAGGGCAGCATCGACGCTGGCAATGTTTGAGTCGTGGCCACAGAGGAAGGTAAACTTACGGTCTTTGTCGTTTAACTCATCATACATATACTGTAGAAGAGGGTGAGCAACGTTGACAGCTACGATAGGTGCTGTGAAAAGAACGTCTCCATAGACATCCTTCACCTTAGCTATTTTAGTCCAATCGTCCGTTGTGAGCTTATGACCAAAGGCTGCCTTCATGCCATCAGGCTCCTCGTAATACTGAAGGATAAACGCATCAGAGGCCGAGTTAGCATTCTTCAACGAACCTTTCATGCCTGGTTCCTGATTGAGTTCGAGCGTGATTTGGGTGTCGTTGGTGGTGAAGTCCTTTACTTCTCCTTTCTTATAATACTCGCTTTGCTTCATGTCTAAGACCTTGGCAATGAGGTCGTAGCTTTCTTTCAATCCCTTGTTGATACCAACAAGACCCTCTTTTCCACCCATGGCGTTGATTTGCTTCATTGCTTCAGAGCGGAAGGCAGGTGTACTCTTAGTAAGGCGTGGGAAGAAGATTGGGTCCATCTTTGAAGGTACATAACGGTGGTTTACACGTAAGCCAGCCACTGGCATGAACCCACTTGAGAAATATTGTGCCGTAGCGATACAGCGTTGCATGGAGTTAGCATACACGTTTACCTCATCAATAGAAGGTACATAATTGTCCTTGAACAGCCCTGTCTCGATGGTCCACTTGCGGAAGAACTGTCCCATCTCAGTCTCTAACACACCACCTCTGAGCGTTAACTCGCTGGCAGCCGATGACCAGTTAGTCCACTCGTGTGGCGTCATCTTGCTCAGTGCAGAACCATTGGTTGAAAGCGGTGAACGGATGTTATGACGAGAGAGGATGACAACCTCTTTTAGTTTATATTTCGCTTTGAAAGCGTCAGAACGCTGAAGCTGTGCCTGAGCCAATACTGGGCAGAGTAGAGCCAGTATCAGAAGGAGGACGAAAGAATTGATTTTTCTCATTGTAGTAATACTTTATTAAGTCATAATTCACAACCCATAGTGTGCGACAATAGGTTGTGAATTATCGGAGTTTTAGAACTTTATCTGCAGACGAGTCTCTAAGATAGAGAACGTATTATTGTTGAATGCAGCGTTGTCAGTGGCCCGTGTGATAGAACCACGTACTCGCCAAATCATGTACTTATTGAGGTAATAGTTGAAAGTTAACGACCAATCGTTTACCTTACCACCGTAGATATTGGCGTCCTTGTCCGTTAAGGTTGAGTAGTTATAGGCCGCAACAAGCTCCAAAGAACCTGGGTCTGGGGTGGCAATACCCGCATCTGCCTTAGTATAAGTATAACCTTGACCCTTGAGCAAGTAGCGTACATTGCTATAAGCACCCCATGCACTGTAGTTTGGCATGGCGTTGTCACGCTTGACACCTACGTAGAAGTACTGAGCTTCAAGACCAAAGTTACCAACCGCAAGGTTCATTTCTGGAGAGAATTTCCACAGTGCTTTAGCGTCAGAGATGGTAGCTTCTTGAGCTGCAACATTTGCTATACGTGTTGGGAAAGGAGCTCTTAAGGTGTATGACTTATGGCTGAGAGCAGCAGTCTTGTTATAACGTGGTGACTCGTAAGCACCACTGATACCGATATGGAAAATCTTACCACGCTCAGTCAATGGGCGCCATACCAATCGTGTCATCGCACCCCATGCCTCGTTACCGAGCTTATCAGTGGTCATCTTCATTGCATCGTTCTCTGCAAACACTGATGCTGTAGCGTGGAACTTATCGCCAGCATGCACGTACATAGCACCTATCAAACGGCTATTGAAGAAGGCTTGGTTGGCTAAAGGCTCCTCCATCGAAACCTTAAAGCTTGAGGATGTACCGCTCTGGAGGCCATACTGATGTACAAAGTAGCCCATACGAATAAGGTTCTCTTTGTCGAAATTGTAGTCGAGGCTGATGTCCTTGAGAGAAAGACTTTGTCGAGCATAACCGACATCGACCTTAGCTTTCCATTTACCGTAGGTTGCGCTGACTCCCATACGTACGTCTGGGATGGCAACACCATCGTTAAGTTGGTCGTTAAGTGTCTCGTCTGTTGAGTGCATAACGCCTGCATCCATGAGGATACGACCTGAGGGTTTAACTACTAACTTTGGCTCTTCGTCTTGAGCAAAGGCACCTGTACAGGCCATTAAGCCACAGGCTGCCATAAGGATAATTCTTTTCATAGATGTATTTATGTTGTCTATATTCTATAAAAGTAGGTTTTCTATTCTAAAGAGAGTGATAGGTTGAGGGAGAGAAAGGAGTTAAGTCTCTGACAGATAGTTGATATCTTCAGACGAAGCTAACTCCTTTCTCGCTTTTCCTTTACGGCTTAGTTGGCAGCCTTAAAGGTGCTCTTTGCAATCTTACCCTCCTTCTTTAGCTTCGCAAACTCCTTCTTCGCCTTAGCTAACTGCTCTTGGAAAGCAGGGTCAGCATGGAGACGTGCTACGACAGCTGCACTGACAATGCGTGCTGCATCTACGTCGCTCTGCCAGTGATAACCGCAGATAACACGGCTCTGGCCCATCTGGTAGCCACGTTCAAGTATCTCATTTTGACGGTCGACATTAATCTCTGAGAGGACAAGAGCAGTTGCCCAACCGATAGCCGTATGGCCAGATGGATAAGAACCATTGGTTGACAGCTCCTGTTGTTGCTCTGGGTTGCAAGTCATCTCTTTGTAGAAAGCGAATGGACGAACACGCATGTAGTGGTCTTTAGCACTGCGTGTAGCCAAGTCGCCAGCGTCCTCACGCATATTCAAGACGAGCTTGTAGATCTCTGGAGTTGTCTCTTTGCTAATCTTAATACCGAAGGCTTCAGAGAAGGCATTAGGTACTCCGTCGCCACCTACACGTGCGTCAGCTGCTGCTTGGTCGCCTCGTGGGGTGTCGCGCTGCATCTTTCCCCATTGATATTGAGCCTGATCGTAAAGGAACTGGATGCTACCTGGCTGCGGAGGAGCAGGGAGCAGTTCGAGAGAACTTGCCTGTTGTCCGTCCTGAAGGTAGTAGAGGTCGGGCTGTGTACGAACGTCTTTAATCTTCTTTGTAGTTGTCTGTGCGAAAGTGGTCACTGAGAACATAGCCAGCAGACCAACGACTAAGGTTTTCTTTGTCATCATAATAGATTTGAATTTATAATTTTGAATTAATTAAAAGACAATTTGTTTCTGTTGTTGCAAAGGTATATGAAAAGGCTAAATAAAAATAGTTGCATCCTATTATTTGCCTAAAATAAATGGATGCAACTATTCTTAATATGTTGGTTGTCAGTGGTTAGCTCTATTCTGATAGCTTTATAATATAATTGACGATACTACTTGTATTACGCTTACAATAGTCGTCGAGTAGCGTCTTGTTATCTCCTATCTTACTATGATAGAGTCGACTGACAACAGGGTTTAGGTTTCCATAGATACCTAACATCCCCGGCAGGAGTGTACGCTTCACTCTTGGCATGGCAAGCAGCAGGATGAGTACCCGCACTTGCTGGCTGTTTACGCTCGTAAAGTGGAATATCTCTTGGCACACTTCTTTGTCTGTTGTGGCAAAGCTAATGAAGAATTGCTCTGATATTTGCGCTATCTGGTCTGTGACATCACGTGTAGCAGAGTCGATGTCAGCAAAGAGTTTTGAATGAAACTTCTTCATTCTCCGTTCTTCATTCTCCTTTTTTATATTGTCGTGTATGGTGGTATATTCTTCTATCAGCTGTTGGAGCGTATTTAAGTACTTGATTTGTCTGATGCGATTGTCGATAGTTTGCAACAGACGCAACAGTACGATACGGTCACGATTGTCGATATCTTTCTCTATTGTTTGCAGTTCGTTTAATAGGCTTTCTGCCATCTCTTCATAGCCTTTCAGCTGTTGCAATTGCACGATACTGGCTGAGATATAATCGCAAATAACCTTTAACCCCTTCGGAGTAAAGATGTTTTCGTATTGTTCCTTGACCACGATAAAGTCTGAATAGACCTCGGCTATCGTCAGTTGTTTGGTTGCTTCTTGTATATGTTGCAGCCTTTCTCTCATGCCATCGTTCAGTCCGCTGAGGACGAGCGTGCCTTCGGTCGACCGATAGAACTTATCGAGTCGCTCCTTAATCTCTTGTATATGATTGAGCCACACCTCGTTCTTCTTGCATTGTTCGATGATGATTTCGATGTTATCTGTGCTACGGGCTTCTTCCGAGTCGTGTATCATCTGGCTACATTCATACACCTCGTATTGTTGGATGCGGTCGATCTGTTCGTTAAGAAACTTCACCATCTGGAAGGCTGTGTCACGGTTTAGTCGGGCAATGCGGGCCGACAGATTGGCGAACAACTCATTGTTAGCTCGCAGACTTTGAGAACTGATGTTAATCGTTTCTATCTCATTATTAATAGCTTCAAGTGTGTTTTGTTCGTTCTCTGTCAGTCTGTCTTTTAGGCCTGCCAACGCTTCTAAGCGATGGCGAAGATCGTCTTTACTTAGCTGGAGTTGCCTGTAAGTCAGTGTCTTGTGCCTGCGATAGCTGAAGAGAATGATACCTATTATACTCATCATCGTGAAGAGGATGATACCAATAAGTTGTAGGCTGGGGGCTTTATTATCAAAGGTAATCCACTTGGCAGCCTCCTCTTTGCCTGGAGTCAACTGTATCACGCCAAGGTCGGAACCAATGTAGAGCGTGTTGTTAAGGCTGAAAGCGGCCTGAGCATTGAAGTGTATGTCATCAAAGAAACTACCACAATCGTAGAGTCGGTTGTTTTTTATCTTGTATTTATGTATCCCCATCTCTGGTATCGTATAGACAATACTGTCATTGATACAAAAGATTTGATTGCTTCCATCGGTCCGAATGGAGTCAGCTCCTTGTATTTGAAGATAGTGATTGGTGAGGAGGAGTAGGCGAGGGCGTGGTGAATTGTAGGTGCAGAGACTATTGACAAACACCATGTGCTCGGTTCCTGCGATGCGTTCCACCTGCTTTCCCTTGCTGACAAACACACCGTGATTAAGGGTCGAGATGTATATCTTGCCACTTTCTTGGCTTTGATGGAAGGCCGTAATATACCTGTTATTCATCGACTTCACCGTGTCTGTCTTCCCATTACGGCAGTCTACTGACAGCAGATAGTCTTGCACACCGAGTAGCAGTTTGTTCGCATGGGGCAGAAGGGCCATCGAGGTGATACGTGTCCTTGGTTGTGTCAGTAGTTGTGGACGCTTGAAGAGCTGGTTGATAAGGTATTGTTCGCCAATGCTGAGCCTGTACACCTGATTATTAGCCGTATAGTAATAGATGTCTTCGCCATCGGCAAACATCTCCTTTGGCAACTCGTCGTTTTCAAAGTCATATACCTTCTTGGCTATGAGTTCGTCGGCTTTCTGTCGAAACAGCTCGTGTTGGTTGTTTACATAGATGAGGTCATTACCCACCCTACATGCTGCAACGACTGGAGGGTTGGCATTGAAGATGCCAAGATGGTGGGGGATGCGCCATAGAGCGTTCTTTGTAAGGAGGATGGAGAAGCCGTTTCCGTCGTCGGCAATGGCTATCCGATGTGGATTGTCGGGTACATTATTGCGGAGAGGAATACTGACAAAACGCTCTAAATTGTCGGATAGGAGTATTCTCGATGATGTAATGAAATAGTAGGTCGAGCCTGCTTTATAAAAGGATAGCACCGACTGGGGCAGTGGAAAGTGCTTGCTGTCAGCTCCGTTGATGTTTTCTATCGTTAGTTGATTGTCAGAAAGAATACAGAGGTGACCGTCATAGAAGGCTACCTTGCGTATATTCTCACCTTTATGACGTAGTTCTGTCTTCTGCGTGTGTAGGTTTATGCTTATTACTCCGGCCTGTGTGGCAGCAAAGAGCCACTTGTCGTCGACGGGACAGAGGTTGTTGACCAAGAAGGGTTCGCAACACTGGGTTGCTGACGTCGCTTTGATAGGGTAGAGTAGGGTCAGTCCTTGCTGCGGCTGACCGATGGGCATGGAGAAAAGACCTTGTGATGTAGCGACATAGAGGTGCTTGGCTGTAATCGTTATATCGTAGGGAGAATAACGGCTACCTTTGCCGGGAATGTCGTAGGTAAGCTGATGGAGGAGTGTGTCGGCAGTTATATTCCATAACTGCAGACCGGCATTACGTGACGCAATCCAAATCTGATTAGGATGCGAAGGGTCGCGTGCTACGTCATAGATGCGGTCGAGCCCTGTGTAATAACGTTTCCTTTCGTCTCCATTGATATGCCATATAACACCCGTCTCTCCGCCAATCCAATAACCAGTCTTGTCTATAGACAACGCAGACAAACGGTCGGCATAGTGGAACTCCCGCTCTGATAACGACCGTGAAGGGACTGTTTCCTTGCAGCCTGTGATAACGAATAGTAGTATCAAACAGAGCCAACTGACAAGAAGATGCACCTTTGCCTGTATATTGTATTCCGTAGTCATTGGATTCAACTTTGTCTGCAAAGATAACGAATTACTCTGAGAATTGACGATGTTATCTTATATTGTTTGTTGAAAAGTGGTGTCTGAGAGAGTTTTATTGGATGTTTTCTTGGGTGGTAGGTGATGATGTGTTGGGTGATGGGTGTTTAATGTTAGGTGTTGATGAAGTGCTTTTGTGGGTGTTAGATGTTGATGTGTTGGGTGTTAGGTGTTTAATGTTAGGCGTTGATGGAGTGCTTTTGTGGGTGTTAGGTGTTGATGTGTTGGGTGTTAGGTGTTTAATGTTAGGTGTTGATGAAGTGCTTTTGTGGGTGTTAGTTGTTGATGTGTTGGGTGTTAGGTGTTGAATGTTAGGTGTTGATGGAGTGCTTTCGTGGGTGTTCGGTGTTTACTGTTAAGTGTTGATGAAATGCTTTCATAGGTGTTAGGTATTGAATGTTAGGTGTTGATAAAAAGGTTATGTGGATACAAGTTTTTTAGTATTGAGTCTTAAAGCAGCTTGTAAGTAACAGCATATTTCATACCCACAAAAACAAACATCGTGTACTTTCTCATGGCAGGTTTGGGCTCCCCTCCTTCGGAGGGGCTGGGGGAGGTCCCCACATCCACCTTCTCCCCTTGTCAACATTTTTCGCCCCTCTTATTCATAGTACATGCTTTTTAAGGTGGCAGAAGAGGCCCTTCTACGTTCGAGAACATGCCCTTCTTGCATGCAGAGAAGGCCCTTCTTGAGGCAAGAAGGGCGTCTTCTCGAATGCTGTTTGTAATAAGCTGATTCTTTGAAGGTTATGATGTTGGTGATAGGGGAGGTTATACCCTTGTGTTGAGGGTGTTTAACACGGTGTTATGTAATGTTTTTTCATGGTTTTACAGGTGTTCTCCGAGATGTGGAATGGGATGCTTGAAACATTATTCGAGTGGTCGGATAAACCCTTGAAAGGCTTATCAGTGAGTGTTTTTTTACCGCTTTCAAATGTTGTGTAGAGGATTTGTACACACGATGTTGAGGCTCCGTATGATAGAGAAAGGGGGGTGCGAAAGGATTATTTTAGGGCTATCTTGCGAAAGACTGACCCTCTTGTCGTGGCGTAAATATTCAGTTTATGGGCAGGGGAAACGTTCTTTCTGTTATATGCGTAGGTAGGAGAAGGGAGAAAGGTTGATACATTAATATTGTATATCATGGTGAGACGGTATAATGTGTAATGTTCTTTCTGTGATAAAAGTAACAGAACAGTTGCCGAAGTATTTAATGAGTGAGACGAAAAAAGGGGATGTGTCGCCACATCCCCCTCGTCGTTTTAATCGTTTTATCTCTTATTCTTTTTAAGAATTCGTTGTGCACAATCGGCCAAGACAACGACCGCTCCGGCCAGAATACATACATCCTTGATAACCAGACGACCCGCACCTGTAAGTAACGGGAACCCGTGCTCGCCACTTCCTAAGTCGGGTACCCATACTTCGGGAGTCGTGACAAGGAAGGACAACGTGCCAAACGTCATGAGAATGACAAGTCCTGAACCAACGAAACCAATCTTTGGAAACCATATTCCTAATAAGGTCAAAATACCAAATGACATAATAGCAATACCTAAACCATGAGAGAAGGTGTAGGTGTTGTTGGCTTCATGCCAGTCGTGCTTGACCTTGTCAAACTCTCCTTCTTTGAGCTTGTAGTCCTTATACTCTGGTGCTTTCTTTGTGTAGAAGAAGCTCATAAACGGACTGTTTGCCACGAATGGCACAATACCCTCTGCCTCATAGTTCCAAAACTTCAACCCACCAATCCATACAAAGATGATGAAGATTGCTATACGTATTAAATGAATACCTGTACCTTTCAGCGATGCTGCGGTATTTAGAACGAAGTCTAATAATAAATTAACTTTACTCATAATTTGATACTGATTTATATCATGAATTTAATAAACACTCTTTTATATTTCTCTCTGCCTGCTCTTAGCTTTTTGTCCACTATTTTTTTATTTCCCATCTGCTATGTTTAAGCCTTCCACTTACCCTAATTAAGCCTCTTTTTTACGATAAGTAGGCCCTTCACTTACTCTAATTAGACTCCCCATCTATTATGAGTAGGCCTTTTGATCACTCTAATTAGGCTCCCCATCTATTATGAGTAGGCCTTTTGATCACTCTAATTAGGCTTTCTAATTACTGTGAGCAGGTTTTACTCTACGATGATTTTAAATTTCTTCCATCCTGGATATGGTCTTACCCTATGATAGGCTCACTATTACCCTAATAATGAACTCGTTTTCTCACTCAGAATGTTATCCATTAATCCCCTTGTCCTTTTGTCTTTAGAACTTCGTTAACAGTAGTCTTCCACTCCTCATTTTGAAATCGTCGGCAAAGATATATAATTCCCCGTAAACGGCAAAGAATATCCCTTGTAATTATTACAAAAATCCTTGCAAATAGTCTTTTTCATCTAAAAATACCATCTTTGTGGTATGATAAAATGACATCCCTTTCCATTTCACGTTGTTAATGCGTTTATCATTATTGCATTTGTCAATAATGGGAGAGCCTGTGATAGTATGTAAAAGGTATTTTAGTGGGCAATTAGTGAGGATGGTGTTTATTATCAAAAAGTAATTATCCTGCAGCAAAAGGAATAAATTATATTGTTTATTTGGAATTTTATAAAAAAATATATAAGTTTGCATAATAGATAGTTATGCGCAGTTAAATTACAACTAAAAACCTAAATAGAATCTGCGTAGAGTTAGAAGATATAAAAAAAGACCCTGCGGTTGACCGCAGGGTACAAGAAAATCTTCGGCTTATAGCCTTGTTGTGAAAAGTCTTCACTGTGTATCTGAGTGCAAATATACAACTTATTTCTGATAAAACAAACAAATTCTTAAAAATATGACACAAAAAGTTTTAGGCTTAGATCTTGGTACTAATTCTATTGGTTCAGCAGTTAGAAACTTGGACCTCTCAGATGATCTACAATGGCAGTTAGAGTTCTTTTCTTCCGCAAGTTCAACATAGAACTGCAATCCCAAGTGCTGGTGTAGCTTAATAATCTA
>OGJT01000869.1_pt1 | contig 11588 bp, 9 predicted proteins | sample 1572331 | NCBI WGS metagenome assembly OGJT01 (sample SAMEA2582094, study PRJEB24529) | metagenome | biome: Human gut stool | place: China | collected 2011
CAGGGGTTACGGCACGCTTCGCGCGCGCGTATGCGAGAAGAAAAAATGTGTTATTTACGCCTGCTCTACTAGAGAGAGAGAGAGAGTATACAATTATTTGGAACTACCAAATAATTCGCCATCTTTTTCGCATCTTTTTGTGTTAAAGAATCAAATGTACGAACAACAGCCCCTATACCTTTATTATATAGGACAACGTACTGCTGATAATTATGATTCTTTGTAATTCTCATCTGCTTTTTAACAGGTTGGCGGCAAAGGTAAGGATAAAATTTGAATGCCACAAATAAAATGTAGTATTATTAATGATGGAAAAGTAGTTACCCCAGCCTTCTATCAGATGGCAAAGGCTGGGGTATTCTATTTCACGCAACTACTTCTGACGAAATCTCTCTGCCTGACTCTGAATCAATTCTGCATCCTCGAAGTAATTAATCTGCATGGCTGCACGAACTTCATCCATGGTCTTTGCAGCTACCTCACGAGCCTCAACAGATCCTTTCTTCAAGATGTTATAAATCTCTGGAATGTCTTGCTCGTATTCATTGCGACGAGCACGAATAGGGTCAAGTATCTTATTGAGCACGTTATTCAAGAGCTTCTTACACTTCATATCACCGATACCACCAGCCGTATAAGCAGCTTTCAGTTCGTCAAGGTTATGGAACTCTGGCCAGAACTCTGCAAAATCTTCATCGGTTGAGAAAGTATCAAGGTAAGTAAACACAGCATTACCCTCAACATGACCTGGATCAGACACATTCAAGTGAGTTGGGTCGGTGTACATTGTCTTCACCTTCTTCCATACAGTATCAGCATCATCTGACAGGTAGATACAATTACCCAAGCTCTTACTCATCTTCTCTTTTCCATCCGTTCCAGGCAAGCGACGAGCCGTTGCATTCTCTGGTAACATGATGTTTGGTTCGACTAATACGGGTGCATAAAGCTGATTGAAACGACGTACAATCTCGCGTGTCACCTCAATCATTGGCTCTTGATCTTCACCCGCAGGAACGGTAGTTGCCTTGAAAGCTGCTATATCGGCTGCCTGTGAAACAGGGTACGCAAAGAAGCCCATTGGGATGTTTGCTTCAAAGTTACGCATCTTGATTTCAGTCTTCACAGTAGGGTTACGCTGCACACGACTTACACTGATAAGATTCATAAAGAACGTTGTCAATTCAGCCAATTCTGGTATCTGACTCTGAATATAGAGCGTACATTTCTCCGGACTAAGCCCTGCAGAAAGATAATCCAAAGCCACCTCAATGATATTCTGGCGAATCTTCTCTGGGTTATCAGCATTATCCGTCAATGCCTGCACATCAGCCATGAATACAAACATTCTATCATAGTCACCTTGGTTTTGTAGCTCCACACGACGGCGAAGTGAACCCACATAGTGACCAAGATGCAACTTACCAGTTGGGCGGTCACCCGTTAAAATAATCTTTCTCATGTATTTTTTGTTTTTATTTACATTATTAATAGAGATGCTGCAAAGCGTTATTGTCGATGTTCCTCTTCGACAGCTGTAGTATCAGCTTGCTGTTTCTCTTCCTTTGGCGCAGGGGTTGCTTCTTCCTCTGGTTCCTCTGGCTCTGGCGCAGTAACAACTGTATCAACAACAGGAGGAGCTGTGTTCTGGACTGGCGCTTCATAAGGAATTGTATCGACAGACAGGCTATCTGAAGCAACTGCCGCTGGTGGTGTTGGACGGAAAGCAACATAAGCACCAAATCCTATTGCTAATACAACTAAACCAATCAAGATACCCCATAAGATGGCATGATTGTTCTTCGTGTTTGTTTGAGCCGTTTGTGGAGCTTGTGCATTAACTTGATTCTGTGGTTGATACTGCTGTCCTGCACTAATAAGAGGTAATGTTACCTCCATCGTCCCATGACAATGAGGGCACTGACATTCGATTGTCTGCCCCTCATTAGCTTCCACTATAAATTGTGTACCACAATTATCACATGTTATCTGATACTTCATCTATTCGATTTCTATCATTAACCAAGTACTTCTATAGCCTTGCGCATACGTTTCAAGGTTTCCGCTTTGCCAAGGAAAGCAGAAATATCAAACATGCCAGGTCCCTTACCAATGCCAACCAATGTTAATCGGAAAGCATTCATTATATCGCCAAGCTTATAGCCTTTATCCTCTACCCATTTCATCACAACAGGTTCCTGACCTTCGATAGAGAAGTCATCTATACCTTCAAGCACCTCTGCCAATTCAGTCATCTGCTGTGCTGAATATTCCTTCCAACGCTTCTTAACCGTCTTCTCATCGTAACTTGTTGGAGCAATAAAGAAGAAAGAACAAAGTTCCCAAAGCTCTTTCACGAAACTAACACGATCCTTCATCATGTGAACAACTTGTCTTACTTGTTCCATCGTAGCCTCAACACCATTATTAGCAACGATAGGTGCAAAGAGTTCTGCTATCTCGTCATCACTCTTACGGAGGATGTACTCATGATTGAACCATATACCCTTTTGATAATCAAATTTAGCTCCGCTCTTTGAACATTTCGTTATATCGAATGCTTTTACTAACTCATCAAGAGAGAAAAGTTCCTGTTCGGTTCCTGGATTCCAACCTAACAATGCTAAGAAGTTTACCACTGCCTCTGGGAAATATCCACTCTCACGATAACCCGAGCTAACCTCTCCTGTCTTAGGATCATGCCACTCTAATGGGAACACGGGGAAGCCTAAACGATCACCATCACGCTTGCTTAACTTTCCCTTTCCTTCTGGTTTCAATAACAATGGAAGGTGTGCGAAACGTGGCATACTATCTTCCCAACCAAAGGCACGATAGAGCAATACATGCAAAGGAGCACTTGGCAACCACTCTTCACCACGGATCACATGAGAGATTTCCATTAAGTGGTCATCAACAATGTTAGCAAGGTGGTAAGTAGGCAACTCATCCGCGCTCTTATACAAGACCTTATCATCAAGGATATCACTCTTAATGCAGACATCGCCACGAATCATATCATTGACATGAACCTCCTCACCTGGCTCTATCTTAAAGCGAACAACATACTGTTGACCATCGTCTATCAAGCTATCAACCTCTTCTTTCGACATGGTCAAAGAGTTGCGCATCTGAAGACGAGTATGTGCATCGTATTGGAAGTTCTGAATCTCCTTGCGCTTAGCATCTAACTCCTCTGGAGTATCAAAGGCAATGTATGCTTTACCAGCCTCTAACAACTGATTAACATACTTCTTATAGATATCACGACGCTCACTCTGTCGATAAGGACCATGATCACCTCCAAAGCTAACGCCCTCATCAAACTCTATTCCTAACCATTTAAACGAATCAAGGATATATTCTTCAGCCCCTGGAACAAAGCGATTAGAGTCTGTATCTTCAATACGGAAGATGAGTTTACCGCCATGCTGACGTGCGAAAAGATAATTATACAATGCTGTACGTACACCACCAATATGCAATGCGCCCGTTGGACTAGGTGCAAAACGTACTCTTACATTTCTCTCTGCCATTGTCTTAAATATTATTTTTCCTGCAAAATTAATGCTTTTTTTTGAGTATACGCCATATTTTTAGTATTTTCGCAAGTGCTTAGAAGTTAATAGAAAGTATATAGAAATATGATAAGATTCAGAAACATCAAAAGCCACTATTGGCGTAATATGGCTTCAAGAACGGCTTTGGTCATCGTTGCTGTGGTGATGATAGTGCTTTTCTTACCACGAACGAGGGGTAAACTCTTCCATTATGATGAGGGCAAACCATGGATGTATGGACAATTAATTGCCAAATTCGACTTCCCTATCTTCAAGACCGATGAGGCATTAAAGGCGGAACGTGACTCCATGATGAAGCATTTTCAGCCGTATTATAACGTTAATCCTTCTATCGAAGCAAAGAAGATTGAACAATTCAAGACAGCTTACAAGAATGGTATTCCAGGCTTACCGCAATCGTATGTAGAAATCATTGCCCAACATTTGCATGATATTTATGAGGCTGGAGTGATCGATCCACAGCAATATTCCAAACTCGTGAAAGATAGCGATAATGTGATTCGTGTGGTCACTGGTAAACAAGCTGTGAGTGTTCCAATCAATAAGACCTTCTCAACGCTCGGGGCGTATGAGCATCTCTTTGTGAATCCTACTTTAGGTTCAAAGCGTGCTATCTTACAACAATGTAATCTAAACGAATACATCGAACCAAACCTTATTTATGATAAAGATCGCAGTGAGACAGAGATGAATGATATGCTCAGTCTCATTCCGCAAGCATCTGGAATGGTATTGGAAGGACAGAGAATCATCGACCGAGGTGATATCGTTGATGCAAAGACTTACCGTGTGCTCAATTCATTCGAGCAGGCTATGGAGAAGCGTAACGCATCCGAAGCAGAGATTACATCAACCATCATCGGACAAAGTATCTATGTATTAATCCTCATCGGATTATTCACCCTTTACCTCGCTCTCTTCCGCAAAGATTATTTCGACAAGCCGCGTTCCATATCGCTACTTTATGTGATGATAGTCATCTTCCCTATCCTCACTTCGCTAATGATGGAGCATAACATCCTAAGTGTTTACATTCTTCCTTTCTCCATGGCACCAATCTTCTTCCGAGTATTTATGGATTCCCGAACGGCTTTCATAGCACATGTGACGATGATTCTTATCTGTGCGGTCGCCGTGAAATACCAATACGAATTTATCATCGTACAATTAGTTGCAGGTTTGATTGCCATTTATTCTCTAAGAGAATTATCCAAGCGTAGTCAGATATTCCTTACTGCTCTATTGGTTACAATCGGTTCAGCTGCTATGTATTTAGCTTTACAACTCATCCAAGCCGACGACCTTTCAAAGCTCGACCAGACCATGTATTATCACTTCGGAGTCAATGCTTTCTTCTTGCTCTTTACCTATCCTCTGATGTTGGTAATCGAGAAAACTTTCGGCTTTGTATCAACGGTTACAATGTTCGAGTTATCCAATACAAACAATGAACTTCTAAGACGACTAAGTGAGGTAGCTCCTGGAACTTTCCAACATTCTATCACAGTAGGTAACTTAGCGACCGAGATTGCAAACCGAATTGGTGCTAAGAGCCAACTGGTTCGTACAGGAGCTTTATACCATGACATCGGTAAAATGCTCAATCCAGCGTTCTTTACAGAGAATCAAGCGGGTATCAATCCGCATGATAAGTTGACCGACTTAGAGAGTGCGCGTATTATTATCAGTCACGTAACTGAGGGATTAAAGCTCGCAGAGAAGTATAATCTACCACGCGAAATAAAAGAGTTTATTACCACGCATCATGGCACAGGACTTGCGAAATATTTCTACATACATTATAAGAATGAGCATCCTGACGAGGAAGTGAACGAAGACCTCTTCCGTTATCCGGGTCCGAACCCATTCACCCGAGAACAAGCTATCTTGATGATGAGCGATACTGTTGAGGCGGCGTCACGATCTCTAAAGGAATACACAGAAGACAGTATCAGCGAACTTGTAAACAAACTTATTGACGGACAAGTAGCTGATGGTAACTTCACGGATTGTCCTATCACTTTCCGTGACATCTCTGCCGCGAAAGCCGTACTCATAGAACGTCTCAAGGCAATGTATCACACGCGTATTCAATATCCAACACTAAAAGCATAGACAGTGCTATTTTAAAATTGTAATAGAATATTATCGATTTAGCTATCTGTATTTGCGTTATTTTCAAAAGCTACCCTATTTTGGTTCAAATAGCCAAATTATGGTAGCTTTTTACATATAAGTAATAACTCATTGAGATACAAGCTATTACATAAAACATACTATCCTTATAATAAGAAAGAACTCACTTATCTTGTAAAAACATGGTACTTTTCAGCCCAAAAGAGGCTCTTTTTCATCAAAATCAATGCTACTTTTCATTGAAAACGATAGTACTTTTTACCAAAAACGATAGTACTTTTTACTAAAAACGATAGTACTTTTTTAGAAAAAGGTACTATCGTGTAGTTTAAATCGATTATTCTTTTGCTAGAATAAGATATTTTAGAAACAAAAAATGTAATATCTTTTCCCGTTTATTCTATGCTCCTTTAAGTAAAAATCATAGGACTTTACCCATAAATCGACAGCTCTTTTGCAATCGAACCTACCTTCTTTTACCCAACATGTTCCCTACTTTTCGCACTTAAAGAACTATTGCACAAATCGAAACAAAGTGAGAAAAAGGGAGGAAAGATTTGGAGTTTTAGAACAATATATATAACTTTGCAACCAAATTTATAGGTTTTTAATATACAAAAGAACAACCAATGAAGCATTCTAAGATGATCATTGCTGCAACAATGTTAGCAATGGCAACAACATCACAAGCCGGAGGTTTACTCACAAATACCAATCAAAGCATTGCTTTCAACCGTAATTTTGCACGTGTCGGTGCGATTGGTATTGATGGAGTTTACTTTAATCCAGCTGGAGTAGTATTCCTGAGCAATGGTTTCCACCTATCTCTTAACGTTCAGAATGTGTACCAAACACGTGAAATTACATCGTCTTTTTCGGTTTCTGCATTCGAACAAGTGCCGGCATTGCAGCCTTTTGCACAACCTTTCAAGCTCAATGGAGGAAAAGAAGATGGCAGTAAGTTCTATAAAGGCAAGGCGTCTGTGCCCATCCTCCCATCATTCCAGATTGCTTATAATAAGGATAAATGGAGTTTCCAAGTAGGTTTCGGTTTGACTGGTGGTGGTGGAAAGGCTACATTCAATGAAGGACTTCCTTCTTTTGAACGACAAGTTTCGCTGCTTCCTGCATTAATCAATCAAAACCTCCCGACTTTCGCAGCTCTTCTTGGTCAGCAAGAGTCTCCTGCAACAGCATATAGCATGCAGAGCTATATGAGCGGACAGCAATACGATTTCGGTTTGCAACTCGGTGCAGCCTATAAGATTAATGAGCACATAGCAGTTTATGGTGGTGCACGATTCAACTATATCTATAATAAGTACGAGGGAAATCTTACGAACATCTCAGCAAATGTTGGTGGAAATAATCAGAACTTATACAATTACTTCGACTCTAAAGTAAAAGCACTTAACGATAAGGCTACATCGTTACAAGCGCAAGCTGCAGCTGCTAGGACGCAAGCCGCAGCTTTACAGGCACAAGCTAATGCAACGACAGATCCAACAGCAAAGGCACAACTATTGGCTGCAGCAAATCAATATGCTGCGGGTGCCGAGAAAGCGAGTAACGGAGCGAAGTTAGTGAGTGCAGGAGCCGACAAACTCAGTAGCAGTAAGGAACTCGTAAAGGATCGTTATGTAAAGGTGAGCCAACGTGGTTGGGGTATTACTCCTATCCTCGGCATTGATTATCACAATGGGAAATGGAATCTTGCAGCTCGCTATGAATTCACAACAAAGTTCAATGTTGAGACAAAGGCTAACCCAGATGATACGCACAGTTATGAAGATGGCGTAACAACCCCTAACGATATTCCTGGTATTCTTGCTCTCGGCGCACAATATGAAGTATTGAAAAACCTGCGCGTTATGGCTGGTTACAACTATTACTTCGATAAAGAAGCACGAATGGCAAATAACAAACAGAAGCTCCTTGCGCACAATACACAGGAATTCCTTGCTGGTGTTGAGTGGGACATTACTCCTGCTGTGACGGTTAGTGCTGGCGGACAACGCACAAAGTATGGACTCGGCGATGGTAAGTATCTTACCGACCTCAGTTTCGTTACGAGCAGTTACAGCTTCGGCTTCGGTGCAAAGATTAAAGTTGCTAAGAATGCACACCTCAACGTTGCTTACTTCTTCACAAACTATTCTAACTTTAAGAAGGAATACAACGATGCGATTACTGTCGGTAAAGATCAAGTCACACAACCTGATGGTACAATCGTGACACAGCCTAAGACAATCGCAACAAAGAATACAGACATCTTCACCCGAACAAACAAAGTTTTAGGTGTCGGACTTGATATTGATTTCTAAAAACAATCACTCACAACTGGGTTAATCTAACCACAAGGCGGAGATAATTGAATGACTTCAACTTATCTCCGCCTTATTTTTTCCTTCACATCAATTCCTTAAGATCCGAAAATACTTCCTTTTAAACACTTGCAAATATCAAGTAATATTCATATATTTGCAGCAGAAAATATTCAGCAATATGGGAACAATTACCACAGCACTTGCAACTAAGATTGCACGCAAGCAAGCACATCAAGAGAAGAAGAAACAAGAAGACTTGTTACGAATAGCACGTTATCTATCAGCTGAAGAAAGAGAAATCCTCTTCAGCGGAGATGGCTTTGTCCGTGTTCCCAAAGAAGAAGCAAGAAGAATGAGAATTGATGCATATCTTCACACTTAATTATTGCTGACAAATGGGACTAGACTATTATCCTTACAGGTATGTACAGAAAATAGAAGAGTCATGGGATGGCCCCCAAGGTTTCTTATTATATAAGCTTCTTTACTCTTTCAAATCGACAAAAACTCATCAGACATATTGGGTGTGGGTTGAAGTTTATAAGGAACATTTTTATGCTGTTAAGTTCCATCTGAAATCACATCGTGATAGTGATAAGAAGTACAATGTTATGACTGGACTTAACGAGCCGAGACAGTGTATACAGACATGCATGAAGATTATGTTAGAGGTTGCAGCTAAAGACGATAAATCTTCATTTGGGTTTATCGGTGCAAACTCTATTGGAGAATCTGAATTAGAGACCAAAAGATTCCGTGTTTATAGTAGATATATGCAAACTTTCTTTAATTCAGAAAATTATACTCACCATTATAACCTTGCTAAGAGTGCTTACCTCCTAATAAACAAAAAGGAGATGGAGAAGAATCCTCAGCTTATAACAGACATTGTTAATGGTTTTAAGGAGCTGTATCCCTATTTCGATTAAGTAATCCTTTCTAGGAAAACAACCATATCACCTTACAACGGATCAACATCATAATACACCTGCAAAGCACCATAACGCTTATCTTTCATCATAGCTTCTAATGCTCCACGAAGATACTGGCGAACTCGAGGATAATCAATACCATTCTCTAATTTCAGTACTATCTTTCGAATACTCAATGTCTTCACACGTGCTACTGCAGGCTTATCAGGACCAAGAACACGAGCTCCGAAGATATCACGCAACCTACTTCCAAGTTCTACCCCAGCCGTATTGACAATCTTCTCATCCCTATGCTTTAAGTAAACATACACTAGATGATAGAACGGGGGATAATGAAATTCGCGTCGCTCGTCCAATAGTTCCTTAAAGAATGTCGGGTAATCATTATGAACAACATACTGGATAACGGGTAAGTCAGGTATCTTGGTTTGAAGTATTACCTCTCCCCTCTTTCCCTTTCTACCGGCTCTACCACTCACCTGACTCATCATCATGAAGGCTTGCTCATAAGCTCTAAAGTCAGGATAGTTCAACATTGAGTCAGCATTTAGTATGCCCACAACAGAGACTTTACCAAAGTCTAATCCCTTAGTAACCATTTGCGTACCAATCAGAAGATTGTTCTTGCCCGTCGAGAAGTCATTAATCAATCGTTCATAAGCATTGCGCGTATGGGTTGTATCTAAGTCCATTCGGGCAATACGAGCCTCTGGAAAGATGGAACGAATCTCATCTTCTATCTTCTCCGTACCATAACCACGTCCTCGAATATCCTTACTTTCACAACAAGGGCACACCTCGGGCACCTTCATTGTATATCCGCAATAATGGCAACTTAGGTAGTTCATACTCTTATGATAGGTCAGTGATATATCGCAATTAGGACATTTCGGAACCCAACCACATTGTCTACATTCTATCATAGGTGCAAAGCCACGCCTATTCTGGAATAAGATTGCTTGTTCTCCACGCTCTAAAGCACCACGCACAGCCGATAACAAGCGAGGAGAGAAAGGACCTGACACCATCTTCCGACGATAGAGATCTTTCATATCCACCACTTCGATTAATGGTAACTGAATATCTTTATAACGACGGCTTAGCTCCACAAGTCCATACTTGCCTTGTTTTGCATTATAATATGATTCCATTGAGGGAGTTGCTGTACCCAACAAAGTCTTCGCACCAGCATACATTTGTGCCAATACGATGGCTGCTGACCGTGCATGATAGCGTGGCGCAGGATCTTGCTGCTTAAAACTTTGTTCATGCTCTTCGTCTATTATGACAAGACCGAGCCGATGAAAAGGAAGAAAGACAGCACTTCTCGCACCAAGGATAACATCGTATGGATTGGAGGAAAGCTGTTTCTTCCATATTTCCACACGTTCAGCATCGCTATACTTACTATGGTAAATACCCAACCGATTACCAAACACGGCTTTTAATCGTTCTGTTATCTGCACAGTAAGGGCTATTTCTGGAAGAAGGTAAAGCACTTGCTTATGCTCATTGATGGCTTTCTGGATTAGATGGATATATATTTCCGTCTTACCCGAAGAGGTTACTCCATGTAACAAAGTCACAGGATGCCCCATCATCTGCACCAGGATATGATTGTAAGCCTCGATTTGTGCTTCGTTCAGAGGCTTTATCTTCTCTGGATGAGGAGCAATATTATGATTGAGACGTCCCACTTCCTTCTCATAAGTAACAAGTATCATCTTTTCTTGAAGCGATCGAATGACAGCTATTGACGCATGAGACTCATTCATAAGTTCTTCTCTTGTTACCTCACGAAGCTCTGTTTCTGGCAAAAGATGTTCTATATTATCAACCCCCGTCAGTCTAAGATAAGTCATAAGAACATCCAACTGCTTTGCAGCTCTCTTCATAGAACTGATTAAAAGGGTGAGCGTTTGTTCGTCACGATACTTATCCGCCAAACGAATAAACAATTCCGTGCGAGGTCGGAAACCATCTTCTGCCTTCAAACCAGAAGGAAGTGCAGCTTTATAAACGTCTCCAATGGGCGACATATAATAGTCGGCTATCCATTTCCAAAGTCTCAACTGCTGCGGAAGAAGTATCGGGCTATCATCCAATACTTCAGCAATGTTCTTATATTCAATCTTCTTCTTCCCTTGCTGTGCCACCTCTTTTGCAGGCTTAGGAACATCAACAGGATATTCAGCAACTATACCCACATAAGTCTTACTCTTACCTAATGGCACTGTAACACGCATCCCATTCTGCACCCGTGAAGCCAAGGCATCAGGTACACCATAGGTAAAATAGCCATCAAGTGGCAAAGGTAAGATGATATTTGCGTAAGTCATTTGCTGAAAATTACCATTCTATAGTGGCGCAAAGGTACAAATAAACTTTCTATGTCTTCAAATCCTGTGTCATTAAATAATATGTTCTCATTTCATTCCACCTTCAAAGCCAATGTTACTCCCCCCTTGTGTTCGTATGTTACTCTGTCTTCAAAGCCTATGTCATTAAAGAATATGTTCTTCTGGCATTATGTCTTCAAAACCTATGTTACTACCCTCTTGTGTTCGTATGTTACTCTGTCTTCAAAGCCTATGTCATTAAAGAATATGTTC
>OGJT01000875.1_pt1 | contig 11530 bp, 11 predicted proteins | sample 1572331 | NCBI WGS metagenome assembly OGJT01 (sample SAMEA2582094, study PRJEB24529) | metagenome | biome: Human gut stool | place: China | collected 2011
CTAATTTCTGGAAGACGTAATTAATCACGTCCTTTCCCTTTTCCATCACACCAGCCAAAATATGCACTGGCTCAATGGTTTGCTGCCCATTTCGCTGTGCAATATTTATCGCACTCTGAACAGCCTCTTGTGCTTTAATTGTAAATTTATCAAATGTCATTCTTCAAATCTCCTTTCTTATTTTCTTATCGTTCCTCTAATCATTCCTAATCAGGCGTTTTCAATCACCTAATTATTTATAATCAGCCTCCCCGATAATTCTTACTTTTTTTTGCTAATTCTGTAACCCATTATCTCAAATGATATGCCTATGAAAACAAAATGACAGAATGACGGAAATAAACGACAGAATGACAGTGTTGTTGGTGGGGGTATCTCACTAATCACTCCCCTCTCCACTCGGAGAGGGGTTGGGGGTGAGGCTGTGTGTTGGGCTTTTACTTCACTTTCACAAACACTTTTTCTCCTTTCTCCATAGCCTCCGTCATCATCTTAACGAGTGTCAGCACACAGCGGGTAGAGTCCAGCACATAGCCTTTGCGTCGGTTGAATCCGGGGAGGATACATCCCCGTGTATCTTCGGGCTTATTCCCTGCATGAATCCTTATCCCCTCAAATCCCTTCACGTTCATCAGCAGCGGCAGCCATCGTCCGAACCGTCGGCTGCGTGTGATGAGGATGCGGTAACGCCCCGTTGGGATAGCTCTGTATCCCTTGTTTTTTGCATTCTGGATTGTATCCATCGAGCATCGTTCCGTTAGATGCTGTGAGGGCGGTTCGAGGCAGTCTGAAAAGAAGCGGTTGTTGACATACAAGCGTCCAATGGTGTATTTCGCTTGGTAATATTTTCTTATGAGTTTTATTTCCATAGCGTGTGTGTTTAATCAGTAACCTTAATATGATTTTATGATTTGTGATTTGTGTGATTGTCTACAGATTTTGCCAGATTACAATAAATATCAGATGGTTCTATATAGAAGCCTTTTCATTCTTATTTATCCAGTGGTGTTTTCATCCACTTGTCGTCTTCTTTCTTTTCAATCCATCCGCTTTTCTTCCATCGGTAGAGGATATTGTTGATTACGTTTCTGCTAACATTGGCTCCCTTTTCTTTCTGTAGGTCGTTGAAGGTAAATACTGGTGGAAGTTTGTCGAAGATAAATCCGTTTCTCGTTTGCCTTGTCATTTCCTGTTCAGCCGACTTATATTCACTGAGCAGCGTTTCACCGAAGAAGTTGCATTGTTTCTCCAGTATATATTCGGCTGTCAGTCGGGCAAACTCCAGAATCGTCTCGCTCTCTTCTCCTGCCAGCAGACTGACAATGACTCCACAGCGAAAGCCTATGACGGCAGCACGTTTGCGGTAGGTGTCCTTAACGATGTCACCGTCAGCCATAGCTTCTATTCTTTTCTTCTCCACCCATTCCCCGATGGCTTGTCTCAGCAGGGGAGTGTCAATGAGTCCCTGGCGGGCACGCAGCGTTGTTACGGCAGTGTTGATGTCGGCCGACAGCCCTTCGGCTTCTTTTCCATAGACTGGCATAGGAGCAAAAGTGGCATCAGGCATTTCGGCAATGAAGATGCGCGACGACAATCCGTTCTCAACGTTGTCATTCCTGAAGCATTTCTTTAATGCGCCATACGTTCCGAGGATGGAAAAGTTATAAGCTACAGGAACCACTCCGCTCTCGGCTTGATCTGAGTTGTAGTCCTGACCCCACACGCCGTTGTCGAAGGCGAGGCGATAGATGTCATACTTTTGCGACCACGACCCAGCTCCGTTTGTCTTGCGGAGCGTGTCGAGTTCCTCGCCAAAGGAGAAGAGCGTATGCCCACGTGAGTTCTTGAAGCGTCTCAATAGCGTAGAGCAGCTAATCGTGACGGGCACCGAGCGTATCAGCACACAAGGGTCTTCAGGTGCTTTCTCGTTTGCCTTGCGACGTTTCTTTTCCTGTTTCCATTTATCTTCAATCTCACGTGCACGTGCGTCGTCTTCAAGCATCTGTTTCATCCATAGGTCGACTTTCGACTTGCAGACACTCTTGCCTGATGCCTGTGGACCGACGATAATCGACATCAGATTCAGTCGGTGCAGCTGTCCGTCACAGTATCTCACCTGTACTCCATCAGCGTAGGCAGCGGCAAGGGGGAGAACAGCGCAGAGCACGGGCATGTGCATGTTTGCTGGCACACCTTCGAGTGTCTTGCGCAATACTGGTGGCAGCGTGTTGAAGATGTTGTTGATGCAGGCAGTCTGTGCTTGCTGCTCTGTTTCCCTTTTTGCTTCAAACTGTTCAATGTCATTTTCCGACGATGATGTTGAGCCAGCCTTGTTTCTGAGCGAGTCGGTGTATATCTTTCTCAGTTGGAACGACATCGGGCGGTTGGTATTAGTGTATTTCTCATAGAAGTCCTTGATTAGCTGCTGACAGTCGGCTTCCCGCGAATATTCCGGCATACGCTGTCTGATGACGGCTTTGAGCTGCTCCTGCGGCATTAATCGGCATATACCCATTGAGAGCAGTGTCACGAGCGAGTTATGACGTGTACCTTTGTTGTTGAGTGTAGCGGGTGCCAAGCCGGATGCAGCCAGAAAAGCATCGAAGAGCAACTCCGTGTCGGGGTTGAGGTCAACGGCTTCGTTGCTTTCGTCTGCCGTCTCCGCTGTAGGCTGTGCAGGCAGTGGATTAAGCGTAGCAACGCTATTCGTATAGCTATCCTTTATAGGTGCTGTCGGTGCCTGATGCGTAGCAAAAAGCTGGTCTTTGTCGATGAAGAAGATGTAGTCAGCTGGCACGGCAAAGGAGCAGCGTGCGTAATCCTTACAGGCTTCGTCAAAATCTTTCAGCCCCAGTTTCCCTGCAAGCCACTTTTGCCCCTGCGCTAAGGTCATCTTCTGCGGGAGCGTGAAGACGATGCGCAGGCCTTCTGCCGACGGTGTCATGTGAACAAGTACAATGCCTAATTCCTTCGTACGCTCTTTTACTTTTTCATTGTAGAAGGTTTCAGGTGAAGGGATATGGTCGATGTCAAGAATGGACAGCCCTGAGGGAATAGCTTCAGCATTAAGGCGACGTCCGTTCTTGAAGTGTGCGTGGAAGCAGAAGGCAGGTAGACGGCGTTTCAACTCGGCTTTCTTCGTTGCGAAGTCGTCACGGCTCATCTCGCCACGCAGCATCTGTTCGCGGTAATCGGCAAGTTCAGCGCAGATGTCGTTTACTATGGTTGAGCGTGTCACCACGTCCATGATATCGGGTGTGCAGGGGGTGGTGCGTTGTGAGCGTATGTTTTGTATGTAGTCGAACATTTTGTTAACGTTTAAGGTTGGCAGAATTTGGGAAAAAGGGTGTTCCGCATGCTGTCGGGGCGATGTCGGAACAACCCCATGATGTGTTGTCACTATGAAAGCAGACTGCCTTCTATGAAGTCGATTGCCTGCTGGCTCTCGTCGAAGACGATGTCAACGGGTGCTGTCTCGTCCGAGCGTTTCACCATGATGTAGAGCCTGACGCGGTCGGGTGCCACTGTTGCCCGTCCGTGCTTCATGTTCAGTATGCGATTGGGCGTTGCCGTTGAAGGTGTTTCAGTTGCAAAGGCACGGAAATCAAACTCCTGTGGCGAGTTCATTGCAATAGAACCTCTCACTCTCTTGCCGTTGGCGGCGATGATGCGCTGATAGTCAGCGTCACTCATGATTACTTTGATCTGCATAATCTTATGATTTTTGATTGATTGTCTGGATTTCTGAAATACTCACGTTCTGGAACACCTTGTCGTTATACTCCGTTGTGTAGAAGTAGAGCTGTGCTGCGACGAGCGCACCCACTTCGAGTTCTTTCTCCGTCTCTGCATCAAAGAGGGTTGATGTGAAGTGGTCGGCAAACTTACCTCCAAGCTGCTGTAGCTGGATGTCACGGCAGTGCGAGGTGATTCCTTTCTGGTTGGTGTACTGGCGGACTTCTCCGAGTCCGGTAATCTTAAAAATGTTATTCATAATTCAATGTTAAAAAATGATGATTACTTTTTGAGTTGATGAGTTTACAAGTAAACAAGTTGACAAGTTGTTAGCAAAAAGTTCTGTGGATTCTTTGTACCTTTAGGTACTCCGTGTAATCCCCTTGCAGTAAACGTCTGTGTATTCTGTGTTTAAGATTTCTGCACTGAAATGATAGAACTCATTTTTGACACGGAATGCACGGATGGCACAAAAGCCGAGGCGCACAGAGTTCCTTGCGGAACATGGGAATCCACGGAGGAAGCCTCCCCAAGCTCCTCCGAAGGAGGGGATATATTCTCCCACAAAGCTCTTTCTTTAATTTAAGATTCATAATGATATTTTTTCCGCAGGCAACATTGCCATTGGTTTGTTTTTATGTTTGCAAAGTTATCTCGCTTCATTCGTGATTGCAACTTTTAGAAGTAATCTGCGGTTTCTTAAAATCTCTTAATTATCTTTTCTAAGTACCTTGTTCACAGAGGCTTTTAACGCTGATTCAGAAAGACGAATATTGCTGTGTTCGCTGGTAGAGAGGTATCTGAAGAAGATACTTCTGGGCACTTTCAGCGGACTCTCTCGCTGCTCTCCCGGTGCTATCGTCAGGGCAATGAGGGCATAGAGCCACGTGCGTTTTACGTTCTTTATTCCCTCCGTTGATAAGAACAATCCTTTTTCTCTCCGCAATGTCTTCACGTCATTGGATAGATAGGAGCGCAGTTGATTGGTTAGTTCGTCCAAACGCTTAAAGTATTCCGGTTTGAATAGCTCGCATATCATCGTATTCTCATCAAAAGGAAATCTGCGCTTGGCTTTGCGCAGCTGCTGCACACGTTGTCGTGTGTAATGCTTTTTTCTCATTCTCCCAAGTGTTGTGAGAAGAGAAAGCACGGGAAACGCTGCGCAGCTTTACCTCATGAGATTTCTCCTGCCCACTCCGCTCGGGTGAAACAATCTGTTTTTTCTGTGGCATTACCTCCTTTTCTGTCCCTGTGCCTTGTGTCTGGCGCCTTGTGCAGCGCATGGAACAATCGGAATTGACCATCACTCCGCATCTAATCGGAAAAAGAGAATACCCACGCCAAGGGTCGTTCTGACCGTGACGTGGGTGCAAAGTTATAGCGTAGCCCCGTTTACTGGAATCTTAGCCTTGCGGACAGCTTATAAAAAAGCTATTTTTAATTATCAAAAAAATTATAAACTGATAGTCAGTAGGTTATGTGAAAGTTTATAATTCGTTTATAGAAAGTTTATAGTTTTTTACCAAGCTAAGTCTGAGTTATATGGCTTGTCACAGGTGTGTCAAAAACTAAGATTGTTATAGTCCCAAGTAAGAATTTGTGGCCTTTAAAAAAAGAACCATATCAAAAACTCGGTATTGAGCGCTGATATGGTTCTTTTCATTACCTCTAAGAGAAAGTAAGTTTCAAATTATAAGTTTGTATTTATCAAATGGAGCTTTACGTATTTTCTTAAAGATTTTTCTTTATGATATTACTTACTTCCATGAAAATAGTTATCATAGATATTATGGCTGTGTGGATTGATACCTGTGTGGCATTTCCGCTTTATCCAAATATTCTGTGGTAAGAATCCTAATGACATTACAGTATAAAAGTTTTATACCCTTTTCATTTAATCCTAACACTCTGTCTTGATCATTAATGAAGTTTTCAAAAGGTTCAACTGTGTCATGCTCTGGATGGGAAATTGCCCAATAAATCCGATAGGGGTTGTCGGAAAAGAATCTTTGTCTATCTAAAAATTCATGGCATTCTTCTAACTTCTTAAAAGCATTTTGCATATTCTCTGGAATATTTCTCTCAGCGCAGTACTTTAGTTCTAACAGTAATACCCATCTTTTCCCTTCCTCTCGTTGTGCGCGACAGATGCACTCACACTGTTTAACGGGCTGACCATGTTCATCCGTTACAAGTTGTGGATTAGTTTCCAGATTGATAGCCTCAAAGGGAAGTTTGTTAGGGTTCAGGATACAGAACGTACCCAATCTGTTGTCAGGCTGTGTCGTAAAATGAACCCCATCAGAGGGTACTTTTTCCTCAGGATGTCTTTTATGATACTCTGTATAATCAATGACAAGCAAATCACCAGAAAACTCCTCACTATTCATAAAAATTAATCATTTTATTGAAGTCATCCATTACTTCACCCATAATTGTATTAAAGAAGTTCTTTCGGATCAAGTGCTTGGCGTCTTGTATTGTGGAGTTCTTGTCGTCCATACCAACAAGATGCCCCTTATCTATCTGCCAAACCGAAACATTTGCCGGGTCGTAGGCATACTTTAAGCATGAAATCTCATCTTTCATTCTATCAATGACAGTGTCCTTTACGTGATAAGCTAACATTGCATTATTCAATGCATAAAGTATATACGGACTATGAGTTGCTATGAAAATGCTGTCTTCATGTTTTTTACTATTTTCCAACAGCTCATAGATTAGTTTTACTTGGGTCTTAGGAAAGAGGTTCTGTTCTGGCTCCTCAAGATAAATGTCTGAACTACATGTCTTGGTATATGCTTTGAAAAGCTCTTTACATTCTTTATATTCTTCTTCGGACTTGAAAGCTCTTACTCCCATACCAATCTTCCCGATATATGAAGAGTTAGTCTCTTTATACGGCTTCAACCCATGGTTATACCGTTTCTTTTTGTAAATGTGATCCAGTATTACTTCATTCTCTGCGTCAACTGCTATCTTGCCATACTGTCCAGGCTTATACTGATATTCAAATAGGTAGCCAAGATAGACCAACATTGGAATTGACGACTGAATACCACTCGACCCATTTGTGAATTGCAGGACTTTACCATTCTCCAGTTCGATATAATCTTGCCCTGTCTGTTTGTCAAAATAATACTGCACACCAAGACCGAGCACGTTCAGTTTGTTCTGTTGAGTATAGAACGTCCTTGTCAGCATCCAATCGCTTACAAAGTTACGAATATTGTTATATTTCATAGACACTTCAAGCCAATTAGGGATAGCTGCTATAACATTTCGCTCAGCAGGAATATAAGAAATACGAGCTCTTTTGTAATTCCAACGACCTGCTTTGACCCAACCCCAACTAAAGGAAGTTTCATCCTTGTCAAATTCGTACTGGATCCATAGATGATTAGTTTCATACCTGAACTTAGCACCATTACCCCTTACGAAGAAGCCCCCTAATTTATGGAAATCGATTAAATTCTTTTTTATAAAAGCTGGGTCTGCAAAACTATTGTCGTCTTGTTCCAGCTGTATTCTCTTTTCAGCCCATGCGCAGAAACATGCAATCTTCAAAATGCAGCTTTTTCCTGCACTTTGAGGACCAATAATGACATTAACACGTTTTAAGTCAAGTTCAACATGATCTATAGGACCAATATTGTCTATAATAAGTTTTTTCTTCATAATTCTCTATGTCTTTAACGCATACGATTTAATCGCCAAAAGAAGCGATGTGTCCTTATTTAAATGTTTGTGTCAGATATATTATTTCTGTAATGCGTTCTTATTTCACAATACGCGATTTACTCAACTTGTAAAACCTTGATTCACTGGTAGTTGTCAAAATTATTGTATAGTACATATCTAAATGTAGCAAAAATCCAAGTAGTAGAATCGACGATTGATGTTACAAAGATACAAATAAAATCTGAGAAAATCATTATTTGACGTTTAATGTTTTCACCATAGAGTGTCGGAGGGGTGTTTTAATATTCTACATATCTCTCCATTCTACCGTGGCACGCCCTACACACCCCTCAATAACCCCACGTATGGCGTCATATTCTTTGCTGGTAATGCCGAAGGCATTGCGTTCGTTGTTGTTAGGGCGGCGGTGGGTGAGGTAGGTGTTGTTGTTGCCTCCGCCGATGGCTTTGTTGATGGCGTTCATGGTGATGTCGGTAAGGTTTCGGAGCTTTACGAAGAGGGCGATGATGTTCAGAGCCATCTTCTTGTTTATTCCCCACGGGTTGGCGTTGGGCATTGTCATCTCGAAGCGGGCGAGGAGGGTGTCGTCGTTGCAGATGGTTTCAAAGCATAGCTTTAGATTTTCGTAGTCGGAGCTGCCAAAGAGCTGTTCTAAGCCCCTTGTCTTATCAAAGAGAGTTGTTAGGACTTTCTTTCTGCGTTCTTCCTTCTGCAGGGTGGGGGTGGAGTTTGCATCTTTTGCAGTGAAAGGGTTATAGCTGTCAATGACAATCTTCTCACCATAAATGTTAGTCTTCTGAGAGAAGAAGAGTCCAGCATACTTATCGAAAGCGGATTTCCCTATTTCGTTCATTATTTTCAGTACGACACCATCGTTCTCACTTACAGGATCCTGCTGAATATAATTCAGACTTCTTGTGGCTGTTACGGTCATAATGAGTTGTGCTGACGCTTCAGCTTCAGCTCTTGTGCGATTGATGGTGTTTCTTCCCTGCTTGATAATGCTACACTCTTTGATTAATGAGGTGTAGATAAAGGGGATTTCGTCAATTTTATTTCCCCCTGCTTGGTAGAGTTTTTCAATGCATTGTGTGCTCGTTTGCCAGATGTCCATCACAGAGATTTCTCCCTTCTCTCTTTGCAGGCGGTTTAGTGGCGATGCCCATTGTTTAAAGAGCGAACCCTCTGGTGAGTTCATTACCTGCGTCTTGTAGACTTCATTGTCATAGTCTGTCAGGATTTCCATTTTTCAGTGCGTTTTGTTCAATTTTGTCTGCCAATGCAGCCAAGTGGTCTTTTGGATAGAGGTGTGGATTGTCGGGGCTCATTTTACTGAAGGTAGCATCATCGAAGGTGATGAATTTGTAGCAGTCCTTTCCGACGTTTATTTTACGCCTGCTGCCGTTGGGAGTGAGGCGAATAGAAGCCTCGCCACCGATATTGCTTGCCGCCTGCACGACGTCTCTTGTCCACTGATCGTCGGGGTTGAGCCTTACGCTTTTTCCTGCGCCTGCATCGGTGACGAGTGTCACTGCGGACTCAGTGTCCTTGCGGATTCCCTGTATGAACTCGAAGCGTTTTGCAAGGCGTTCAAGGTTGGGTTTTGGCCATGTGAATTCCACTTTGCGAAAGCCTCTCGGATAGCTTTTTTGTCTTGAGCAATCTTCCAGAAGCGGGATGCGTCGTAGATGTTCTTAATGCTCAGTTTGAGCGAGAAGCGTTGTGCCATGATGCGTGAGAGCGTGCGCTCGATGATGCGCTCGACGGTTTCGAGCGACTGGAAGGCAGAGGTTGCGTTCTCAATCGCAATTAGCTGTATACTAGGGCGGTTGTCGATGATGATGATACAGCTGCGATAGTCGTCGAAGGGAATCGACTTGAAGTTTTCATCGTGTCGTGTGCCACGGCAGTTCTTGAGAATTCTCAGCACGTAGACGCCTTCTTCTTTGAATGGCTCGAGGAGGAAGTGGTGGAGATACTGTGTACCTCTTGCGTTTTCGAAGCGGACGGGTCTTTCCTTGTTGAAATCGTCAATAAGCACATCATCGAGGCATTCCTGCCGTCGGGTGAAGTTCTGTTCTATTTCCTGCTTCTGTTCCTCGTCGTTAAAGATGTCGTCGTTGGTGATTTTCTCGAACATATAGTTGTAAAGGGCAAATGCTTTCATTCTTCTGTCGTTGTTTTTATGATTTTCAGTAAAGATGTCAGTTTCTGTTATAAACAGTTTTTTCACAGTTCTGCAAGTCGTCAGGTAACAGCTGCGGTTGTGCTTTCTGGCGGCTTCTCAGGATTGACTTTGCAAATATACGAATAAATATTTACAAGTTGTTAACAAAAAGAGAAGAAAATCACAAATCACACAAATCACACAATCATATTAAGGACTTTTCATTATTACTGTTATAAAGTTCCTACATTATATATTATTATTATTAATAAGGTATTATATTATATGGGATTTCATTTCTTTATATTGAAATTCCTTATTATGATTTTGTGATTTATGATTTGTGTGATTGCAATCTTTCTGCTGCATTGTCAGCCTCTGTGTTTTTCGGTCTTGCTGTTGCGGAGGCAGGTGAGGTGAGACTTCCTCCTCGTGCGCACAGTCGTGTTTTGGGCTATCTTTCTGTGGGACAGTCGGTTGTGAGTGTTTTTACAGAACTTGCTGCTCGTGTACCCCGAAAAATGTTGGTTTTTGAGGGAATCGTGATTAACTTTGCAAAAAGAAAAAGAAAAAGAAAAAAGCCTCACCCCCAACCCCTCTCCGAGTGGAGAGGGGAGTGATTAGAGAGTACCCCTATCGTGATGATAGCAGTTCTTAAACGCAAAAGATTAGTGCTCTTAAACGCAAAGGTTAGTGCTCTTAAACGTAAAGATTAGTTCTTTTAAACGCAAAGGTTAGTTCTTTTAAACGTAAAGATTAGCGTTAGTAAGGTCAAAACATAATTCTAAAGTTCAAAGTTCAAAGTTCAAAATTATGATTAGGTAGGGTTGACGAAAGGACGAGTTGTTGCAAAAAAGTTTGTGGATTCTTTGTACCTTTAGGTACTCCGTGTAGTCTCCTGGCAGTAAACGTCTGTGCACTCTGTGTTTAAGATTTCTGCACCGAAGTACTGGAATTTTTTTTGACACAGAATGCACGGATGGCACAAAAGCCGAGGCACACAGAGTTCCTTGCGGAACAAGGGAATCCACGGAGGCAGACGCCCTCGTACAATTCACAATTCACAATTCACAATATCAAAATAAAAAACTATGATTCATTACAAAATTTATCAGGACAAGCGCAAGACCAGTAAGCATAAGGGATATTGGTATGCGCGCGCAGTGGTCGCTCAGACCTATGATTTGGAGAAGTTGGCGGAGTATATGTCTGCCCATAACACGCCTTATTCTAAGGGTGCTATTGCTGGTGTGCTGACCGGTATGGTGGCTTGCATCCGCGAGTTGGTGCTGGAGGGTGTGGCAGTGAAAATCCCCGACTTGGCTATCTTCTCGGCAGGCATCCGCAGTCAGGGTGCAGAGAAATTGGCGGACTTCAATCCTGTGAAGCATATTTACAAACCTCACTTGCGTGCAAGGGCGTCTGGTTCGTTGACGACGGCTCGTTTGAAGCAATCTGTTCACCTGCGTGAGTACGATAAGTACGATAAGTCTATCAAGGAGAGTAAGAAGGGGGAGAAGGAGAAAACGCAGCCAGAGGGTGGTGGTCATTCCGAGGGACCTGTGGTTGGAGGGTAGAAAAAGCCTCACAACCAGCACAGCCCCAACCAGCCTCACCCCAACCCCTCTCCGAGTGGAGAGGGGGAGTGATTAGCGGGATACCCCTAAAGTTCAAAGTTCATAATTCAAAGTTCATAATTCAAAGTTCAAAGTTAAAAAATTAATAAATTCAAAAAATCAAAAAGTATGAAAAACGAAAAGTGGAAAACAATCCTTAATGTGATTATCTCTGTGCTCACTGCCATTGCTACAACGCTGGGTATGTCGAGCTGTATGTAAAGGGAAGCCCCACCAGCCTCACCCCCAGCCCCTCTCTTTATCTTTGCAGTGAAAGAAAAAGAGCAGAAATTCTCTTTAAGCTCGATTA
>OGJT01000877.1_pt1 | contig 11512 bp, 10 predicted proteins | sample 1572331 | NCBI WGS metagenome assembly OGJT01 (sample SAMEA2582094, study PRJEB24529) | metagenome | biome: Human gut stool | place: China | collected 2011
TAAAAACGGATCCAAGGGCCGTTCGGGCAAGCGACCTCGTCCCGTATAGGTGATCTCCCTTCCCGTCAATAAGCCGACAGGAATAAGAAAACGTACAGTCGAACCGGATTCGCCGCAATCTACCTTGAGAGGACTTGTCTGCGAACTTAATCCGCCTGTTACGGCAACGGTCCGGCGACCGTCTTCATGCGCCACCGTTTCGACAGTCGCACCGAACTCTTGAAGAACTCGACACGTAGCTTCCAAATCTTCGGAAGGAGTTATATTTTTTACCAAGCTTTTGCCGTCCGCCAGGGCTGCGCAAATTAAATCTCTATGCCCCGCACTTTTGGACGACGGCACTACGAGGGTGCCGCTCAGTTTTTTCGGTGTTAATACTAAATTCATTCCATGTGCCCCTTTTATGACGGTTTGTACAGGTCGTACACCCGTTTGCTTTAAAAAGTCCGTATTCCTGTTTAAAAGCGTTCACCGGTCCCGATCCGTAACAGGTCCGGTACAATTTATTATTCGTGTTGACCTTTACGGTATTCATGGATCATTTCTCTTCTTCGTGTTCCCGCTTCTTTTAAAAATTCTTCCAGTCCCTTTTTGTCACCTTTCAAAAGACTCATTTCTACCTCATCCAGAGCTTCTTTAAAGCGATCTATTTCCTGTAGCAGCGCTTTTTTATCGGCTAAGAGAAGGCGTGCCCACAGAGCGGCATTAATATCGGCAACACGAGTGGCATCCTTAAAGCTGCCGGCAATAAAGCGTCCCATACTCCCGTCCATAGACGGACTGTTAACCAAGGCCGTAGCCAAAACGTGGGGAAGACAACTCGTGTAAGCAATTCTCCGATCATGTTCTTCAATCGTTACGACGGATATGTGAGAACATCCCAGAGCCCTTGCCAGATTTTTCACTGTTTTTATACCTTTACGGCTTGTACGCTTATTAGGTACGATAATATAGTTGGCACAGTCAAAGATATCGGCTCTGGACATATCATATCCGAAGCCTTCCCGTCCGGCCATGGGATGGGCCGGTACGTAATCGACGCCACCAGGCAAAAGGTTTTCCGCCGCTTCAACGGAGTTTCCTTTTATACCTATAATATCTGTCAGCGTTTGTCCTTCTCTTAAATATACGGCGTTTTGTCGCAAAAAGGAAAGCATATTATCGCGTGACAGACACATAATAAGAAGATCCGCCTTTTTCAGCTCTTCATTCCCTTCTGTATAGCCTGCATCGATGACCCCGTCCGCTAAAGCTTTGTTCAACGTCTCAGTCTCACGATCAAAAGCTGTAATCCGGCATTTCGTCCGTTCACGCAATCGTTTGACAAAGGAGCCTCCCATAAGCCCTAAGCCGATGACGGCAATATTTAGATTTTCTAAAAATTCTTTTGCTTCTTCTCTCATAATAGCTCCTATACGGTTTTCTCACTAAAGGGCTTTTGGCATCAATACTTCAAGTCCGAGCTTTTTACTCGGTCTGTAACTTTCCGACTACAACCGTACCCGTGTACAAAAATCCTCACCGACAACAATAATCGCAATTTCATCTCTTGGCTTATATCAAATAAAAAAGGCAGGCTCTCATGAGCCTGCCCGTTAGGTACCGATAGCTATCGACTTTCAATTGTCCCGAATTTATACAATTTATTCATCGGTGCGAACCCGTCTCATGTCGTTTGTCATACTGTTGAATTTTTCGTAGCAAAAATAGCCGGCGCTAAAAGAATAGCTCCAGCTAAAAAAGTTTACTCCGTATTCAACTGTCCGTAACGATGTGGACAAGGTCTTCATTTGATATTACCTCTCATCAATTGAGTAATAATTGCTGATATTGTATCGTACACGAAGATATATGTCAATAGAGAATATGCATAGTTATAATTCTTCCAAAGATGAAGAGATACTTTTTCACACACCCACAGCTTGAATCTCCTTATCTTGAGTCTTGGGAAATATATTGCCGAATGGTGCACGTATCTTTATATCCGTCAGCTAAGACAATGACTTGTAAATCCAATTCTTCCAAATCATCCAAAAGAGCTTCTGTCATACGATGCTGTACGGCATTATAGCCGCTGCAAAAGAGTACTCTGCGTGAGGCGGAAGTACGAAACAACCCGCGAGGATGCGTCAACAGCTTCGCCAGCAAGGCGGGCGTAACGATAGCCCCCGTAGGACGATTCATAATCAAAGCCGCTTGTTCGGCGCCGGCTACCCGCTCATCGGTAATGGACGACCCGAGCATTTGCAGATTGACGACCCCAATAAGCGTATCGCAGTCCTGAGGAATAGGAGCTTCTTCAGGCAAGGGGGCCTTCAACCATTTATGATGAGCACCGTCTGCCTCAACAATCAAATACCATGCCGGATGTCTTACGCGCAACCATTCCAGAGTGTCCGCATCGATTCCCTTATAAATCCCCTCTTCACTTACGGACGAGAACCAAGCGGGTACCCGATGAGCGTTCATTTTTTCAATGCAAAAAGCTTCGCCCTCTTCACGATCGTTCGTACAAATAATATCCAGGTCCTCGATTTCCGCCAACCGCTCTCCGTCCGCCTCTGCCGTTGTGCTGACCGCAATGGGCAGATTCGCACCGTGTCCGTAGGCAACGAGCCGTTCCAATACGGTTGTTTTCCCTCCGGCTCCTACAATAGCCGTAATCCCCGGCTGCAACAATCGTAACCACCGCTTATCTTCCACAACCATACCTCCTTGAATCCGAAATACGAAAAACGATTCCGACCGTCTCATCAAAAGGGCCGATTATATCATTTCCGCAAATCCCCTACGTGTCGTTCAAGACCCGCGTTGGGTCGTTTTAAATCAATTAAAAATGTACCGCCGTTATAGCGAAGTATCCGTTCCGTCAGTTCGTCAGGTCCTACAGAGCCGTACAGTTCCGCCTCTTCGGCATATACGGGAAAAGGCATAAACAGCTGTATACGATGACCGTCAGCCGTAGGAACGGTTCCCAGCTCGCCGTCGAACTGAATCATAAGCGCCCCCGAAAAAGTTCCCTGTGTCGATGTGTACTCACAGTCTCTGGCCAAGGGTAAATAAAAACCGTAGGAAAACCACATGCCGTACATATGGGGAAAGGCGCCCAACTCGGCAAGAAGACGGACCGGCCAAGGACGTAACCCGCCAACAGTACGCATCTCTTCTTTAGCGGGTATCATTAAATACAATTCGGCTAAAGAAGATTCCTCACCGCCGCTGCCCGGATATGAGGTCATAGACATGCGACTCATTCCCGATGTATACAAAAAATAAAACGGCTCCTCTTCCGTCGGTTCCAGTACGGTCACATCGACAAAGGAGCGGCTTTCAGGCAGAGATTCATATACGGTCATACGCCGATGCGAAAATAAAGTTTCAAAATGATTTCGTATGTCGGCCCCGTAATTTTGCATTTCCTTACCGACCGCTCCGGCTCTTGAAAGGAAGGCCGTTACATCGCTTTTCATCGTACATTCTCCTGTTGTTTTACTAATTATACCACAGTGTGCCTTTCATTGCCGCACGTAAAAATGCCTTGCCTGATAGGGCAAGGCATTTAACAGTTAAGCTTCTACGGACTCTTCCGGCACATCTTCTTCTCCGGAATGTAAGCCACGACGCTTGTCTGTGCGGCTCTTCCAAACGACCCATAAAGAGGTATCGACACAAATAGAGGAATAAGCCCCGCTGATAAAGCCGATTAACATGACGAGCGAAAAGTTCTTCGTCGATTCGCCGCCGAAGAAATGCAAGGATCCGCAGGCCAACAATACGGTTGTCAGCGTATAAATACTCCGGTGAATACTCTGAGCAATACTGTCCTCGGCCAGGCATTCGTACGTATCCGTTCGCCTATGCGTCCGAATATTTTCACGAACGCGGTCAAAGATAACAACAGCTTCATTCATGGAGTAGCCGACGACCGTTAAAATAGCCGCCAGGAAGGATGCGTCGATTTCCAATCGAAAGAAGGAAAAGACACCCAATACCATAATCAAGTCATGCAGAATCGATACGATGGCTGAAACGGCAATCTTATATTCAAAGCGGAAGGATATATACGCCGCCAAAGCAATAAAGGCGACGGCCAGGCTGGTCACGGCATTTTTCGTAACTTCCGCCCCGATGACGGCACCGACCGATTCGGTGCGCTTTACTTCCGAATTTCCCAACTGAGTGCTGAACTTATCTGCCAAGGCCTTTGTTTCATCGCTCGACAAGTTGCGCATACGGATCATAACGTCCTGCGACGAATCACCTTCCGTTACACCGGTGAGCTGAATGACACTGTTGTCCAGATTCATACCCGACGTATCCAGTACTTGGCGAACTTCGGAGACTGTAACGGCTTTGCCGAAACGCAAGTCCAGAATCGTACCGCCTGTATAGTCGATGCCGAAATTGAAGCCGTTCATAACAATGGACACGATGCTGGCAACGACCAAGAGGGTTGACAGGGTGAACCACCATTTACGATGTTTTACAATACTGAATTTCATGCCTGTCCCCCCTTTGTATCCTCTTTATCCAACTTGCGATTCAACCCGTAGAACCACGGCGACTTAATCAGTTCTGTATTAATGAACCAGGTCAACAGAGACCGGCTGACAACAATGGCCGTAAACATGCTGACGACAATACCGAGAGCCAAGTTGACGGCAAAACCCTTAACCGTACCGGCACCCATGGTAATCAATACGATGGCGGCAATCATGACGGATACGTTCGCGTCCAAAATAGTGCTGAACGCACGCTTAAAGCCGGCATGCATGGACGTACGCAAACTCTTGCCGACAAGGACTTCTTCTTTAAATCGTTCAAATATAAGGATATTCGCATCAACGGCAAAACCCATGGAAAGGATAATGCCGGCAATCCCCGGGAGCGTCAGTGTCGCATCCAAATACTTTAAAATAGCCAGGAGAATGAGCACATAGACCAATAAGGCTACGTTGGCCACAACACCGGACATGCGATAAACGACGACCAAAAAGAGCATAATCAAAAGGATGCCGATGGCAAAAGCCCGTTCACTCTTATCCTTCGAATCTTGCCCCAAGCTCGGCCCGATGGTACGAACTTCGAGAACCTTCAACTGTACGGGAAGGGCACCTGAACGCAGGAGAATAGCCAGGTTTTTCGCTTCTTCCAACGAGTTGTTCCCCGTAATTACGGCCTTACCGCCCGTAATGGCTTCGTTTACGACAGGCGCCGTAAGTACGTCTCCGTCCAGAGTAATGGAAATCTTGTGTCCTACATTGGCTGCCGTCAAGTCGGCAAACTTCTTAGCCCCTTCGTCCGTAAACTCAATGGCAACGACATTTTTGCCGCTGTTATCCTTCTGTTCCTTGGCATTTTTCAAATCGTTACCGGTCATACGAGTCGTACCCGATTCATCTTTAAACTCCATAACGGCCGTCTTACCGATGGTTTCAATGGCCTTTTCCGGGTTCTTTTCACCGGGCAATTCGACAATAATCCGTCGCGACCCTTCTTTTTGTACAATCGGCTCAGTCAACCCCATTTCATTAATACGCCGTTCAACGATAGTCACAGCCCGATTTACGGAATCATCCGTAACAGGCGCATCCGGCGTGTCCTGGGCTTCCAGCACGATATGAGTCCCGCCTTGCAAATCCAAGCCTTGCTTAATCGACTCGGCAAGCGGACGAATGCAGGTAACGAAGACGCCGATAATAATAATGACGGCGCCGAAAAATTTAAGCATATTTTTTTGACGCAACAAAGCTCCCCCTCTCCGGGTTTTTACGATACATGAATAATTTCTTTTTCCGTCACAATACGGCACACGGTCTGATCATGAGCTTCCGTCGGAACGTGTTCCACTATTTGTGCGGCAAAGGCCACGGCCACTACCTGAGACGCCCGGGCACCGGCAATAAATCGGTCGTAAAACCCGGCTCCCCGTCCCAAGCGGCAGCCATTTTTATCAAAGGCAAGACCGGATATGATAAGTAGGTCCGGTACGTCGGCAGTACAGATCGGAGCTCCCTCGAGTGCCGTACGAATGCCGTAGCGGTCAAAAACCGTCTGTCCTAAATCATAAAGGCGTACGCCTTCCATATTCCCCTTGTCCAGACATCGCGGTACATAGACTTCCTTATCATCCGCCAACGCTTTTTCAATAAATGCGTCCAAGTCGACCTCACCGGGCATACTCAAAAAAGCCATAATACGCCGTGCCTTATGGTAATCAGGTAACTGTCCCAACGTTTTACAAATAACGGAGCTGCCTGCCGCCGTTTCAGCGACAGGCAGATTGTGTAAAAGTTCGTTCATTTGTTTCCGAAGACATTTCTTTTCTTCCGTAACGAGCAACCTTCTACTCTCCTTCTTTTTTGCCGAGAACCTGACTGATGGACTGCCGGGTAATTTTGACTTCCGTCTTTTCGGCAATACGCAACATAGCATAGTCTTCATGCAATTCAACAATCGTCCCGTAGATGCCGCCGATCGTAATAACCTTGGCACCCGTTTTCATGCTGTTAAGCATTTCCTGCCGTCGTTTTTGCTGCTTTTTTTGCGGCCGCCATAACATGAAATAAAAAATGACTACCATCAAAATAATGGGGGCAAAAGACTGCATCTGTTCCATAAATTCCACGTATATCACCTCCGAAAATATTGTTTATTCGCAACGGACATTACGCATCTTTATATCGGTCGAAAAATTCCTTTCGGAATCGGCGAAATGTACCGTCAAAAATCGACTGCCTCATGCGACGCATGAAGTCAAGTAAAAAGTAAAGATTATGAATGCTTACCAAACGATAAGCCAGTAATTCTTCCGCCTTGAAGAGATGCCTGATATAGGCACGTGTATAATTACGACACGTATAGCAACCGCAACCTTCTTCAATGGGCGAAAAGTCACGAGCATATTTGGCGTTACGCACATTGACACGCCCTTCTGCCGTCATAGCCATTCCGTTACGAGCCACACGAGTAGGAAAGACGCAGTCAAACATATCAACGCCGCGAGCTACGCCTTCGACGAGGCAGTCGGGCGTACCGACTCCCATCAAATAACGAGCTTTATCTTGCGGTAAATACGGAGTCGTACCTTCTAATATATCATACATGATATCCTTCGATTCGCCAACACTGAGTCCACCGATTCCGTAGCCGTCAAAATCCATGGCAACCAAATCTTCGCAGCTTTTTTTCCGCAAATCCTTATACATACCTCCCTGTACAATACCGAACAAGCCCTGTGTAGGACTGTGATGATGATCAAGACATCGCTTGGCCCAACGGCTTGTTCGTTCAGTGGAAAGACGGGTGTATTCATAATCGGAGGGATAGGGAATGCATTCATCAAAGGCCATGGCAATATCCGAGTCTAGGGCCATTTGGATATCCATGGATACTTCAGGCGACAAAAATTTCTTTGATCCGTCTATATGGGAACGGAAGGTCACGCCGTCTTCCGTAATCTTTCGCATCTTCCCGAGACTAAAGACCTGAAAACCGCCGCTATCGGTAAGAACCGCATTCTTCCAATTCATAAAGCGATGAATCCCGCCGGCCTCATGAACCAAATCTTCTCCGGGCCGCAAAAACAAGTGATAAGTATTGCTCAGAATGACTTGAGCTCCCATGTCATACAGTTCTTCAGGGGTCAGCGTCTTAACTGTGGCCTGCGTACCGACGGGCATGAACATAGGAGTCTGATAAGTTCCGTGCGGAGTACGTAACAAACCGGCTCTGGCCCCGTCACATTCAGCCTGTAATTCGAATTCTATAACCATGCGTACCTCCTAGTGTATAAACATGGCATCGCCGAAGCTGAAAAAGCGATACTTTTCACGAACTGCCGTTTCATAAGCTTTTAAAATATGTTCTCTGTCGGACAGGGCACTGATAAGCATAAGTAACGTCGATTCGGGCAAATGAAAGTTCGTCACGAGAGCATCGACAATCCGGAAAGTATATCCGGGATAAATGAAAATATTCGTCTTTCCCGCACCGGCTTTCAGTCGTCCCTTTTCGGCCGCACTTTCCAAGGTCCGTACCGAGGTCGTGCCGACGGCGACAATACGACGTCCTTCTTCCTTAGCCCGATTAACGGCTGCCGCCGCTTCGGGGGTAATACTGTAGTATTCACTATGCATCACATGGTCTTCAATATTTTCTTCTTCGACAGGACGGAAGGTGCCGAGTCCTACATGTAAGGTGACAAAGACCGTTTCTACTCCTTTGTCCCTGATTTTTTCCAACAGTTCATCCGTAAAGTGAAGCCCCGCCGTAGGAGCGGCAGCAGACCCTTTTTCTCGAGCATAAACAGTTTGGTAGTCGTCAGGATTTTCGGGTTTTTCATGAATATACGGCGGCAAAGGCATTTCGCCGATTTCTTCAATAATATGGTCGAAAACACCGTCATAAGTAAAGTGAATAACCCGCCCGCCGTAATCGGTACGATCTTCTACAACCCCCGTCAACCTTTCTCCGAAAGATAAGGTGGATCCGGGCAGGGCTTTCTTACCCGGTTTTACCAATACTTCCCAACGGTCCTCTCCTACAGGCGTCAGCAAGAGGACTTCTACCTTACCGCCCGTAGGCACACGCGTACCGTGCAGGCGTGCGGGAATGACCTTTGAATCGTTAAAAACCAGTACATCCCCCTGATGCAGTTCGTCTGTCAATTGCCGAAATATCTTATTTTCCGTTTCGCCTGTTTTCTTGTCATAAAGCATGAGACGTGCCGTATCTCTGGGTTCGGCCGGATGTTGTGCAATGAGTTCCTGAGGCAATTCATAGGAAAAGTCGGACAGTTTCAAAATCAATCTACTCCTTAATATAACTTCGATAAACTCGTACCGCTGTAATAGTGGGCGAGTATTTTTCTGTAAAAAGTCGGATCCGAGCCGTGTTCTTTAGCCATTTGATAGGCCCCATACTGGCTCATACCCAGACCGTGCCCCCAACCAAAGCCGTAAATGACGAGAGGTGTCTTTTCTTTCACTGTAAAGACATTATTTCGCAAAACCTTGCCCGTATCCGGATCGGGCGGATTGCCGTTCCCCTGATAAAAATCGAAGAGCGTACTTTTTAATCCCAGTATCCCCTGAAAGGCATTTCCCGTAATTTTTGTCTGTCCCGCCGTTCCCGTAACAGTAAAAGACAAAACACGTCCCGATATACCGCGGTCGGCAGCACTCATAGGTCGTTTGGACAAGGGGGAGAGTAAGACAGACTTAATCTGTCCAACTCCCTTTCCCGCAGCCGCCAAATCGGCAGCCAAGCGTTCAGGTGTAATCGTGACGGACCACCGATATTCGGGCATCTTATCAGCTTTGTCCGATACGCCTCTCAAGTAAGGAATCTTATTGCCCCACACATTTTCACTGTGCTCCGTCCAGCCACCCGCATTGGCACTGAAAAAAGCATCAATCGGTTTGCCGCCGTATGTCAGAATTTCTCCGCGCGTTGCCTTAACGGCTCTCAGTACGGACGGCGCTTCAGCATTTACACCGCCGTACGTCTGACTGTTCGTATCATCGGTCATATCGAAGCCTCGATTGCGAAAATACCCCTTATGGGAAACGGCATAGGTACGAGCCGCTACGGCCTGCGCTTTCAGGGCTTCATCGCTCCAAGACGGAGACATTTCCTTACCCACTACACCGTACAGATATTTTTCAACAGGCACGACGTTAACTACCGTCAACCCCCACCTCTGAGGCGATTTAATTACTTCCAAGTCACCCCGATACGAATAACCGTTGCTGATTTTCAGAGCGCCTTTGGCATCTAAAGACCGCAGAAGAACGCGCTGTCCCAAGGCTGCCCCGTCAACAGTCAGCCCTTTATCACTATATGTAACGGTTACGTTCTTACCGGCAGCGTATTTTTTCCAAAGACTGCCGTTACGATAGACACCGACACCGAAAGGACCGGCTACGGACACGGATCCTTGCCCCTCCCGAATACCGATGCGCACTATATCGTTATCCGTGGCCCAGGCAGGAAAAGCGGTTAGCCATATAAAAGCTGCCGTCATGACCGCAAGAACTGAATGTTTATATGAAATCATGTTTTTTCCTCCTGCATTCCGTGACAAGACTTAAAACAACTTGCCTTGCTCATCCGCCTGCGGTACCGCCAATCCCAAGTGACGGTAAGCCGCAGCGGTAGCTACGCGTCCGCGCGGCGTTCTGTTTAGAAATCCCAATTGCATTAAAAAGGGTTCATACACGTCTTCTACCGCATCAACCGACTCACTGATCGCCGCCGCAATAGTATCAAGGCCGACGGGACCGCCGTCAAATTTTTCAATAATAGCCGTTAAGACTCGACGGTCCGTGCGATCCAAACCGCAAGCATCCACTTCCAACCGATTCAGAGCTTCGGATGCAATGTTTTTTGTTATGGCCGGCGCATCGGCTACTTGAGCAAAATCGCGAACGCGCTTTAGCAGCCTGTTGGCAATACGCGGTGTCCCGCGCGATCGGCCGGCTATTTCCAAGGCCCCATCCCGTTCAATACGCATGTCAAGAATGTCGGCGGTCCGCTCAATAATAAGAACCAACTCTTCAGGCTTATAGAATTCCAGACGACTGATAACCCCGAATCGATCGCGCAAAGGCGAGGCCAATCTGCCGACTTGCGTTGTCGCCCCTATTAAAGTAAAAGGCGGTAAATCAATACGCACGGAGCGAGCACTGGGTCCCTTGCCGATAACGATATCCAGAGCATAGTCTTCCATGGCTGCATATAAAACTTCTTCTACACTGTGCGAAAGACGGTGAATTTCATCGATAAACAAAACATCCCGTTCCTGTAAGTTCGTCAATAATGCCGCCAAATCTCCGGCTCGCTCAATAGCCGGTCCCGACGTAATACGAAAACCGACGCCCGCTTCGTTAGCAATAATCCCTGCCAACGTCGTTTTACCCAGGCCGGGCGGTCCGTACAAAAGAACATGGTCCAAGGCTTCCTTGCGCATTTTTGCCGCTGCGATGAAGACTTCCAGATTTCTCTTGGCCTTTTCCTGGCCTATATATTCTTTTAAATAATGGGGTCGCAGGCTGTACTGCCACGAGTCGCCGGGTAAATCACCCATTTCAACAATACGCGTTTCTTCCATAATTTATCTCCCTGTTCCCAAGGCACGCAAACACGCTTTTAATAACGATTCTACCGAATCATGCTCCTTGGCTTCCCGAGCTATGATCGGCTCAATTTCCCGTTCCGAATATCCAAGACCGGCGAGGGCTGCCGCTACTTCCGCTCCTATTCCCTCTATAGGCGAAGGATTGGGCGTTTTTTCGCTTTCACCGCTACTTACGGGCGCGCCCACCTTATCTTGCAATTCCAAGACAATACGTTCCGCCGTTTTCTTGCCGATACCCGGCATTTTCGTCAGCAAACCGATGTCCTTATTGGCCACGGCGGCTCTGAATGAATCCGTCCCGGTAGCACTCAAAATGCCGTTGGCCACCTTAGGTCCCACACCGTTAACGCCGATGAGAAGCATAAAAAGATC
>OGJT01000882.1_pt1 | contig 11439 bp, 7 predicted proteins | sample 1572331 | NCBI WGS metagenome assembly OGJT01 (sample SAMEA2582094, study PRJEB24529) | metagenome | biome: Human gut stool | place: China | collected 2011
TATCGCGCAATAAATATTTGGAGGTTATTATATATGACACATTCACGTAATTATAGAACATTAAGACGTCTCATCCTGCCTGCTTTAGCGGGCGGTGCCCTTGCAGCACTAGCCTTTGCCCCTACATTTGGGGCAGAACCAGTACAAGCTAATAGTCCCGCCCAAAGCATATCAGCGCCTAAAGGCGATGCACCTAAAGCTGATATGCCTAAAACCGATATTCCTAAGGCTGATGTGCCTAGACCTGATGATGTAAAGACAGGCGAAATTAATGAACCAACGCCTCATAAGGAAGCTAATCCTAGTACTTTCACAGGTACATCTGTTATTAGTGAAAGCAAAACATTCGAACACCAACGATTTGATAATACTACAAGCGACCAAAATTCTTTCATCGGCAAAAACAAAGCGTCAATCACCATCAATAGTAGTGTATTTGATAAAACAGGCAACACCACTAATGATGACAACAGTAATTTCCGCGGACAAAATGCAGTAGTACTCGGCATCGAAGGCAGCCAAACTAGCATTAAAAATAGTAATATCACATCTAATAGCATTGGATCTAATGCAGTATTTGCCACTGGTGAAGGATCTGTTATCAATGTTGAAAACACTAACATTCATACTAAAGGCGATTCTTCTCGTGGTCTAGATGCAACCTATAAAGGCACTGTAAACGGTAAAAACCTAACTATCACTACCGAAGGTGCTCACTCTGCTACCCTTGCTACAGACCGTAGTGAAGGCACTATTACTGCAGAAGCAGCTAAGCTTACAACCTCTGGCACAGGCAGTCCTGTTATCTACTCCACAGGCAATATTACAGCTAACAATGTGAACGGCGTGGCCAACAAGAGTGAAATTGGTGTCGTAGAAGGTAAAAACTCTATTACCCTTACAAACTCTAATGTAACAGGCTACCACGATAATGGCTTTATGCTATACCAAAGCTTCTCCGGTGATGCTGAAAGCGGTATTGCTCGTTTAAAAGCGGAAAATAACACACTCACAACTCATGGTACAGGTGCATTCATCTATGTAAACAACACTACTGCTGAAGCAGACCTTACAGGCAACACAATCTTAATGCCAAACACTACTACACTGGTGAAAGCTACTGCAGACTCCCGCTGGGGTAAAGACGGTGAAAACGGCGGACACCTCACACTCCGCGCATCTAACCAAGAACTTAGCGGTAACATCGTAGCCGACTCCATCAGCACCATCGCGATAGACATGGCAAATGGATCTAACCTTGTTGGCGCTATCAACACAGACAACACCGCTAAAAAAATTACACTGAAACTCAGCAAAGACTCTAGCTGGACACTTACTGGCGATAGCTATGTAGAATCTTTAACTAATGAAGACACAACTGGCAGTAATATTCACTTGAATGGATACAAACTCGTTGTAGCTGATAAATAAAATATGCAACAAAAAAGGCAACGTCATGGACGTTGCCTTTTTTGTTAATTATGGCTCATCAAATTGATTTTTCTAATCATAAATAATGCGAGTTAAAGAATATTGAAATTCACTCACTAAATCTCCTCCAAAAGTATATATAGCCTAATATATCCAATAAAAAGAGGGATAATTTAGAACTGTAATAATTAAATAAGATGTATTCAATATCTCATCTCAATTATATAGGATTGTCATACTTTGAAATCCTCTAAAATAATAATGGATAAATCCTCTTTTGTTGGATTATTAAGTTTTACAGTGCGCCTCGCATGATTCATCACTAAATCATCATATATATTTCTCACAAATCGGCCATTTGCAAAATCGTCTACTTTTTTATCTAACTGTTCAACAAAATAGAAATATACTTTTTTCTTTAAATCCTCTGTTAAAATATAATCATTACTCGAACAAATAGATAATAAAATCTCAAGTAATTCATTAGCATCATAATCATCAAATTCAATAAATGTATTAAATCTTGATTTTAATCCAGGATTAGACTCAAAAAATTGATACATGGGCTTTGTATAACCTGCCACAATTACAACTAAATCTTCTCTATAGTCCTCTAAAGCTTTAGTTAATTCTGTTAAACATTCTTTACCATAAGAGTCAGATTGTTCATTTTCTGTTATACTGTACGCTTCATCAATAAATAAAACCCCACCTTTTGCTCTTTCTATTACACTTTTTACCTTCAATGCAGTTTGCCCTTGATAGCCTGCAATCAAGTCTGTACGAGAAACCTCTATAAAGTGACCTTTAGATAAGAGACCTAATTGTTTATAAATTCTACCTACTATTCTTGCTACTGTTGTTTTCCCAGTTCCTGGATTCCCTGTAAATGCTAAATGTAATGTATTTTTTTGAGAATGTAAGTTATTATTCACCCTCATCTTTTGTACTTTTTGATACGCTAATAAGTCTTGAACTTTTTCTTTTACAGACTTTAAACCAATAAGTTGATTTAAATCTAATAATAATTCCGCTAATGATCTGGAATCTTCCTGCTCTAGAGAACCCTTACAAAGACTTCTTACAGACAAATATCCATAATAACTTAAAAGATTAGAATGCATTATTTGAGCTAATTTTTTAACTTCTTTATTATAGTTTATCTCTTCAATAATATCAGAAATATTTTCAAGGGTTTTAATTAGTATAGTCTTATTATTATGATCTAATACTAATTCATTTACAGATTTATTAATCTCACCATTAGCTTTTATTATACGGTCTAATTCATTAGCCGTATCCAAAAGTCTTTTACTATACTTATTCATAATTCACCAAGTTAAATTTAAAATAATTGCACTAATAGCTATTATCAGAGCACCTCCACTAACAATATACCCTCTTTGAACCTTTCTATTAATATGTTCAAGTTTAACTTGATAATTTTCCACTATATCCCATAAAGTATCAATATCTATCATATGAATTTGTGTCTTTAATTTAGATTGGTAAATATCATGTTCATTTAATAAACTTTGAATTTCATTAATTTTTACATCTAGTTGACCTTCTTTAGAGGAAATATCGTTTTTTAACTTATCTATATCTTTTTCTATTAACTCCAACTTTAAATTAGAACTAATATCGTTTTTATTAAGTATATTAATTTTATCCTTAACGGCTTCTATCTTCTGATTTACTTCTTCACCTTCTATTTGCAATTTTTCTGTAATTTTTTGATAAAAATCTAATTTGTCCCATAAAGTATCTATTTCTAAAATATGTATTTGTTCCTTTAATTTAGAATAGAAATTATTATATTGCTCTATTAAAGTTTGAATATTATCAATTTCTTTTCCTATTTTAGTATCTTTAGATATAATATCTTTTTTCAACACAGCTATGTCTTGTTCTATTGTTTCAACTCGAACTGTATCATTATCATTTTTTTTACTAAGTACATTTAGTTGAGTTTTAAGATTATTTATTTTCATCAAACTAGCTTCATTAACTGTAGCAAAATTTTCTGATATTAGTTCAATTTTAGTTTGAATATCTTTACAATCTTTCCAAATAGTGTCAATCTCATTTAGGTGTTTTAAATTATCTAACTGTGATTTAAATTTCTGTAATACCTTAATCGTGATTTCCATATTGGATATTATATTATCTATCTCACCCTGATGCGAATCTAGCTTATTTTGTTGACGTTCTAATACTGCATGATGTTTTTTTAATTCTGTCTGCTGTACTTTAACATCATCACTTGTTTTTTCTAGACCCTTCAGTACAGAAAGAATAGCAGAAATATACTCTTTATCTAAATAATCAAACGTTTCATAAATATCATTAAATTCTTTGACTATTTCGATATTCTTTTTATTTAATCTAATAAGAATATTTTGAATATCTTCAATTCGATCATTAAACTCTCGTCCAGTAACTTTATGATCTGAATCAAAAAAAAGACCCATAAGACCAAAGTCATAAGTTGCAACTGATTTAATCTCAATTTCTTCTTTTTGGCGTTCAGAAAACGCCTTTAATCTTTTTAATGTTTTTTGAAAGTTATGCTTTTTTATTATTTCGGTTCCCATATAACTTCCCCTATAATAGTGATTCTAAATCTTTACTTATATTTTTTAATTTACTATTTGTCTGTATATCTTCTTCATCTATAATAATAGTAGTATTTTGATCCACTAATGGAACTATTGACTCTTCCATAATTTTATTTAAAGAAGTTCTCATCATATTTTCTGCATCTGTATGTCTACTTTGAACACTATGATAAGATTCACTCTTTGTAAATTCTAACCTTTCTTCTACGAGAATTTTTTGTTGTTCTTGTAAACTCAAAATTTTATTGTTCTGTTTTATTACTTTTTTATCGGCTTCGCTTTTTTGCTTACTAGCAATTTTCTTATCAATAAAATTTAGCAATAACGCTCCTATAATCCCACTACCTACAGCGCCAAAGAAAATACCAAGTAAGCTTGCTAAACTACCAATTAAAGGAATTTCAACCACTAATATAGGTATTGTCATTAAGCTTTTCTCAATAGCCTCACTTAGTAAAATAGCGCCTCCCGCAGTTAATGTACCAATTATAAGTTTACCAATTTCCATTATTCGTATAGAAATTGGTTTATCTTTATTAGAGGGGTCCTTTAGGTAATTATAAGCATCTTTAAGAGATTTCCACCCCATTTTTAATACAGCCCAAAACTTTTTAATCATATTTAAGAGTGGCTTTCCTATAGAGGTTATAATAGTCGACACAACCGCACTACCAGCTGATTTTAAATGCTTCTTTAAATCTAGTACGAAAGCTTTAATTGAATCTTTTATGGTATTTCCCAATGTAGATAGAGATTTATTATTTGACTTAAACCATTTAACTAATTTGCCTATTATTGTTTTTACTAATTCGGCTAATAGCACCATTATCGCTGACTTCAAAGAAGCTTTACCAATACGCACAGCTTCTTTTTTTCTTGATATTTTTCCAGCTTCAGCTGATTTAGCTTCTCCTTTTTTTATATCCTCTTCTTTTTTTCTACGAGCCTCTTTATCATTTTTTCTATATTCTTCTTTTTTTTCTTCAGTCAAATCATTAAAAATTTCGTCTGGTTTTTGTCCTTTTGAATTAGGGTTATTTAACCATTCATCCATAGTCTTATCCCCTTTTGAACGATTATGACTTGAATTCATCTCTCTCAAATTTTCTTTACTATTAGCTGATTTAACTCGCTCTTCTAATGTCATATGTGCATTAGCTGCTGGATCTCTTATATATTCATCTGCCGGAATAGTATGATCCATATCCGTTTGCTTCTTTATATTCCCCTTTGGCCTATTCATATCGTAAGGTGCTCTTGCATCTTTATTTAATGTAGCTTTTTCCTGTCCACTTCTAGTTTTGTGAGTAACTATACGTCCAGAATCGTCTTTTTTAAAGTTACCTTGATAATCATCATAACGTTTTTGAAAATCTATTTTTGTATTATGAGTGGCAATCTTCCCTTTTTCAAAATTATCTGTCGTCTGATAATGAGCATCTTTGCTTAAATCTAAAGTTAATCCCCTATTCTCTTTTATAAAATCTTCACCAGCTACTGCACCAACTTGATTTATGAATTGTTCCCATACTATATTTTTAACCACTTTACCAAGATTATCTGGATTACCAATTTTCTCTCGATCATCTTTTAATAAATCTAACGCTTTTAACTCATCTTCTAAATTATTCTCAATAGATGCCTCTAACTTATCAAAATCAAAAGACTCTAAATCATAACTATCAAGATTACTAACATTATTCTTATGTGCATTCTTAGAAACCATAACTTATCAACCCCGAACCAATATATAGAATGGAAACCTCACTTTTTCTTCATGAATTTTTTGTGAATTTAATTTTACGCCTAGTATATATTCTAGTCAATAATATATATTTCTATATTGGTTTAATAAAACAAAAAACTCTATGAAGCTTACGTTAAGTATGAAACTTCATAGAGTTAAATTTATTTATATTTATTTTCGTACTATATAACCACTTATATCTTTACAATAATTCAGAGTTTAAACTTCAGCCAACCCTTGTTCTCTACCGATAATATCAGCAATTTCTTGGCATAATGATTGTAATTCTTCTTGATTAGGACCTTCTGCCATTACGCGAATGAGTGGTTCTGTACCAGATGCACGAACTAGAACGCGGCCTTCATCACCAAGTTCACCTTCTGCTGTTACGATGGCAGCTTTGATAATATCATTGTCTTCCCAACCTGTTTTTGTAGCAACACGAACGTTGATAAGAACTTGAGGATACTTAGTCATAATGCCCGCCAACTCAGAAAGTGGTTGATTTTTTTCTTTCATAAGAGCCGCCACTTGAACAGCTGTTAACATGCCATCACCAGTTGTATTGTGATCTAAGAAGATTACGTGACCAGATTGCTCACCACCAACGGAGAGGTCATGTTCACGCATGTATTCCAATACATAACGGTCACCAACAGAAGTAGAAACTGTTTTCATTCCTAGTTCTTCTGCTGCTTTATGGAACCCAATATTACTCATAACAGTACCAACTACAGTATCATCTTTGAGTTTGCCTTCTTCTTTCAATTTAAGAGCACACAATAGCATGATTTGGTCACCATCAAGAACTTGACCTTTTTCGTCTACCAATAAGCAACGGTCCGCATCACCATCGTTAGCAATACCAAGGTCTGCATTATGTTGTTGTACAGCCACTTGTAAGCCTTCGATATGTGTAGAACCACAGTGATCATTGATATTCAAGCCATCTGGATTTACATTGATATTGATTACTTTAGCGCCAAGACCAGATAAAATTTCAGGACCCACGCTAGATGCAGCACCGTTTGCACCATCATATACAATAGTCAAACCTTCAAGGGATGTATCAATTGTGTGGCGAACAAAGTGAGCGTAGAAATGAGCTAAATTGCTATTGTACTCAATGGTACCAATGCCATCACCTGTAGGACGTGGCAATTCATTATCTGCACTTTGACGAACATATTGTTCTAATTGATCTTCTACTTCATCTGGCAATTTATAGCCGTTGCCATCAAAGAATTTAATACCATTATCTGGATATGGATTGTGAGATGCAGAAATAACAGCACCTGCATCAAAGCCTTGTTGACGTACAAGATAAGCTACTGCTGGAGTTGGGATAACACCGGCAATTACAACATTACCACCAACAGAGCAAATACCGGATGCTAACGCACTTTCAAGCATGGAGCCAGAAATACGCGTATCACGACCGATTAAGAATGTAGGATGGTCTTTTTCTTTACCAAAATATGTAGCCGCTGCACGGCCTAAATGATAGGCTAATTCAGGTGTTAAAAATTCATTAACAACACCACGTACACCATCTGTACCAAATAAACGAGCCATAATTATCCTCCTCTAGGGATTGTGAAAATCACAAGTCCTCATATATTCACTGTTGTGTATTATATCACAATATATACACCACACATATATATAGTATACAGATATACTATTTTACAGTACCAAAATGAACCTATACTGTAGTTTACTTTACCATACATTCTACTACTAACTAGTTAGGTTTTGCATATTTTGCCATGCATATAATGGCAGTTTCTGCGCCATCAAGGGCTGCACTCATGATGCCACCAGCGTAGCCAGCACCCTCGCCCATCGGATAGAATCCACCTACAGTTGGAGAAACGCGCTCTTCGTTGCGCCCCATGCGAAGTGGTGCAGAGGTACGAGTTTCAACGCCCGTCATGCATACCGCAGGATCATCGAATCCACGAATGCGACGGCCCCAATACGGCAACGCCCGTTCTAATACGGATGTAACGAATGGCGGTAAGCAATCGTGTAAATCGCAGTTCACTACGCCCGGTTCATAGCTATATGTGCTGTCTTGAATGCTAGGTGCCGGTGAAAGTCCTAAAAATTGACCTACGGTCTGAGCTGGTGCATGGAAGTTAGAGCCACCTAATTCATAAGCTTTACGCTCCCATTCACGTTGGAATGCTACACCATCCAGAGGATGATTACCAAAGTCATCAGGCCCTACATTAACTACGATAGCACTGTTCGCAACACCGCTATCACGAGCATATAAACTCATGCCATTAACAACAACACCCCCATTTTCGGACGCTGATGCTACAACTTGACCACCTGGGCACATACAGAAGCTATACGCTGTACGGCCTGTTTCTTTATCGTGGTACACAAGAGAATATTCTGCGGCACCAAGGCCCAAGCTAGACGGTTCTACACCATATTGGGACTCATCGATTACAGCTTGATCATGTTCGATACGAACACCGATAGCAAATGGTTTTGCTGTCATTTCTACATTACGTTTATGTAACATTTCATACGTATCACGTGCACTATGTCCTACACCAGATAAGACAACTGTAGTATCAATGCGCTCGCTACCGTTAACTTCAACACCTACGATGCGGTCATTTTCGATAAATAAATCTGTAATCTTTGCACCGAATCGAACTTCACCACCCCATTCGATGATGCGTTCACGCATAGCTTTTACCATGGTACGCAACTTATCTGTACCTACATGAGGTTTATGTTTATACAAGATTTCTTCTGGAGCACCGAACTCTACAAAATATTTGGAGATTTCATGCAATCTTGGATGTGTAACGCGGGTTGTCAATTTACCATCAGAGAAGGTACCTGCACCACCCTCGCCAAATTGTACGTTAGATTCAGGCTTGAATACGCCCTCTTTCCAAAACGTTTCTACATCTTGGCTACGAGTATCAACGTCTTGACCTCGTTCAAAAACGATTGGACGGTACCCTTCACGAGCTAAATAAAAGGCAGCTAGCATCCCAGCCGGACCAAAGCCCATCACTACAGGGCGATGTGCTAAAGGCACATTACCATAAACAATAGGTTCTGGATCCTCTGGAGTAAATACAGATACATCCTTTTGTTTACCTAGTTTTTTCATGATTTGAGCTTCCTTATGAACCTCAACAAACAAGGTATACACAAATACAATATTCGGTTTTTTACGAGCATCTACAGCGCGTCGTACAACGTGAATCGTTTCAATAGCGCCTCGCAATTGGGGATATTTCTTTTCTACAATATCCTTTATATCCGACTTGACCGTAACAGCCACACGGAGATTTATTATTCTAATCATATCTTTCCTTATTTAAGCTATCCTTTTAGGTTAGCAAATTTCTTTCTTATTTGACCTAAATCCTTCAAATTCAACCTACTAGAAATTGGTCATACAACACTATTATACAATATTACTGTAAAAGCTAATACATAATAAACAGAGTATCCCCATAAAGCATTAAAATAGACCCTAATAGAGTTTAATCTTATCCTCTATTAGGGTCTTATTTTTAATTTAGGTTTTTAGTAATAACAATTTTAGAAATTACTATTACCTCTTTAATCTCATGAACTACGTAGTTTTCTTTTGTATATCTACCTTAACATGTACTGTAGTAACATTACTATTGACACCGCTTGGTAATACTAAGTTGTAATTACCTTGAATGCCCTTCGTTGCACCGGTAAGATCAATTGGTTCTGTTTGAATTTCTGAAACAGAGTCAATCATTTCTTCTCGACCAGTCACAGTCAATTGGGTCGGTGTGACGGATATAGACTTAACCTCATACCCATCAGCTATCGTTCCCGCCGTTGGTACTGTAATAGGAACGGCTTTATCTTTACGCAATAAGTTTAGTTCATATTGCGCTTGACCTTGGCTCGGATTGATGTGTACATCTAATACATTACCAGATATATCCCAGGCTTCTAACGTACTAACAGCACTAAAGTTCTTGGTTTGACCAGCAATGTTAACCTTCATAACAACCTTATTTACGGCGTTAACAAGCTGTTTACGTCCAGATACAGTTACCTCTTTCGGTACAATGGTTACTGACTTGAGAGCAATATCGTCAGAGAACTTGCCAATTGGAACAATTTCAACCGGTATTTTCCGTTCTGCATATTCATCTACATTAATCGTTATAGTATCAGGCTTAACCTCAACAAGGCTCATCCCCGCTGGAGGGGTAAATCCAATGGTTACATTATTTTGACCTGGTTTTACACCAGATGCATCAATATATGCACGAAGATTATCTGCCTTTATAGACATAATCATATCTCGAGGGCCCGAAAGGACAATGCGTGCTACATCAGGTGCATCTTCTATAATATAATGTGAATCAAGATTTTGGACTTGAACAGGTACTGTATAGGTTACCTCCATCACAGGGTTCTGATCTCGCATGATAAAGAACCACATGACGATGGCCGCTAGCAATGATAATAACTTAGCTGGCCAATTGCGTTTCAAATGTATCATCATTTTTTTGCCCCCCATTTCCACATACCAGTAATGGTTTGACGAGGGCGTTCCATAAATGTACGCAACGCTTCTTTAATTTGATCTTCCGGTAAATGGCGATAAATATGACCGCCATAGGCGTAGGAAATTGTCCCCGTTTCCTCACTGACTACAACAACGACAGCATCAGTTTGTTCAGACAAACCGATGGCTGCACGGTGACGCGTACCAAGTTCAGTACTCAATGTACGGTCCTCAGTTAGTGGCAACAAACACCCCGCTGCACGAATACGGCCATCTCGGATGATCAGTGCCCCATCATGAAGTGGTGTACTAGGAACGAAAATATTTTTAATTAGTTCACGGCTCAACACAGCATCAATTAAAATACCTGTATCAACGAAGTCATTGAGGCCCACTTCACGTTCAAAAACGATAAGTGCCCCCGTATGCTCACGAGACATAACGCGAGCCGCCGCCATCACTTCATTGATAGCCATATCCATTTCCTCTTCGTTGACATTCTGTGCCTTACTAAAAATTCGACCACGGCCCAATTGTTCTAAAGCACGACGCAATTCCGGTTGGAATACTACAGGTAATGCGAAAAGAAGAACGGTCATACTTTGTTGCAAAATCCAATTGATAACATATAGATTCAGCAAATGACTCAATAAATTTAGAATTGCTAGCATAACGAGACCCTTTAAAAGAGCAACGGCCCGTGTATCTTTAAGCAATTTATATAAGTAATAAATACCTACGGCAACGATTAAGATATCAGCAATATCAAGAAGCCTAAAGGTATGTATAAGTGCGTCAATATGCATAAAATAGCTCCTTATACCAAAAATAAGGTACAGCCAAATCTTTGACTGTACCTTATATTTTAACTCATTTTGAAAGTACTGTAAATTTAGAAACAGCCCCTCCATGAGATTTTTGTCATATTAACCTATATTAATTTATAAATACAGATATCATATATATGCATTTCAATGAAATTTGCTTGAAACCTTAGATGTTTTGTGTTTCAATCCACACATCCATCTGTCCGCCACACACCATGCCTTCTTTTACAGCTACATCGTCATCTAAAAGAACTTCGATACGACGATGTGCTT
>OGJT01000887.1_pt1 | contig 11402 bp, 11 predicted proteins | sample 1572331 | NCBI WGS metagenome assembly OGJT01 (sample SAMEA2582094, study PRJEB24529) | metagenome | biome: Human gut stool | place: China | collected 2011
AGACTAACAGAAAGTAATAAACTAAAAGAACAACGAAAAATGAAGAAAACAATGAAACAGCATTCATTCGCATCACGTTTAAAGTCCCTGGCACTTGTGTTCGGCATAGGTTTGGCATTTGCTTCTTGTGCCAATGAAGACATAGCGCAGAACCCAAATGGCAAAGATTACGATGCAAGCCTAACAACTTTCTCAACAGGTGACCCAACAACCCGTACATCAATGGAAAGCAATGGTACGTTCTATTGGGAGTCTGGCGATAAGATTTGGGTTAAAGATGATAACGGCACATGGAACGCAAGTAGCAATTCACCAACAGGTAAAACTGCTTACTTTAAGTTCAAAGTTCCTGGCACATACACAGCTCACATGTCTTACGAAGTTTATTACCCTGGTAAGAATGGCAATAAGGACCAAGTTTCAATCGCTGCAAACCAAAGTCAGGCCGAGCCAAACAGCACCGCTCACTTTGGTGCATCAGGCGATTGTGGTATGGCAACAGCAACGCGCATAGCAAGCGAGCGTAACTTTAACTTTACACTCGACCACAAGGCTGCTTATCTTCTATTTTTGCCACGTACCAGCAACACAATTTTACATGATTGTTACTTGACTAAGGTAGAGGTTAATTCTGACAACGATATTACCAGTACTTATACGCTCAACCCAACAACAGGCGAGCTAACAGGGACAGGTACAGGCAAGCGGATTATCGTTTCAACTGGTGGTAGTGGAGCATACGCTAATGGATTTCCTTTAAACAATAACGCTACCAGCGCAGCTACCAACGGTGCATACGTCGTAATAAAGCCAGGTACGCACATACTAAAGATACGGTATTGGGTTAAAGACGTTGCAACAGGTGTTGAGGGAACTATAACCAAGACATTATCATCAGCAACCTATGACCAGAACAAGTATTACAACATTACTGCTAATCTTGACGTAAAGAACTACGACGGCGACCATTATTATATGTGGGATGCTCAGCAGCAATATTGGTATGGTTACGAATGGACAAGGCACTTGTCAGGCAATACAGGTCAGCCAACACTAAACTACAACAGTTCCCCAAATTACCCTCAGAGTAACAGTGATGTGTCTCGTTGGTACAACGAGAGTTACCCAGGTTATGGCGTAAGTAACCCAGCAACGCACAGTTCATGTAAAGACCTTCCAAACGCAAACGAGATGTCTTGGTATTGTATGTACGGTGATCCACGTTGGGACGGTGACGAGTTATGGACAACGATGGGGCATTTATATAAAGGTGGTATGTGGTTTAGGAAGAAGGCTGTGTTGCAGGCAGATAATCATTACGACACAGAGAAATCCGCCGATAATACAACCGACTTGCGTACAACATACAAGTATTATAACAATACTAACAGTAGCATCAACAACTCCGGCCTTCCATCAGCAGCCGATGCAAACAAATACTTCTACCTGCCCGCCTTGGGTTACTACGACTCTGGGCAGCTGGGCAGCGTTGGCGGCGGCGGCTACTATTGGTCGTCAAGTGCTACCCCATGGTACAGTGACAGCGCGTACTACCTGTGCTTCCTCAGTGGTTACGTCCTCGTGGGCGACTACAACCGCGGCAACGGGTTCAGGGCGGAGGCGCTTCAGTAGTTCTCGCGATTGCCCCTTTACAGGTGTCGCCCTCTAAAAGGCGACACCTTAAGAACCGCCGTAAGGCGGTCGACGCAAATTTTAGAAAATTAAGAATATACATAATAATAAAATAGTCGACAACATAATGAAATTATCTTCCATCTTGGCATTAGAAGCATCAGAGGAGGTAAAGATTTATCTTCATCGTGAAGGTCTTTTTTGGAAGGCTTACGAGCGTAGTGCTTTTCTTTTGCTTCGTGAGACAGGCAAGAAGTATCAAGTAAAGTGTCGGCAGCAGAAATCAACGGGAGACATTGTGCGCTCGGTTGGCTTCCCCGATTCTGTGCTTCACCAGCTCTTCCCAGCTGATGCGCTCCATGAGATGGCGCAGTCAGCAGAAGAAGGTGAACACTCACAGGCTTTGTGGGTAGAAGCGTCTCATGCAGACTTAAGCGACTTTGCTGTATGGAGAGCAGAACACGATGTTGAGGAGCTGAATACTGATAGCGCAAACAAGAGTTCAAAGGCTAATTCTCGAGCAGGAAATGATGCTACTGCACTCGTCATGCAACGTTTATCAGCTTTCGACCTTGCTAACTCTACGCCAATAGACTGCCTGCGCTTTGTTGCCTTGTTGAAGGAGATAAGTTCACATGGAATGTAAATCGACTTAAAGATAAAGGTCTCAGTCATGGTGCTTTATGATAATCTTCCAGTTTATCGGGCTGGCTACAACTTATTGCTCGATCTTTTTAAGGTAATAGGCAATCTTCCTCGTGATTATCGTTATACGATAGGCGAGGACTTACGCCGCCAACTAATGAAGATACTTTATGATATTTATAAGGCGAACAGTACAGAAGTAAAGGCAGACATACTAAGTGATGCGTGTGAGCGCATGCTTGAGGTGAAACTTTATGTTCGTGTGTTGCGTGACCTTCATGTTATTTCTTCTCGTTCGTTCTCTCATCTTGCCGAGCATGAGGAGATTCTCTCTCGTCAGCTTACGGGCTGGTGGAAGAAACAGAGTGGGGGAGAGAACGGAGACCACAAAAGAGGATGATGTAAGAATGATGTTAGAAAAAGATTAAGTTTATGCTCTCTTCTTCGCTATCTTCATGTGCCCAGAATTGCAGTCGGTCTTTATTGCCTCCTTGAGCAATGACACGGCAGTAAGCGTGGTTTGTCAGTTTAAAGCGGCTTACCTGTGTGGGGCTTAAGTGTTTCGTTTGTTTCTCTGTTTTAGCAGTGTTGTAGATGTTCACAAGTCTTATTCGTAGGTCAATTATTCCAGTCTGTCTTGTCACTCGGTTTAGTCAGTTTGCAGGATAGTTCATTCATAACAGCCGCTTCTATCAGCTGCCCGCCTTGGGTTACTACAACTCTGGTCAGCTGAACAACGTTGGCAACAACGGCAACTATTGGTCGTCAAGTGCTAACCCATGGAACAGTAACAACGCGTACAACCTGAACTTCAACAGTGGTAACGTCAACGTGAACAACAACAACCGCAACAACGGGTTCAGGGCGGAGGCGCTTCAGTAGTTCTCGCGAAAACTGGCAGTAGAAGCCTAACCCTTTATGGGGGAAGAGAGTTTTTTATGAAAAAAAATAAGATAAGAATGATGACAGGACGGAAATTGCAGGCAGAAGAATTGTTGGAGGAACTGTACTGTGCTTACTTTGATGCACGAAAGAATAAGCGTGGGACAGCAAGCCAGTTGCGGTTTGAAGTGAACTTGGAACGCAACCTCTCAGTTTTAGCACGAGAGATAAGCACAGGGCATTACGAGGTGGGGCGTTCGATTTGCTTCGTTGTTGACAAGCCTGTGAAACGTGAGATATTTGCAGCTGACTTTCGTGACCGTGTGGTTCATCATCTCCTGTTTAATTGGTTGTCGCCCATGTTAGAACGTAGTTTTGTAGCAGACAGTTACTCTTGTCGAAAAGGAAAGGGGACACTCTACGGAATAGAACGTACAAGGAAGCATATTCGGCAGTGTACTCGCAATTTTACGCAGACGGCTTATGTTCTGAAAGTTGATATCAGTGGTTACTTTATGTCGATTAATCGTCAGCGTCTGTTAGACACAATCCTCACTGAAATGGAAAAGTATAGGCATCGTCGGTGTGGAAGAGGCAAAATGACATGGGAAGAACGTATTGACTATACACTGGCAACAGACTTGCTACGTAAGGTGATACTGAACGATCCTACGCAGAATTGTATCTTTCGTGGGAATAGGAGTGCTTGGAATGGGCTTCCAGCCAATAAGAGTCTCTTTAATAGCGAGGAGGGATGTGGACTACCAATAGGCAACTTAACCTCACAGCTGTTTAGCAATGTTTATCTTTCAGCGTTTGACAATCGAATGAAGCGTGAAGAAGGACTGCGTTATTATGGCAGATATGTTGATGATATTATTATTGTTCATCCTGATAGCCATTATCTTGCTCAATTGTTGGGGCGTATGGAAAGAATTTTGAAGACGGACTATGGTCTCACGATGCACCCACGAAAACGCCTTCTGCAACGGGCTGACCAAGGGTTTGATTTCTTGGGTATGCGAGAACACGGTAGTGTCTTGTTACCGGGTCGGCGTTTGAAGCGGGGTTTGCGGTATTCGCTTGATGCTTATGCTCATGACATGAAGACAAAGTGCATGAGTTACGAACTGTTTTGTCATCACCGTGCACAACTTAACTCATATATTGGCTTGATGGGACATTGTTGTGCGGGACGCTTGATAGAGGGCGTAAGGAAAAGGTTGCTAAGTTGTGTTCAATGCAGGAAGGAGGAAGACGCTTTTGTTTCTTTATCGGGAATGGGTAACGTGAGAACTTCTGTGGCTGGTGAAAATAAAGATAATGTGCCAATTTCTTTTGTACGCTGTCTTTCGCTTCGCCCAATGGTGAAGGGGTTAGGCTACGTGATGAATCGGGCAGCTGTCGTGTTTATCTTTCATACACTCTTTTATTAGGTGATAAAGGGTGCTCTTCTTCGTGTAAAGGGAGAGACACTTAATAAGTGCACATTTCGTTGTTGTCCTCAGTGCGTTTTAAGGGAGAGATATTCGTTATATGTAATAAAAAAAAGAAGAAGAAAACACGTAAAAACTTCTAACCTGTTGGAAGAAAATTTCTAACGGGTTATAAATTTACGGGGAACGTGTTAGAAAGAAATTTCTAACGGGTTAGAAATTTATGGGGAACGGGTTAGAAATTTCCTTTGGCTCTTTTAGCTTGTTGAAAATATATTGCTGCAAAGTGCAGCAGAAGTAAGTAATAACTAATAAAATCTTAAGCACAATGAAGATCAAATTGATTGAAAGAAGAAAACCAGGCACCAAGACAGGTCCTGGAAAGTTTTATGCAAGTCCTGTGAACGTGGGTAAGAAAACTTTGCGGGATATAGCGCATGACATTGCGGGGCGTTCTTCGCTGACCCGTGGCGACATCGAAAACGTGCTGGCGAACTTTATGGATTGCCTGCCTCATTATCTTCGTGACGGCTTTAGCGTGCAGTTAGGAGAATTTGGCACAATGCGCCTGACACTGTCAAGCGAAGGAGCTGCAACGGAAAAGGCCTTCAAGACCGAGACGATTAAGCCGCGTGTAACGTTTACGCCAGGTGTGGAACTAAAGACGGCTCTGCGTGATAACTCGTATGAGACGGTGAGAAAGACAGAAGAGGCAGGGAAAGACAAGAAGGAGGATAAGAAAAAGAATGGAGGAGGAAGTGGCCCGGTAGCAGGCCAAGGATAGGAAAGGATATTGGGCTTATGAGCCTAATGAGGCCAATAGGGCCAATATTCAAGAAAAGAAAAAAGTTCGGTTTTAATAATACTGAATTGATTAATTTAGTTTTAATTATGTTTCCAGCGGGAAGCCATTGATGTGATATCAATGACGATACATCGGTAATTTAATTTTCGTTTCTTGCCCCTGTCACCATTGTTGGTGTTAAGGGGCAAGTTTTTTGGATCTTCAGCAATTTGGAGTGATACCTTTTGAGATTAGAACTTTGAAGAAACGTCACACAGAGAAATGGAGATCACAGAGGTTTTATATAGCAGAAATCGTTAGGCACAGAGGCACCGTTGGTGCGTGGAGGAACAGAGGAGATTTGCGAGTTTTATTTATGTTTTTGTCTACTTCATTACAAAGTATTGGTTTGCAAGATCTATTAAAACATTTATAAGCAGAGCTTTCAGCAACACGTGCACTACGGCTCTGTCGCTCTTTGTGCCTTCGGCACCTCCGTGATATTGTCTTTACTTTTTCACCTCCGTGTTCTCCCCTTCTCTGTGTGCCTTTTATATGTAGTAGGCTTACTTTATCACTCCATATTTCGGAAGAAGCAAGTTTTTTGTTCGTTAATCTCTTTATGCCTCGCTCTGATGTATGAAGGGCTTTAGCTTGTTATCTAAACAGCGTGAAGTTCACACTACCATAGCTTCTGTGTTCAATGAAGTGCGGGTGAGCGGAAAAATCATTGTTCTTACCATGTTCGAAGACAAGGAGACCATCTTCTTTTAATAAGTCATATTGGAAGATAAGGTCTGGAATCGTCTGCAGTTCAGGTAAAGCGTAGGGTGGATCAGCAAAGATAAGGTCGAACTTCTGATGGCAACTCTTTAAGAAACGGAACACATCACCTTTTATCAATATATGCTCGTCTGTGCCAAGTTTCTCCATACATTGACTGATGAAGCGAGCATGGTCACGGTCTTTCTCTACGCTTATTACCTCACGGCATCCACGTGATAAGAGTTCTAAGGATATACTACCCGTACCAGCAAAGAGGTCGAGCGCCGTTGTCTCATCCCAATCCACGTAAGCATTGATAACATTAAAGATGTTCTCTTTAGCAAAGTCTGTTGTAGGACGTGCCTTGAAGGTACGTGGAATATCAAAGTGTCTGCCTTTATACTTTCCAGTTATAATTCGCATAGTTTCTTTTTTAGGGGGGGGTGATATGGAGTTAAGGAGTTAAGGAGTGAAATGGAGTTAAGACATTAGTCTTTTATCGAAAATGTGAGTGGTTTAACTTATTCGATACCTTAATCTTTCTCTATTTCTTCTATTCCAGATAGATAGTCTTCATGTCATAGGGTATCTCAGAACGCTTAGCCAGTTGACTATTATTGAAGTAGACCTCCTGATCAAGGACTCTACAGAACTTTAGATGTTCCTTAGCTTTCTTCAAGAGCCACTCTTGATAAGGAAGGTCACCAACAAGGTATAGCTCGTCTTTCTCGGTATCCATTCCTGTTAGCTTCCATATATAAAGAAGGAAATACAAGGCATCATGTTCGTTTGTGACCTCGTATGAATTGCTGAAACGGAACCTATTTTGTTGGAAACTAAACACCTCCATGCGCTTGTCGTGGAAGTAAGCATAGAGCTTCCTGCGTGGTCCGGCGTATGAGCGACGATAGAGATGGGTCCATACCGACTGCATTAGCGGTTGTAAACGGATATCATTGAAGTGGTCATCGATAACAAGTTTGAGGTCTTTGTTAATCGCAAAGACAGCAACAGCGTTCAAATCAGGAAGGATACTCGATAGAATTTCCTCATTACCTTGCCTCTTGAAGGTGTGATGATAGAGTGTTTCAATGTCCTGTGTACCAAAGTCATCTGTAGGCATCAGCATGACAGGAGTGTCAATGGTTGCTAATAAGCGTTTGTATCCACTCTGCAGTAGTTCAGAAACCTTGAATGCTTCACGCAGATTAGCAGCAATAGAGATACCCATATTCATGTCGTATGGCTCATAAACGAGTGTACCATTCTCCTGCGGGTCGCCCACGGCAAGAGCCATACTATTTCTGCTAAATCTGATAGTAAGGCGTAGTTTCTTATCGTATAAATTATTGTCTGTCTCTGTCATTACGAACGTTATATAGCATATTATCACTTGCAAACTTACATAAAATTTTCCGATTACGAGGGTTAACCATTTGATAAATATCAGAGAATAGTTCCTTTTTAAGTATAAAAAAAGGGAATTTCGATACGTGATACTCAAAAAAAGTATAACTTTGCACCCACTTATAAAGCGATAACTATTCAATTCATCATTTTAAGTGGTCGTATTGAATAATAATTTTTATACATGGCAATACAATTCTTTGTAATCTTCGGATGCTTAGCATTAGGAGAGGTGATTGTTTGGGCAACAGGAATCAAACTGCCGTCCAGTATTATTGGTATGCTTATCCTTACACTTCTTTTGAAGTTGGGATGGGTAAAGTTAGGTTGGGTAGAACGCCTTTCACAGCTTTTAATATCCAATCTCGGTTTCTTCTTTGTACCACCTGGGGTGGCTTTAATACTCTATCTCAACGTTATCAAGGACTATTGGCTTTCGATAATGATGGCAACAGTTATTAGTACGGTCTTAGTATTGGTTGTCACTGGGCACATGCACCAACTCGTCATTAAGTTTGAACGTCGATTGATGGCGCTTGACTTGCTCCATCATCGTTCTCATGCAGCGAAGCTGAAAAAGGCTTTGGAGGAGGCAGAGGAGGCAGAAGCCATTGAAGAGTCCGAACGTATCGTTATGGATAAGGCGTTACATGGTCAGGATGGTATAAATAATAAGGAGGAAGAATAATGGATTCGTGGAATGATACGATTGGTCAAACTATTGACCTAATACAGGACGGTAAGGACATCTTCTCCAATCAGTACGTTATTCTCGCATTGACTTTTGCTGCTTTCTTTTATGTTAGACGACTGCAGCAGCGTACAGGTTGGATGCTACTCAATCCTATTCTGATAGCAATAATACTTCTCATTGTTTACCTCAAGGTGACGGGTGTTCCTTTTGAGGTTTATAAACAAGATGCACAACTTATTGACTTCTGGCTCAAGCCAGCCGTTGTTGCCTTAGGCGTACCGCTTTATCTTCAGCTTGATGCGATAAAGCGTTTATGGCTCCCGATAGTCCTCTCTCAGCTTGTAGGTTGCTTGGTAGGTATCGTGAGTGTCGTTTTGGTTGCGCAATACTTTCATGCTCCGAAGTTCATCATACTGTCTTTGGCAAGTAAATCTGTCACAACACCTATCGCAATGGAGGTAACACAGAGTCTTGGCGGTATTCCTTCTCTTACGGCAGCCGTGGTGGTCATCACTGGTATTATTGGTGCGTTGGTAGGTTTCAAAGCATTGACAATCGGCCATGTGAAGAGTCCTATTGCTCAAGGACTATCTATGGGAGCTGCCTCTCATGCTGTGGGTGCATCAACCGCAATGGCATATAGCAGTAAGTATGGTGCTTTTGCAAGTTTAGGAATTACGCTAAATGGTATTTTTACAGCCCTGCTTACTCCAACTGTTCTCCGTTTGATGGGGATTATTTAGGGCGTCTTTGTGTAATAGCGTGATAAAGTCTACTAAATGTAAGTAGAAAATCATACACGCTATTACACGAATAATTTTAATTCCGTTTTGCTTTCACATTTAACATTTCGTGTAATCCTACTGTTACATAATAAGTTAACTAATGAATTAGGGTGACTGTAGTGATAGCAAAATTGTTTTCACTGGGAAATGCTTTGGTTCTTCCGTTAAATGCATAGATAGGAAACTGAATAAAGGCTTATTGCTTACATGGTATGACTTTCCTGGAGCAATGGTCTAACAAAGGGGACATAGTATGTAGGAAAGACAAACACATATTATACCTATCATTACCATATCTCTCCGTATTCTACAAACAACTTATCCCTATACTAACCAATATTACAATACCCTATACTTGGTTATCAATCATTTATAAAGTTGATACTACACAAAGCATCCCGAAAGTTTATGAAAAATATTTTTGCTGGTTAACTTGGGATAATAAGAGGCAAAAGTTACATCTGCGAAAAGCTAACTGCGACATTCACAGAAAACAGAATGTCGCAGTTAATCAAAGGAGTGTTCTACCCAGTAGCAGACTAAATGTTTGAGAAAAGGTTGTAGTGATGCAACCTTTTTGCGTGTTTACTGGGTAAGAAAGACTCTCCAGCTTCCATCTTTCTCACCACGCTCCACATACTTTTTAGAAAGCAGTTTATCCAACAGTTTTTGGATAGCTGACACACTAATACCTGTTTCCTCTTTCATGTCGTTCAGAGTCAACGTAGGCTGTGTGCGCATGGCGTTCAATATTTTGGTGTAGTTAGGCGAGCGGAAAGAAATTCTTTCGCCGTCATACCACCAAACATTTTCATTCTTTTCGCTGATGAAGAGCACATCGTTATAAACCTCTGTTGCCACAAGCTCATTGAAATATTTGAGGAATGGACGAATATCGCCAATGTTGGCGTGTGCTCCGTCGCTCGGCACAGGGCCGACTTCAAGGTCAGACTGATGCAACGCTTCCAGATACTCGTTCTTCTTGCGGCTGCGCACAACAATCATCGGATAATTGTGGCGTGTGAGAATGAAGTTGAGCATCAAACGGGCGATACGTCCATTGCCATCCTCAAAGGGGTGAATGCGTATATAACGATAGTGGAACAATGCCGCCAGTTCGATAGCTGAAAGTTCCCCTTTCTTCTCGGCTTCATTGTACCAATTCACCAAGTCAAACATCAGCCCCGGCGTTTCTTCGGGCGAAGCGTACTCAAAGTGGTCGCCATACCTTGTTATCACACTATTGGGGCGCGTCTTATACTGACCTGCGTGTATCACATAATTTGTCTGCACACCACCAGGCAGATTGCGGTAAACGGTGTAGTTTTCACGAAGCAGTGTTCTGTGCAGTGTGCGGATGAAGTTTTGTGTCAAAGGCTTTTCTTTGACAGCAGCCTCTTCTGTCATCATTTGCAGCCCCACGTTGCTTGCCGTCATCTCGTGCACGTCCCTTATGTCAGCCTCGCCAATCACCTTGCCGAATAGCAGAAGAATCTCGGTCTGACCATAAGTCAGTGTGTTGCCCTCAATGTGGTTGCTATTATAGTTGAAGTCCACGGTGAAGCGGCGGCTGAGCCTATCCCTGTCCTTCTCTGACAATGGCTGAATATCGCGCCAAGCAGCCAATGCCTTCTTTATATTTAGATACTTCATACAGACATATTTATTTTAAATACATCGCAAAATTATGAAAAATGTTTGAGAAAAGGTTGTAATGTTACAACCTTTTTGTTGAATTTTACTATTTTTGGTCTTTTCGTATATAATATAAGCCGTTAGTTTATCGTCTAAATGTTAGGTCGTGTGGAATTTATACACACTATTCCACGAATAATTTTAATTTCGTTTTGCTGTCATATTTAACATTTCGTGTAATCCTACTGTTACATAGCAAGTTAACTAATGAATAAGCGTGACAGTAGTGACAGCAAAATTGTTTTCACTGAGAAATGCTTTTTAAAGGATACACAGTGTTAGAGCATGTAGAGACCATTTAATCGATAGGCGTCTTTTCAAAGCCAAATGAGTATCAATATGCACTTACTAATTGAATGTGCATCTTCGTTTTTTCCGTAAAATATTATTTTCAGAAGAGTTTGTTTAAGATAGCTCTTGAAATAGCTTCGGTGATATTCGCCACGCCTAATTTGTCAAAGGCGTGGCGTTTGTAGGTTTTAATAGAATCTAATGAGCGGCACATTCTGTCTGCTATTTCTGTCATTGTTAGTCCCGCTGCAGACAATCTAAGCACTTCGAGTTCCTCTTCTTTTAGCGAAACTCCTTCACATTCCATCCACCGATGGCTTTCGAAAGAATATTGGTTCTTCCGTTAAATGTGTAGATTGTTAATAGAATGAGATTAATCCACATAC
>OGJT01000895.1_pt1 | contig 11289 bp, 10 predicted proteins | sample 1572331 | NCBI WGS metagenome assembly OGJT01 (sample SAMEA2582094, study PRJEB24529) | metagenome | biome: Human gut stool | place: China | collected 2011
TTAATGTGAATGCAAATGTGCATCGTGGAGTACACTGGATGTCGCAACAGGCAACCGATCTACACGAAGCTGCACGCGAAACAGTAAAGAAGTTCATTAATGCTCGTTCCACTACGGAGATTGTCTTTACACGTGGAACGACAGAGAGTTTGAATCTCGTTGCCTCCAGTTTCACTGAAGGTTGTATGCGAGAGGGCGATGAGGTGATTGTTTCTGTCATGGAACACCACTCTAATATCGTTCCATGGCAGTTGCAGGAACAGCGCAAAGGTATTGTTCTTAAGGTTATTCCGATGACCGATGAGGGAGTTCTCGACTTACATGCTTACGAGAAACTCTTCTCGAAACGCACGAAATTGGTCAGTGTAACGCAGGTAAGCAACGTCCTCGGAAGCATCAATCCTGTAAAGGAAATGATTCGAATAGCCCATGAACGCAATGTACCCGTTATGGTTGATGGTGCGCAGAGCGTACCTCATTTCGCTGTTGATGTGCAAGACTTAGATTGTGACTTCCTTGCTTTCAGTGGGCATAAGGTCTATGGTCCTACGGGCGTAGGCGTTCTTTATGGTAAAGAGAAGTGGCTCGATAAGATGCCTCCATACCAAGGTGGTGGCGAAATGATAGAACATGTCAGCTTTGGAAAGACCACTTTTGAACGTCCACCATTGAAGTTTGAGGCTGGAACCCCCGACTATGTAGCTACTCACGGACTTGCTAAAGCTCTTGATTATGTATCCGCTTTAGGGATGGATAACATCTTTCAACACGAACAGGAACTTACCCATTACGCCCTTCAGAGGCTTCGTGAGATTGATGGAATGCACATTTATGGACATCACCAAGACGCTGGCGATGCTGTTATTAGCTTCAACGTTGGTGATATCCATCACATGGATTTAGGTACTCTCCTCGATCAACTCGGTATTGCGGTACGCACTGGTCATCATTGCGCACAGCCTTTGATGGATCGTTTGGGCGTCCTTGGCACAGTGAGGGCATCCTTCGGATTGTACAATACATGCGAAGAAGTCGATGCTTTAGTAGCAGGATTAAAGCGAGTGGTAATGATGTTTTAGCATTTACGTGCGTTCTATTTATGATATAGAAAATAGAGACATTGCCTCCAACTAAACATCCTTTCGTTATTCATTGTAGGTATGAAGACAAATAAGGATAGGTGTCATAAGGGGCAAAATCTCTATTTCAGTATTCAAAGTTTATCCTCTCTTGCACATCCACAGGCTTCTTATGAACCATAAGATAGCGATAATATGCAGCCAGATAGACGTCATTATGGGGAATGCTGATAGAACGAATGCAATTTGAGCTTGCGTTATGTACGCTGCTTGTTGGCTGCTCACCTCCCGCTCAAGAATAGCACTATAATAATTGCGAAGCCATTCCGCAGGAGCATGTAGCCACACATTCATATCTTTAAAAAGTCGACTTAGGTCGTTGTAAGATGTGTTCTGCTCGGTGAAAGTCATTTCTTTTTTCATATCGTTTTGCTTTAGTTTGTTGCTATATATAATATATAAGGTGTAAGAACCATCTTTGGTTTACGCTTGCAAAAGTAAGATTGATATGCGCAAAGGATGTTCACTCACTTGAAAACATTTGTTATATACACTTAAAATGAAAGGTTCTTTAACGATTAAGATGTACTATTCATGTTGAAAAGTCATTATTATGAAGGATTGATAGAGGCTGGTTGCGATGAAGCAGGTAGAGGATGCCTTGCTGGAAGTGTGTATGCTGCGGCAGTCATCTTGCCTACTAACTACAAAAACGACCTACTGAACGATTCCAAGAAGTTGTCAGCTAAAAAGCGATATGCTCTTCGCAAGATCATTGAACATGATGCCATTGCATGGGCTGTGGGTATTGTTACACCCGAAGAGATAGACAAGATAAACATTCTCAACGCGTCCTTCCTTGCCATGCATCGTGCTTTAGATCAACTCAAGATGCGTCCCGAAGCCATTATCGTTGATGGTAACCGCTTCACTCCCTATCAAGATTTACCATTTACCACCATCGTTAAGGGTGATGGAAAGTATCTTTCTATAGCCGCTGCATCCATCCTTGCCAAGACATATCGCGATGATTACATGCTCTCACTGGCTGAGAAATACCCCCAATATGACTGGCAGTCGAATATGGGATACCCCACTAAGAAGCACCGGGAGGCCATCCGTCAATACGGAATAACGCCATTTCATCGCAAAAGTTACAATCTCTTAGGAGATGAACAATTATCATTTGATTTCTAAAATAACGTACCTTCATCATGAGATTTGATAAACTAAAGAAGCAGTTAGAACTTATCATCCTCTTATCGAATGGTAGTAACTATTCAGTGCAAGACCTATGTGAACGCATGGACTTGTCCCGTCGCAATCTCTATTACCTACTCGACTTCATTAAGCATGCGGGTTTTATCGTATTCAAACATGAAGGTTGTTATCATATCGACCGTCGCTCCCCCTTCTTTGTACAACTCTTTCAGAGTATTCAATTGAGTGATATGGATGTAAAGACTATCTATAGTCTGTTGATGATGGCTGGTAATGACAGCGTAATGGTCAATCAACTCCGGCAGAGAATGGAGAATGCTTACAACTTCTCAATCGTTACTAATTCCCCAATTCATCGACAGATGGAGTCCAATCTAAAGGTTTTGAAGAAGGCGATGGAGCGAAAACACATGGTGAAACTATTAGACTATTCCAGTCCACATAGCCATACTGTCAAGGACAGAATAGTTGAGCCTTTTCTCCTTCTGCATAACAATGAGGATGTAAGATGCTATGAGTTGCTGTCAGGAGAGAACAAGACTTTCAAGTTATCGCGCATGGGGAGTGTTGAAGAACTTGATGCTTCGTGGTTGCATGAGAACCTACATCGGAAAATATTCACCGATATCTTCATGTTTAGTGGAGAAGTCCAGCATCGCGTTAAGTTACTCCTTGGGCAGTTATCACATAATCTTTTCATCGAAGAGTACCCTCAAGGAGCCTACTTACTGGTACAAAAATCGGATGATTCGTGGCTTCTTGATATTGAAGTATGCGATTATCGCGGGCTCGGTCGATTTGTTATTGGACTCTTTAAGGATATTCGGATTATAGAAGGAGATGGTTTTAAAGAATATATGAGAGGTGAGATCGAAAGCCTCGCCCTTAATTTCTCTCTTTCAGAAAAGGAAGTGCAGGATAAGAGTAAATCGAAAGATTCAAAGTGAGGAAATACTCGATTAAATCGATAATAACAGGTATTTAGGATTTAAAACAGTCATAATATGACACGTAAGATTTTATTAGTTTTATTGTTATTCATCGCCCTGACCATCCAAGCCCAGCAGCCTCATTGGGTGGGAACATGGGCTTGTGCGCCCCAAACAGTAGATAAATCATTCATGCCTTACAACAATCAGATGACCAATCGATCTCTTCGTCAGGTGGTGAAAGTGAGTATCGGAGGTAATGTTATTCGTTTGCAGCTTAGCAACGAACTCTCTTCTGAACCCGTAGAGATTACGAGTGTCTATATCGCAAAAGCAGGAAATGGACCAGAGATATACAAGACCTCTGCGAAGTATCTACAGTTTGGTAAGAAGCGTCAGGTGGTTATTCCTGCAGGAAAAGCCGTCTTTTCAGATGCTTTGAAGTTCAAGTTACAACCCTTGGAGCGCGTTTCCATCACCATTAACTACCTAAAAGCTCCGAAGGAACCAACCGTTCACATGGGGTCACGCACCACCTCTTATATACTTCGTGGAGTGACCAATTCTTACACAGACTTTACAACTGCTTTTAAGGAAGACCATTGGTTTAATATCTCAGCTATCGATGTTCTTGATGCGACAGCATCGAGTATAGCCATCCTTGGTAATAGTATTACTGATGGAAAGGGAAGTACTACCAATGCTCAAGATCGTTGGCCCGATTTCCTTTCAGCTGCGCTGAATAATGGTGCAGGTTTCAATCTCTTTAAGGTGGGAAAGACGGGTATCTTGAATTTAGGAATTGGTAACAACCGCATCTTGTCAGTAGGTTTGGGTGCACCGGGAAAGGAACGATTCGATCGTGATATACTTGCCCAAAGAGGCTTGCGAGCCGTTATCATCTTTGAAGCCATTAATGATATTGGAACGTCAACCAACCCTGATGAGACCGCACGAAAGCTCGTTGAGGCCTATCAAGTGATGATAAAGAAGGCTCGTCAACGTGGTTTGAAGGTTTATATGGGTACGATAACTCCATTCCGTGGATGCCGTGGTTATTTCACAGAAGAGCGTGAGAAGGCACGTAAAATAGTTAATTCATGGATTCGAACAACGCATGAAATCGATGGATTCATCGATTTTGATGCCCTTATGCGTGACCCTTCTGCCCCTGAACAATTACGCCGTGAATGGCAAATTGGCGATTGGTTGCATCCTAATCCAGTGGGTTATAAGCAGATGGGAGAGTACGCGGCAAGGTTCTTGATGTAGTGATTAGTTTTGCTCAAGTTTCTTTCTTAGCCTACTCTTAATCGATCTTATAGCTTGCGAAGTACAGCAGAATGCTTGTGCTTTCAGCTCATCTTCTATTTCATAATGCTCCATTACGTAATAGAAACACTCCTTAGGTGTGAGTGCAAAGCGTGGGTTGTTGAGGATATAAGACAGTTCGTAATCATAGTTGGGCATAATTATATTGAGGGCTTGTTGCTCTCTTTTGCCCATCTGTGATAAGTTCCCTCCTTTCAAGATGGTATGTAAGGTGTCGATTCCGAGTTTAATTTGTTCGATGGAATCGGACGTTTTTATATTTTTACTATGAGCTTTGATAGAATCTCGAAGTTGGTTGAGTTCATCGAGCTTACTATCTATTTCTGCCTTCATCTCATCTATCGTGGCATCTTTTCGACGTAATGTTAGTTGGATATTATGCTCTGTTTCCTGTTGTTGTAGGCGATAGAACTGAAGTTGTTGACGTATCCGACGACGAAACCATATCGTAATTCCAATGGAAACAAGGATGAGTGCAAGAAGGAGATAAGTAATGTAAAGTTTCAACTTGAGTGCTTTGCGCTGTGCTAAGGCTACCTCGTAGAGGTCTTGCAGTTGTACTATTTCAACGTCTTTGCCCGGTGATATGGCGACAATCTGGTGCTTCTTGATGTGTTGACGCATCTCTTCTATGCGCTTCTCTTGGTCTTTTCGGATTCGAGGTTTGTACTTTTCCGCCTTTAGCAAGCTGTTAAGAGCAGAATCCCGTTTACCCATTTGGTTGTAAACAAAGGCTTTCTCTATGTCAATATCCGCCATCCTGTGGCTTTGTTTCACGTCATTAGCATGTCGAGCAGCATGTTTCAAGTAATCTAAAGCCAGTTTGTACGCTCCATCTTGTGCGTTGATTTGAGCAATGCGATAGTAAGTGAGAAACTTTAGAGAGTCTTCCGTAACGTTGAAAAGGCGTTTTTCTGCAGCTTTCAGTTGGTACATTGCCTTGTGTAAATCATGTCTTTTCGTATAGATTGCAGCACTGTCAAGGCGCATTTGGGTAATCCCGTCATCCGTTGCAGGATAATGCGGGAGCTTCCTTTGGCTGCATGATAACAACGACAAAAGGCTGATAAACCATAAAAGAAACCTTTTCTTCATGTGTACAAAGGTAGACAATTAATGTGGAAATGGCAAGTTTGCTAAGATTGAGAACGGTCATTTTGTGTCAAAGTGTGGTTGGTGAATCTTGTAAGTAGTTGTAAATTAGGTGTCTTTTTCTTATCTTTGTGTCAACAACAAGAGTGCTATTGCATTGAAGAAGAATGCTTCTTACCTTTGCATTGACGATTAGTTCCAATGATTGTCATCTGCATTTCATAAACCCGCAGCGGTGTGATTGCGTTTAAGCACTGGTGCGGGTTTTGAATAGAAAAGGTTTCGGAGACCTCCCCAAACACCTCCAAAAAGTGGATGTAGCCTATCGGAAGATAGTTAGAATACAATAGCTTGATTTCCAAGATATTGCTTTGGAAAAAAGAAGAGGTGCTTTCTTCGATGTGAGAAGGGCGTTTCCTTGATGTGAAGAGAGGCTCTCTTTGAATGGAGAAGAGGCTTTCCTTTAATTCAAAATTCATAGTTCATAATTCAAAATTATGATTAGGTAGAGTGGACGAGTATAGGAGTAGACAAGTAAACGAGTTATTAGTCCGATGGGATGTAGTGCTGCAAGTAGGGATAGACGCCCTCGGCTGTCCGCATAAGAGGACGTATTTCACAAAGATGTAAGGCGGCTCGGGGTTCCAGACGAGGGCATCTGTTCCTACTTTAGAGCCATCTCCTTCTTTTTATTTAGGGGTCAATCAGAAGTAAAGAAATAATGAATAAGAATATTTAAAACAGTAAGATAATGATGAAGAAATTGTTTTTTGCGTTTTTAATCAGCTTTTTTATGATTGGAAATGCAACTGCCCAGCATCGTAAAAGAACGATGAAACCGAAGGAAAATGTCCCTTCTGGACCTACATGGCGTTATATGTGTGCAGATCCTTCACAGGACTTTTTAGACAAGATACAGCCTGCGAAGCGTGATACAAACAAGTTGGATACCTGTAAACGTGTATCAGTAGAGAAGGAGGATAGTGTTCGGAAGTCGATTTGTGAGCTTGTTCCAACGCCTTACTTCCCTGGTGATTTGAAAGAGTTTATTGCTAAGAACCTGCGTTATCCACCTATTCTTGCAGATATATGTGTACAGGGTCGTGTTATTATTGGGTTCTTTGTTGATGTTGACGGGACATGCAGTAATTTCAAAGTAGTGCGTTCCGTTTATCCTATTTTAGATGAAGAAGCACTGCGTGTAGCCAAGTTAATGCCTAAATGGAAGTGGACTTCAACGCCTAAGAAAGGTATGCCTCTTTATATACCCGTTGGTTTTCGGATGTAAAGATACTGTTTTTGAAGCTAAATGATAATGTTTAATCGTATTAAAGAACATTGTTAAACCTGTTTTAATTCATCGATTGAAAATCAAAAATCAGTAGGCTTTATGCTATCATCTTAGACTTTTATAGTATCTTTGCAAAAGATAGACAGCGATTGACAAATTGGGTATGTGTACTCTTGGTTATCGTTGGCACTATCTTTGCAAGACGTAGATAATAGTGTAAAATATAAAGGTAAAATTATGGCAAAGAAAGCTTTATTGATGATCCTCGATGGTTGGGGTAACGGAAAGCATGGTAAAGGTGATGTGATTTATAATACTCCTACACCTTACTTAGACTACTTGAACGCTGTTAGTGCACACTCTCAGTTGCAGGCATCAGGCGAAGATGTAGGTCTTCCTGCTGGTCAGATGGGTAACTCTGAGGTAGGTCACTTGAATATAGGTGCCGGTCGTATCGTTTATCAAGACTTGGTTAAGATTAACAAGGCATGCCAGACTGGTGACATCCTAAAGAACCCTGGTATTGTTGAAGCATATAGTTATGCACAGAAAACAGGTAAGAAACTCCACTTGATGGGGCTTACTTCAACTGGTGGTGTGCACTCTTCTTTAGATCACCTATTCAAACTCATTGAGATAGGAAGGGAGTATAATCTAAAGGACGTGTACGTTCATTGTTTTATGGATGGTCGTGATACAGACCCAAAGAGTGGTGCTGGTTTTATCGCAGACATTCAAAAGGTGTGTGACAGCAATGGTGCTCATGTCGCTTCAATCGTGGGTCGTTTCTATGCAATGGATCGTGATAAGCGTTGGAATCGTGTGAAGGAAGCATACGACCTACTCGTTGAGGGCAAGGGAGTTCAGGCTACTGACATGGTGAAAGCGGTTGAAGATAGCTATGCAGCAGACGTTACTGACGAGTTTATCAAGCCTATCAATAACTCTTCTGTAGATGGAACAATCCAAGAAGGTGATGTTGTTATCTTCATAAACTTCCGTAACGACCGTGCTAAAGAGTTGACACAAGTGTTGACACAGCAGGATATGCCAGAGGAAGGTATGCATACAATCAAGGACTTGCAGTACTATTGTATGACACCATACGATGCTAACTTCAAGGGTGTACATGTACTCTTCCCAAAGGAGAATGTGATGGATACGCTAGGAGAATACCTCAGTCGTCTTGGTAAGCGTCAGCTTCATACAGCCGAGACAGAGAAGTATGCGCACGTAACTTTCTTCTTCAATGGTGGTAGAGAACAGCCTTATGAGGGTGAAGATCGCATTCTTGTTCCTTCTCCAAAGGTTGCAACCTACGACTTAAAGCCTGAGATGAGTGCCTTCGAAGTGAAGGATAAACTTGTTGGAGCTATCAATACACAGGAGTACGACTTCATTGTTGTGAACTTTGCTAATGGTGATATGGTTGGTCACACGGGTGTTTATCATGCCATCGCAAAGGCTGTTTGGGCGGTTGATCATTGTGTAAAGGAGGTTATCGAGGCTGCTAAGGCTAATGATTATGAGGCTATTATTATTGCAGACCATGGTAATGCCGATAACGCAATTAACCCTGATGGCACGCCAAATACAGCCCATTCATTGAATCCTGTACCATTCATTTACGTTACTGATAATAACTCTGCAACAGTGAAGGATGGTCGTTTGGCTGACGTAGCACCTTCTATCCTTCATATCATGGGCTTGGAACAACCTTCAGATATGACAGGTGAGAATCTAATCACTGATTAATTCAACTTGAATTAAGCTAAAATTAATATAGAGGAAGTCGTGTCGAAAGGCACGACTTTTTGTTATCTCAGAACTTTGTAGTACTTTTGCAGGTAAAGAGTTAAAGCTATGCAAGTAAAGATAGAACCCTCGTGGGGCGTAAAACTCGGTGGTGAGTTTGAGAAACCTTACTTCCAACAACTGAGCGAACAGGTGAAATTGGAGTATAAACATTATGCGTGTTATCCTCCAGGTAAGCTGATTTTTAATGCCTTTGACCTCTGTCCTTTCGATAAGGTTAAGGTTGTTATTCTTGGACAAGACCCTTATCATGAACCCGGACAAGCAATGGGTTTGAGTTTCTCAGTACCTGATGGTGTGCGACTTCCACCTTCTTTGGTGAATATATATAAGGAGATTGAAAGCGACTTAGGCATTCCTGTAAAGACTTCTGGTGACTTAACTCGTTGGGAAGAGCAGGGCGTTCTCTTATTGAATGCTACGTTAACTGTTCGTGCGCACATGGCTAATAGTCATCAAGGACTGGGGTGGGGAGTGTTCACGGATGCGGCTATTAAAGCTCTTAGTGATGGGCGGGAACATCTGGTATTTATGCTTTGGGGAAGTTTTGCTCGTAGTAAGAAAGCATTGATCGACACGCATAAACACTTTATTCTTGAGAGTGTTCATCCCTCTCCTTTATCAGCTAATAGAGGTGGATGGTTTGGTCAACACCAGTTCTCCCGTTGTAACCAATACTTAAAAGAGCATGCTATTGAACCCATAAAATGGTAGTTGGGTAGGCTGTAGATGTAATGATTTAAGGTAAGAATAAGTTGATGGGTAATACATACGAACATATATTCATGGTGGGAAACGTCTTAGTTTCTCCTGATATCATAAACGTCAAGTTCTGTTGTGATTTAGATAAGTGTCATGGTCAATGTTGTATAGATGGCGATGCTGGAGCACCAGTGACGCTGGATGAGACAATGGCTATTGAGAATGTTTTAGATACTGTTTGGGGGGATTTGTCGGCATCAGCTCAAGCCGTTATAGATAAGCAAGGCGTTGCTTATACGGATGTGGAAGGCGACTTAGTAACGAGTATTGTCGGTGGAAAGGATTGTGTTTTCACCTGTTATGACAAGGGATGTTGCCTCTGTGCATTGGAACGTTCGTATCGAAAAGGGGATATTGATTTTGTGAAACCTATCTCCTGTTCGCTATATCCTATCCGTGTGAAGGAGTTTGAGAATGGTACTTGTGGTATCAATTATCACCATTGGAAGATCTGTGCTGATGCTCGAAAGAAAGGAGAAGAACTGAATCTTCCCCTTTATAAGTTCCTAAAAGAGCCACTTACTCGGCGTTTTGGAGCTGAATGGTATGGTGAGTTATGTGAGGTTGCACAACAGTTGACTGGTGAACAAGTAGGCGAGTAAACCTATTACTTGTATTAGGTAATTTCCCTGACGATACCAGTATAAACTCGTCAACTTATTAACTTGCACACTTGTCAACTCTTCCTAAACAATGAAGGGCTCATTCCTACATGCTCTTTGAAGTATTTACCCATAAAGCTTTGGTTAGCGAAATGAAGTTCATCGGCTATTTCCTTTATGCTCATCGTGCTATTCTTCAGCATGACACAAAGCTCACGTACTACATACGAATCGATCCAATCGCTGGGTGTTCGTTTACTGATTGTTCGAATCGTCTCGGATAGATACTTCGAAGTAATACATAGATTCTTAGCATACCAACTGACACGACGCTCATGTCGGAAGTTCTTTTCAACCATTTGAATAAAGTCTCTAAAGATTACTTCTGCACGTGTTTGCCCCTCTGTTTCCAGTTGTTGGAACTGATAGATAATGTTACTCATGTCGTAAATGAGAGCTTTTAGCATTGTCATCACAAGTTCCTTGCGGAAACGATGTTGGGTATCTATGATTTTCTCTTTGATGTGGAAGATATAATTCTCCAGTTCCTTCGTTTGATGCTTATCTAGATGAAAGACTGGATGAGTACGTGCGAAGAGGAAGAGAGCAGACAATTCATGGATGCCACTAACAATGTTGTTGAAGAAGTTATACGACAAAAGAATGGCTATACCTTTGCAGTCTGGGGATAGCTGATAGTCTCCGACAACTTGTCCTTCACTAATGATAATGACATCTCCTTCACTTACTTCATGCTTATGAGTATCTACTGTGTATTGCGCTTTACCGTCAGTACAGAGTGCCAGAAATAGACTTTTCATGCGAGAAGATCTCGAAGGGAGGGGCACTTTTGCCATATCCTCGAACAATATCAGGTCATTGTCTATGTATTTCCCCGCTGGGTAAACGTATTTTGCATGGGCTACGTTGACCTCAGCTAAATTAATGTTCTTATTCATGTTCTTCTGTTGTTTGCGTTTGCAAATATACATATTTTCAATGACATATTCCTTGAACCACCTTTATTATATAGTAAACACCTGATAGACATCCTATCCAATCACCAATAAATCACCAATAAATCAACTGCAAATCCTTCCCATAACCCCTTAGCAAACAGTACTATTCACTCCCCTCTCCATTCGGAGAGGGGTTGGGGGTGAGGC
>OGJT01000911.1_pt1 | contig 11114 bp, 8 predicted proteins | sample 1572331 | NCBI WGS metagenome assembly OGJT01 (sample SAMEA2582094, study PRJEB24529) | metagenome | biome: Human gut stool | place: China | collected 2011
GTATGGCTAGTGCACAAGATTTGCGAAAACGCATAAAAAGTGTTACCAATACGCAGCAAATTACAAAAGCGATGAAGATGGTAGCTTCTGCTCGTCTTCGTAGGGCACAAACAAAAGCGGAAGCTACTCGTCCTTACGCAGAAAAGATAGGGCAAATCTTGCGTCATATGTCTAATAGTGATTTAGAAGGCTTTGAAAGTCCTCTCTTAGATGTGCGACCTGTAGAACGCACTTGCTACATTGTAGTAGGTGCAGATAAAGGTCTTGCAGGGGCATTTTCGTCTAATGTGTTGAAATTTGCCATGGAACAATTACATGGTAAATCTTCTGACACGTACCGTGTTATCACGGCAGGCAGAAAGCCTAGAGATAGCATGAAATCTAGAGGTATTCATATCGATAAGTCCTATGCGGGCTTTTCTGATAAACCATCCTATGAACATGCGCGTACCATCATGCATGAAGCACTTTCACTATACGAACGTCATGAAGTTGACGAAGTCATCATGATCTATACACGTTTTGTAAATTCTATGACGCAAATTGCACAGGCTGAGCGCTTGTTGCCAATAGAGCAACCACAAGATGAGGTAAAAGGAGAAGAGTATGATTTCATGCCATCTGCCGTATCCGTCTTGGAGGCGTTGCTGCCAAAATACTTAGAAATTACAGTTTATAATGGATTGTTACAATCTGCGGCTAGTGAATTGGGCGCTCGTATGACGGCCATGACATCGGCTACAGATAATGCAGGGGAACTCATTGAGTCCTTAGGCCTTGAATATAACAAGTTGCGTCAATCTAGTATTACAAACGAAATTTCTGAAATCGTTGGTGGCGCTAATGCCTTGCAATAGATAAGGAGACATCTGTCGATGAGTAATAATATTGGTAAAGTTGTGCAGGTCATCGGCCCAGTTGTAGACGTGCGATTTGATGCTGGTCATTTACCAGCTATCTACAACGCCATCCACATCTACCATGACCACAAGGCACACGATAGACAAAAAATCGTAGTAGAGGTTATGCAACACTTAGGCGACGATACAGTTCGTTGCGTTGCTATGAGTTCTACTGACGGTATGACACGTAATATGGAAGCGGAAGATACTGGCGCTCCAATCTCCATCCCTGTAGGGGAAGGCGTATTAGGCCGTATCTTTAACGTACTTGGTGAAACGGTAGACCATGATCCAGCTCCAGTTGTGGCTGATGAAAAGTGGCCTATTCATCGTCCAGCACCTAAATTTGATGACCTTTCTCCGGATACACAAATCTTGGAAACAGGTATTAAGGTCGTTGACCTTATCGCTCCATACGTAAAAGGTGGTAAAATTGGTCTCTTCGGTGGTGCCGGTGTAGGTAAAACCGTATTGATTATGGAATTGATTCACAATGTTGCTACAGAGCACGGCGGTTATTCCGTATTCTCCGGCGTAGGCGAACGTACTCGTGAAGGTAATGACTTGTGGAACGAAATGAAAGAGTCCGGCGTTATCAACAAAACAGCTCTCGTATACGGACAAATGAATGAGCCACCAGGGGCTCGTATGCGCGTAGGTCTTACTGGCCTTACAATGGCTGAATACTTCCGTGATGTGAAGAAACAAGACGTGCTCTTGTTTATCGATAACATCTTCCGCTTTATCCAAGCGGGTTCTGAAGTATCTGCCCTTTTAGGCCGTATGCCATCTGCCGTAGGGTACCAACCTACATTGGCTAATGACGTAGGGGCATTGCAAGAACGTATTACATCTACTAAAGAAGGTTCTATTACCTCTGTACAAGCTGTATATGTACCTGCCGATGACTTGACTGACCCTGCTCCAGCAGCGACATTCGCTCACTTGGATGCGACAACAGTATTGTCTCGTTCCATTGCGGAACTTGGTATCTATCCGGCGGTGGATCCTCTGGATTCTACAAGCCGTATTTTGGACCCACATGTACTTGGTGAAGAGCACTACGCAGTAGCTCGTGGCGTACAAGAAGTATTGCAAAAATATCGCGATCTTCAAGATATTATCGCAATCCTCGGTATGGAAGAATTGTCTGACGAAGATAAACTCACTGTATCTCGCGCTCGTAAGATTCAACGTTTCTTGAGTCAACCATTCTTCGTAGCAGAAGTATTTACTGGTTCTCCTGGTAAATATGTGCCATTGTCCGAAACATTGAGAGGCTTTAGAGAAATCTTGGATGGTAAACATGATGAATTGCCAGAAGGTGCGTTCTACATGGTTGGTACTATTGATGAAGCCATTCAAAAAGCAAAGGAAATGCAAGAGAAGGGGGAATAACCATGGCGGAACCTATGACCCTACAGATAATTACACCTGATGCGATTGTATTCGAGGGCCAATCTACATTCTTTGTAGGTAAAGCTATCGATGGTGGTTTTGGTATTTTGCCAAATCATGCGCCTATGATTATTGCATTAGACTTAGCACCTTTACGCATTGATCAACCAGATGGAACATCTCGTGAATATGCTGTATTTGGTGGCTTCTGTGAAATTGAACATAATAAGGTGAGTATTGTAACCCCTGACTGTCAAGATCCAACATCCATTGATGTGGAACGTGCTCGTCGAGCTAAAGAGCGTGCAGAAGGTCGGTTATCAAATCCTACACCTGATATTGATGTAGAAAGAGCGGAAGCAGCATTGCAACGTGCTTTACTGCGCTTGCATGTTACAAAAATGTTATAAGAAAAAGGCTAGCCATCTGGCTAGCCTTTTTTTTATAAATTTATCTACAAGACGCTCACACCTTTTAAGGAGTATGCAGTATTCTTAGGTTGTTCTACTTGGAAATCGAGTACAACAGGTGCCTCAGAATTAATACCAGGTGCTTGGTAACGGTCACGGTCTGTTGGAATTCGTTTGTATGGTAATTTATCAAGTAATATAGTCATAACTTTGTTCCAAACTGATTTATGTGTTGGCATAGTTAAAGAGTCATCAGTTTGGTTGAAGCCCGTACGAACAGTATGGATTACCTTATCGTTTACATCATAATAGTATAAAAGGGCATTAACCTTTGCAGCGATATAAATTTCATGATTATCATTATTGTACGAATCTGGGCTGTTAATAGTATTAACTTGTACATATACATCTTGTAATGGCACAGGCATAATAACAATTTCAGAATTTTGGGCCTCTGCAATTTGAGCAAGATCAGCGGCTTTAATTTCTGCAGTTGGTGTGTTAGTGCTTACAATGGTTGTATCATAGTAAGGATATTTAAGTGTATTTGATAAGCGATCTGTCATGTAGTGACCAAATTGAGCTGTGTTTTCATTGCGCAAATTTGCTGGTACAACAATAGTTACTTTGCGGCTTGGAAAGTTTTCCAAGTGACCATCATGACTTGTACTAGTAGCATTAATAGTTGCTTTTTCTGAAGCTCCAGAAATTGGTGTAGATGTTGGTGTTGCAGCTACTTTTATGACAGGCTCCATATTTGTTTTAGGGGTCAATGTAGAAGCCTCATTACTTGTATTACTTTGTATAGTGCTAAGAGCAACAGGTTGCGTTGTATTTGGTGTTAGCTGACTCAAATCGATCATAGCGGCACTAGCTGTTGTAAATGCAGTTGTGAGTAGTACAGCAAGTACTGTAAGTAGTGGACGTTTATAGAGTCCGAAGTTATGTAACATAATTCCTCCTCTTAATAAAACTCTTTTAAAATTACAAATTATACAATTTATATTATTATATCATATATATAAAAAAAAGAAGCAAGCTTAACAGCTTGCTCCTTTAGTCTGGTGGACGATGACAGGATCGAACTGCCGACATCCTGCTTGTAAGGCAGGCGCTCTCCCAGCTGAGCTAATCGTCCATATGTGGTGACCCGTCCGGGAATCGAACCCGGGATACCGCCGTGAAAGGGCGGTGTCTTAACCGCTTGACCAACGGGCCAGAATGGCTCCTCGAGTAGGACTCGAACCTACGACCGATCGGTTAACAGCCGATTGCTCTACCGACTGAGCTATCGAGGAATGGTACGATTGTTATTATATGTTAGATTAATTATAAAAGCAAGCATTTTTTTTAAAACACTATAAAATAGATACTGTCAATTATGACTAAAAGACATAACTTTATAGATAAAATTAGTTATCAATAATTTTGATGAGAAAGTCATTAAAATTAATAAAATCTATAGAGCTTATTAACTATAGGTATTTACTGTGTTCTAAGGTGATTGTATGACTCCAAATGCATGGGAGTTAGCAATATAAGTATATTGAAGATAATCGGTATACATATGCATTATAGAAAAGTTTATAAGATTTAGTTGAAAAGTAGTATCAGTTAAAAGAGAAGTGTATTTATCTTATTAGATATAGCCTATGTTTGTGGTTAATTTTAAACCAAATCTATATATAAGAAAGTAGGTAAAAATATAAGATATAAAAAACTTATTGATATATGATAGACTATGACTTTTATCACAATGAAGGGCTATTTTAGTGACTAGAAAATAAGGTCTATATAGCCTATTGAAAAACCGAAATATATACAAAAATATTCATGAAAACAATTCTCAAAAATCGAAAAAGCATTGAGAAAACTGTATAGGTGGGGCGTTGAATCCCCCTATATTGTGTGCTACGATTTATGTATAGAGTTAATCTCATCGGTTTGAGATAGATATTCTTTCATATGTTTGAGAATTTTAATTTATCTCATCGGTATTAGAATTAATATTCAACTATTTTCCTGAGGAGGGATTATCTTGCGCGAGATTCAAGTATCTGAAATCACAAAAACAGTCCGTCAAATGTGTATGGACGCAGCTTACCACTTGCCAAAAGACATCTATGAAGGTTTGAAAAAAGGCCGTGAAACAGAAGAGTCTTCAGTAGGTCGTATCGTTCTTGATCAAATTATTAAAAATGCAGAAATTGCCGATGCTGAAGATCGTCCATACTGCCAAGATACTGGTATGACTATGGTATTCTTAAAAGTTGGTCAAGATGTTCATTTCGTTGGTGGTGACCTTACAGAAGCTATCAATGCTGGTGTTGCAGCTGGTTATGTTGAAGGTTATCTTCGTAAATCCGTTGTAGCTGAACCATTGTTCAATCGTAAAAATACACAAAATAACACACCTGCAATCATCTACACTGAAATCGTTCCTGGCGATAAAGTAGATATTCAAGTGGAATTAAAAGGTTTCGGTTCTGAAAATAAATCCGATGTAGCTATGCTCGTACCTGCTGATGGTGTGGAAGGCGTTAAAAATGCAGTCCTTGAAATCGTAAAACATGCAGGCCCTAACCCATGCCCTCCAATCGTACTCGGCATAGGTATTGGCGGTACTATGGACCAAGCAGCTGTTATGTCCAAAAAAGCGTTGCTTCGTGACATTAGTGTACCTCATAAAGATGCAGACTATGCAAAATTAGAAGAAGAAATTATGGAAATGGTTAACAAAACTGGTATTGGACCACAATTGGGTGGCACTACAACTTGTATCGGTGTAAACATCGAATGGGGTGCAACTCACATCGCAGGTCTTCCTGTTGCAGTTACTATCATGTGCCATGCTGCTCGTCATGCTCACGTAGTACTTTAATCGATAGGAGGTAAAAACAATGGCTGAATCAATTCGCATTAATACTGAAGAATATAATGAAGAGTTTTCCCGCAAATTAAAAGTTGGTGATAGCGTTCTTATCACTGGTAAAATTTACTCCGCTCGTGACGCTGCTCATAAAGTTATGACTGAAGCTTTAGCGCGTGGTGAAAAATTGCCAATCGACTGGACAAATAAGTTTGTTTATTATCTTGGACCAACACCTGCAAAACCTGGTGATCCAATTGGTTCCGCTGGTCCTACAACTTCCGGTCGTATGGATGCTTACACACCAACAATGCTTGATCAAGGTATCAAAGGCATGATTGGTAAAGGTTCCCGCAAACCAGAAGTAGTTGAATCCATGAAGAAAAATGGTTGCACATACTTCGCAGCAGTTGGTGGCGCTGCAGCATTGATTGCAAAATCCATCAAAAAATACGAAGTTCTTGCTTATGGAGAACTTGGACCAGAAGCTTTGGCTGAATTGACTGTTGAAGATTTCCCTTGCATCGTAGTTGGCGATACTGAAGGTAATAACTTCTACGAATTAGGCCAAAAACCTTACAGAAAAATCTAATATCACCATTGAGTGATTGAAAGAGGCTTGCTTTAGCAAGCCTCTTTTTGTTGTTAAGCCATAATCATAAGACGTTCATCCGTTACCTGTAGAGTTTAGTCTATCGATTCTGTCGGTTTTATGATAATATACATATAGATTTTATACATTCAATTTGAGTGAGGCGATAACATGACTTCTGTAGAAACTATTCGTCAGTCAGCTCGCAACGCGATGGCTGAATTACTTGATTTAGCAAAGGTTCGCGAAGGTCAATTGTTCGTTGTGGGCTGTTCCACTAGCGAAATTGTAGGTAAAAAAATCGGCACTGACTCTCACCTTGATGTGGCTCAGGTCGTATTTGATGAAATATACAATGCTGTTAAGGCTAAAGGACTTAACTTGGCTATTCAATGTTGTGAACATATTAATCGTGCACTTGTTATGGAACGTAGTGCCATGACATGGGAGGAGGAAGTTAATGTTGTTCCTCAACGTCATGCGGGTGGTGCCCTGGCTGTGATGGCGTATGAACATTTTGATGATCCTGTGATGGTTGAATTTATTCAAGCTGATGTAGGCATCGATATTGGAGATACTTTCATTGGTATGCACATGAAACACGTTGCAGTGCCTGTACGTCTTTGTGTGAAAGAAATTGGAAAAGCACATGTGACCGCTTGTCGTGTTCGGCCAAAGAGCATCGGCGGTGAGCGTGCTGCATATAATGAAGCATTGATGTAGGGGGATAGTATGTCAAACCTAATACCGTATTTTGTATTAGCCGTCGTGGCATTGGGGTTTTTTGGTGTTTGCTATGCTGTTTTTAGCGGTGGTGATGGTGAAAGTAAGGCAAAGGAAAAATCCCATAAAAACATAAGTAATAAAAATAATCCTAAAGAATATAATGATGTTATATTTGCAACGGAGTCGCAAGAAGGCAATGTAACAATTACTCATATGAGTGGTACTAATGTATATACTGCATCAATTCCGGATACAGTTGAAACTATGGATAGTGAAGAGCGAGAATCTGTTGAATCTTTAGTTGATCCTATAGATACTTCTTATAATAGAAGAAGTACTCTAAAGTCCAATTCAAGTCATGTTTCAGCAGGAGAATATGCGTTAGCATTAGGTTCGGATAATGGCACACCAATAGGGGATGAAACCATTGTGATGACAGCCGTATCAGATCTTAAGCGAGCTAATCAAGCTAATCAAGGTGTTACTCCATTGGTGGATAAAACTATCGTCCTTGATGTCGTTACAGATGAACTTCTCAATAACGTTAACTCTGTTGAAGATACAATTGCTATGGGTGAATCTGTGGAAGCCTTTGAAGCTGATGAAGCGGATAGCATAGATGCTACGCAGATGATAGGTGGTGCAAACGAAATACAAACCGCGGAAGGGCCATCGGTATTAGATGAAACGCGTTTGTTTGACGCCTCTGAAATTGAAGCACAATTGGCGGAAACAAGTTTAGCTGAAGAGGAGGAACCGCATGGTCAATGGGCAAAAACGGCACATGAAGATAAATGCGTTGAGCTGGCTATAGCGCCATTTGTTCATTCCTTTGGGGTACTACATGGCGACACGCAACACTATGTAGAATCTATTACAAGAGATGCTTTAGCGGCTCTCAATATTACAAAAATTGTTGAAGTGAATGCATTACTAGAGAATATTGTTATTCAAGAAGCGTTGATGAGTATGCAAAAGGCATATGCCGCTACAAATACGGAGTGGATGAAGTCCGCTGCGTTAGGTGCTTTTCTAGATGTGGTTCAATCTCCTAAATCTAGTACGCCATACCTCGTAGCTTTTGATGCATTACGTGTATTACCTCATTTAACATTAGGTCACTTTCAAGTTATGGCCTTAACATTATTGTTACAATATTCTAGAAACTCTAATAACTATGGATTGATTCACTTTCAACATTATGTGGAAAAATATATTGAGCCATTTATCTCTGATTTGCCTCGAAATGATTCTTTCTATCGCCAGCTGGACTACTTACGCTGTACGCAAGAAGAACAAGAACCTATCACTTTATGTCAAGTGTTGTCTAATTCATACCCGTTTGTATTCAACTATCGTGGTTTCTCTAAGGAAGAACTCTTCCGTGCTACAGACGGTCATGGTGTAGATCCACGTTATGTGGTGCGTAGCTTGAACTCCAATCTTTATAAACTAGCCTTGGTAGATGAGTCTTTGGCACCACAATTTTTTAGACAAACACGAATTTCTAATGCTATGGTTCAACGTGATCTTTTAGCTTTGATGAAGAGCAAACCTACTGCTTTCAGGGGACAAGAGGCGCGTGATATTATGGATGACATTTCACCAGTTTTATTGGACTTGGCTGATGTCTTCGATAGCACGCCAATGTCTAAAATTAGTTTAACATTGTTAGGCCTTTACTTAGGCCGTGCTCATGTGAAAGCAACCATTGGTGAAGAATTTGATTTGTCTCATTGGTTCTAATTTATGATTTTAAGCACTATATAGTTTCAAAAATTGGATCATATAGTTATTAATATAGGTATATACTTAAAAACGTTATATAGCTTATGTGTTATGTAATAAAAAAGTCTCTCAAGATTATCTTGAGAGACTTTTTAGTTTGTTAAATTTAATAGCTATTAAGTGTTAGAAGGTGTTAAAGCCGAATTCTTCAATGTCTTCAATGTTTTTAATTGTTACGGTGCGACCTGTAATGTCAATGAGACCTTCATCGCGAAGACGACCTAATTCACGGCTAAGAGCTGTGCGAGATACATTGAGGACCTCAGCCATTTGCTCGCGGTTGTGGGGTAATTGAATTGTGTTAGAATGTTGACGTTTATAAATATCTGTTAAGTACGCAAAAATCTTTTCGCGCATCCCTTTTAATGTGAGGTAATGGACTTTTCTGGTTAATAGAATTGCTTTTTCAGATAAATCCTCTAATAGATTAGATAGGATTTTAGTTTGGCATTGATGACAATCCGGTAATGTTTTAATAAAGGTTTCAAGCGGAATAAACATAATTTTAGTTGCTTTTGTTGCTTTAATGGTAGCAGGCCATAAAGGCTGTTTGCTAAATAGTAGTGCTTCTCCAAAAATATCTGATTGCTCTAAGTTTGCCATAATAACCCGTTGCCCCATTACATTTTCACGAGTCAGTAAAGCGCTGCCTTCAAGGATGACACCAATACCCTCCATAGGATCTCCAGCGAGGGCTATAAAATCATTTTTTTTGTAACTGTGGATGATAACTTTGGCATTATTTAAATAGCTACGCAGCTCTGGCTCTCCTAATGTATTGAATAAAGGACATTTCACGAGGGTGGGCATATATTGATTAATGATATCGTTTGAAAGTATTTGTTTCATAAGCACCTCCGGTGTGATAAAGTCTATAGCAATTAAAAATGATTATTGTATAATAAAAGTATAAGACTAAATGGTCTACCTGTTCCATAAGGGAAGTCAGGAAAATTTTTGAAAAAGTTTTTATTTGTTGCTCAAGCTACAGAAATTGTATCATCTTTACGTTATACTTTCAAATGTAATCAATCAGACAACTGATAAAACATCAGTGTAATGTATAGGTTTTATATTATCTAGCTTGACTGCGAGGAAGTCTCGCAAAGGAGGATTTTAAATGAGTATGTTCTGTTATCAATGCGAACAATCTGCAGCACCAGGTGGCTGTACTGTACAAGGTGTATGTGGTAAAACTGCACCAGTTGCTAACTTACAAGACGAATTAACTGCTGCTTTAGTTGGTTTAGCACGCGCTTTAGACGTAAAAGGCCAAACTAAAGAAGGCGTTGACTATTTAATGCGTGGTTTGTTCATGTGTGTAACAAACGTAAACTTCTCTGAAGACCGCGTTCAAGAATTCATTGACGAAGTGAATGCTTACCATGCAAAAGTTGACAGCGCTCAACAAAACTTTGATTGGGAACAATTGTGGAAAGGTGAAGAAGACATCGTATCCCTTCGTTCCACATTATTGTTAGGTATGCGCGGTATGGCTGCATACGCATGGCATGCTGCTCGCCTTGGCTTCCACGATGCTGATGTTGACGCTTGGTTCGTTAAAGGTATGGTAGAATTCGCTAAAGATCACAGCGCTGAAGAATGGCTTGATCTTTTGATGGAATTCGGTCATATCAACTTGAAATGTATGGCTGTTCTTGATAAAGCTAATACTGAAACATATGGTACACCTGTACCGACTACAGTTCCTTTGACTGTAGAACCAGGTCCTTTCATCGTTGTAACTGGTCATGACCTTCATGACTTGAAACAATTATTGGAACAAACTGATGGTAAAGGTGTAAACATCTATACTCACGGTGAAATGTTGCCTTGCCACGCTTATCCTGAATTGAAGAAACATCCTCAATTGAAAGGTAACTTCGGTACAGCATGGCAAAACCAACAAAAAGAATTTGTTGATGTTCCTGGCGCATTCTTGTTCACTACAAACTGCATTATGCCACCAAAAGAAAACTACAAAGCTAATATCTTCACTACAGATATGGTAGGTTTCGATGGCTGTGCACATATCGAAGAAAAAGAAGATGGTACTAAAGACTTCTCCGCAGTTATCAACCGTGCTATCGAATTGGGCGGCTACAAAGAAGCTCAAGAATTCACTGGTATCAACGGTGGCCATGAAGTAACTACTGGTTTCGGTCATGGTACAGTATTGGGTATTGCAGATAAAGTAATCGATGCTGTGAAAGCTGGCGCAATCAAACACTTCTTCTTGGTAGGTGGTTGTGATGGTGCTAAAGTAGGCCGTAACTACTACACTGAATTCGTTAAACAAACTCCAGATGATACTGTAGTATTGACATTGGCTTGTGGTAAATTCCGTTTCAACGATATGAACATCGGCGAAATCGGTGGTATCCCTCGTATCCTTGATATGGGTCAATGTAACGATGCTTACTCCGCTA
>OGJT01000922.1_pt1 | contig 10985 bp, 6 predicted proteins | sample 1572331 | NCBI WGS metagenome assembly OGJT01 (sample SAMEA2582094, study PRJEB24529) | metagenome | biome: Human gut stool | place: China | collected 2011
TGATGTCCGACAGGTCGATGAAGTAGTACAGCTTTCCGCCGGTTGTCTCCTCGCCAATGTTCACCACCAGCCTCCAGTAGTAGCGGTCGGCCGCCTGCTTCGTCGTCCGCGACAGGAGGTTCGCCGTCCTGCACATAGCCATATCACCCACTCGCCACTCGTTGGCGACACGCTTCTCTCCGTCATCAGCCAAGAAGTAGCAACGAAACACGTTCCCTGTCTTCTTCACGAAAGCGATTCTGCCGCCTGCGCTCGTATAACCCACGTCGCCTGTGGTGAATGCCAGCCGTATGTACTCCAACTCGGCAAAGGTCGCCTTCTGTCTGACCTCGAGCCTGTCCACCTCCGCCACGCTCTTTCCGTGCTCGTCCTCGTAGATTCCGTAGCCCGAGCCGTCAGTCAGTCCCGCACGGAAGTCCCTGCTTTTAAGAGATTCTGCTGTGATATAGCGTGAAAACAGGTCGAGAAGATTTGCAGTGCCGTCTTTGTCTATACCTCTGCCGCCGGCCACATAAATTCCTTTCAGGAAGGTTATCACGGCACGGACCAGGGTGTCTTTGTCCGTTCGGACAATTTTGTCCCAGTCGGTACTCTCCGGGGCGAGCGACTGTGCTGAGACGGCTACATCCGCCAGTCCGGCAGAGATTTTCTGTGCATCGAGCGTCAGATAATTGCCGATACGGTTCAGTGCCTGCAGCACCGACATATTGTCGTGCCGATGCCCGAACGCACCGTCATCCCCGTAGTTCGCCTTCACCTCGCTTGCAAACCAGGCGAGCAGGGCGGCGGCCGAAGTGATGTTCCAGTGGTCTGAGTAAGGACTCTGCACTGGAAAGAGTGCCCCACCGCTCAGCGGCAGCCGTTCCAGCTCAGCCAGGCGTGGGGCGACGGTAAAAGACCCTATGTCGGGTATTTTGATGTCAAGCGTCCGCAGTGCGGCACCTTCCGGACGCGTGATGTTGAGATAAGGCCGGGCATCGGCATAACGGTACGTGAAGCTGTAGGATGACGGCAGCTCAGAAGTCTTCCATGTCGCATCGCTTTCCGTCACGACGATTCGGCGAATATGATTGCCTGCGTAGAGAAACTTCCCCAGCGAAGGGAAGAAGTCGAGCAGCCACTTGCGCTCCTCAAGAGAGAGATGCCCGGTGTTCTTCTTGTACTCCCGGACGGTATCGACGCGGTACTCCTCTGCATCGTCGCCGATTTCAGCGATGTTGTGCGTGTGCTTCGCCGTGTTTTCCGAGTCTCCGTATGCGCGGAAGGTGTCGATGCCGCCCAGCGAGTTCTCGAAAAGCACCCACTGTTCCTGCTCGCTGCGGATGCCGGAGGCGTAGTACCGCTGCACGTAAGTGAGGCGTGTGCCTGCGGTGTCTTCCACCCATACATCATAATAGGAGGGCAGCTTCCCCGTCTTTCCGGCGATGACGGCATACTGCAGGGGGACGGTCCATACGGTGTCTTTGCCCAGGCTGGCCAGCGTCAGGATATCCTCCGCATGACCACCGTCCTGCTCCGTGTAGGCCTTGCATTTCACGACAGAATCCTCCACGGCATAGTAGGTGAGGAACTCGGGCGTGTAGTAAGTGACGGGCTTCACCGTCGGCTGCCAGGTGAGGAAGTTCCCCTTGAGCCATGCGTCGGCCGTATCGGCGAGGCGGTCGATGCCGGCACGCAGGGCCGTGAAAGCGTATGATGCGGCGGCATTCGTCTTTTTCTCCTTGATTTCGATCCTGAACCGGCGTGCGATGTCCGTCTGCCGGTAGGGTTCCTGTCTGTCCTGCAGCCGGAACGACAGCAGCGGTGTTATGATCCGCTCCAGATCGACCTCTATACGTCCATTCTTAGAGGGGGTATAAACGTGCTGGACGATTGTCTGTCCGCTGTCGGCATATTTCATGACGAACGATATGTCGTCCGCCGCCGAGAGGACCAGGTGGTCCATCGAGCCCGTCAGGCTGAGCGCATCGGGTTTATGCAGTATATCCATGTGTCGTCAGAGTTTTGAGCAAAGGTATTGGAATGTATTTGAAGTGTAAAGGACAGGAAAATCCGTCTTTCACAGGGGCACGCATTCCAGCCACACTTCCGTCCTGGTGTACTTGTACTTCGCATGGCGGAATGCCGTTCCGTGGCGGGTCTGCTGCTCGGTGTAGGAGACCTGCCGTCCGTAAGGCTTCCCGACGTATTCGGCAGAGGGCAGCGGTGGATAGACGGTAACGAACGTGCGCCATTTGTCAGGTCCGGATCCGTCGTACTCGTCCCAGCCCACTTCCGTCACGCGTTCGCGTCCCACCCATCTGTACCGGGCATCCATCGCCTTCAGCTGTCCGCTGACGGCAGGTGCCTCGCTGACGGGTTCCATGAGCGTTACGGTGTAGAGCTCGGATTCCACCGGTTCGTCCTTGCCTCCGAGCGTGAACTTGAGCTTGTTGAACAGGAACGGAACGCCGCGTATCACCACCTTTGCCGTTGACGGCAGGTTCTGCTTCTGCGACTGCGACAGCAGCAGCTTCACCTTCATGTCGTGCAGGGAGTTGCGGAGCAGGAGGTCATAGTCACGGTAGAAGCGTTCGAAGATGCCCTGCGGGCCGTTGTAATAGAGCGCATAGTCGAAGATGCGGGGATGCGTGCTGTCGGACAGGTCGTGCGGGGAGATGGTCCCCTCCGGCCGGCCGGCCGACAGATAGCTGAAGGCGAGCATCGTCTTCTGCCTGCTTGCCGGTTCCGAGGTCTCCTCCTTGTCCTTCCCGGCGATGACCATCTTCGAGTTGAGCGACTTGTAGGCTCCTATGTACAGGAACTGCCCCATGTCGTAAGTGAACTCAGCGTCGTCAACCGTACCCTTATAGGAAAGCATCCGGAACTCGGGCATCAGTTCGGGTATCTTCACCTCCTTCGCCTCGAGGCTGCCGCCGGTATTGTAGTCCTGTGACGCTTCGCCTATCTTCGTTATCACTTCGTAGTTGCCCGAGAATCCCCGCTTGTAGAAAGCCCCGTCCTCCGGGTTGAAGTATGCGCAGGGGTTGTTTTTCACCATGGAGTCGAGGTCGTCGTAGGAGTCAGAGAGGTCCGTGTCGACTTTCTCTTCTGGTGATAGGGTGAGCCGCTTGTAGTCCTTCTCGGACTTGTAGGCGAGCGTGGGTTCTCCGGTGACGCAGTGTGTGAGGTCGGCCACAGGCTGTGCGTCCAGGGTATCACGCAGGAAGACGATGTCCGCCGTGCGCCGTCCCTCGTCGGATGTGAACTCACAGCAGAACTTCCTGCGGAAGACGGCGATGAAGTCGGCACAGGTGCAGTCGGGCACGAGGTCGGCCACCTTTATCCGTCCGTTCACCAGCGTGTCCATGACGTTGTTCACGACGACCATCTTCCGGAACGGGTCCGTGCGTGTGAAGAAATTGTCCGCGAGCGTGTAGCCGAAGTAGGCGAAGACGCGGCGCAGGAGGTAGTTGGCGCGGATGAAGGGCGAGATGTAGTAGCCCGGCTTTAACGTGATGGGGATGCCGTCCACGTACTCCGTGCGCTGTACGGCATTGTAGAAGTCGCAGCCTTCGTCGTCCATGTCGGGGTTGAACGCCGTGGCGGCAGGGAACTGGTAGTCCCACCATTCATAGATTTTCTTCCACTTCAGCACCTGTTCCTTCCCGTATGCGTTCAGCACCTTGTAGTTCATCCCCGATTTGTCGCCGGAATCGTCGGTGAGCAGCACGGGGAAGATGCCGTACTCGTCCGAGGAGTTCGTGCGGAGCCGGCGGCAGAACTCGATCCCTTTCTCCACGGAGTCCACGCCGGGGATGCACTCGTCCCCGAAGATGTCCTTGAGCCTGATGTTCTGGATGCGGGAGTAGAACGATCCGTCGTTGACGTAGAACGATGTGGAGATGCCGCCTCCGTACTGTGCGGAAAGCACCACCTGCCGGCACTGCGCGAAGTACTCGCCGTCCTGGATGGTGACGTCCGCAGGCGACATCTTTACCCGGCGGCCGAAGGAGTCGGGGAAGCCGAGCAGGCGACGGTTGCGTTCCGAGGCGGGCAGCTCGAGCGGAGCGGTCTGCTCGCCGTAGTCGTTGAAGAAGGGATTGGTACGCTCGATCTGTATCTGCGTGCCGGGGCGGAGGTTGTAGTCCTCGCTCTTTTCCAGATTGGTTATTTTCATTTGCTTCCGAATTTTCGTGCTTTGTCCAGCAGCTGCTGCTTCTGTTCGAGTTCGTTCAGTGCCACGCTGGCAGGGATGCCCTCTGTGGAGATGCGGTCCAGGACATCCGTTAATCGCTCGATGAGCGTATCCTTGTAGGAGTCCTTAGCCACGCCACGCACATCGTTAACCGTTGGGGTGACATATCCACCAGAGGCACGACCTTGCGCCTGCTGAACAAGAAACTTATTCATGTCGAGCGTGCGGATAGTCCCTGCACGCTGCGCACGATCGATGATGTCAATGAATGGAGCTATCGTAGGGTTCTCCACAGCAGCATTCGAAGCGACCCACTCCTTACTATGTCCGTATCCGCCCTCTCCTACGATGACGGTAGGTTTATCGATGAACCCACGTCTGTCTGGATCATAATCGGCATGGAACATCTTGCCATCCTGTTTGCGCTCTACGTCAATACTACCTCCGGACTCAAGTCCTGTTGCGACACGTGAACCTGAAGCAGAGGCGGAACTGCCTGCTCCGCTTAGTGTCATTCGCTTCACCTTATTGCGCTCTGCAAGTGCTGCTGCAAGCTGAGCAGCACCCGTGATACCCATCAAGGCAGCAGCAACAGGGCCAGCAATAGGACCGAGTTCTCCAAGAGCTTTCATTATGGATACTGATGTATCGGCAATAATCTGCGAGGCTTTTATGGCAAAGTCTACATCAGCATACTTCTTCTGTATCTTCAGCTTTTCATTTGCCTTTTTCTTCTCGAGCTCCGTGGTGTCTTTACCAGCGTTCTTCGCAGCTTCAATCTCAGCATCATACTTAGCATCGACGTTCGCTATCTCAGCTTGTTGCAAGGCCTGCGCAGCTCCACTGGTGAGATTAGAATAGTAATCGAACGCTTCCTTCATCTTGGCGATTTTCATATTCTTCACCGCCTCTTCGTACTCTTCTTCAGATATCTCTTTATTCTGAAGGTGCATTTTTAGCTGATCCAGCTCAGCATTATATAGCTCCTGTTGGGTAACGAGTCCATACTGCTGACGTATCTGAAGGCGGTGTTCTTCTGCCTGCTGGTCAAGGAGAGTCAGTGCCTGTTGACGTTCCTGTTCATTCAGCAAGGTATCACTCTCAATCTTCTTGCGACGTGCTGCATACTGATCTTCGAAAGTGTCAAGTCCGTATTCCTGTCGAGCCTGCGCTTTACGCTCCTCAAGTTCTTTTACCTTTGCAAGCTCTTTATCCGCATACTCTTTGAGAATATTCTGCCGTGCCGTTTGATAAGCAGTTTCTACATTATTAGTATCCTCTCCATTTTGTTTAGCCAACTGGAGAGCTGCTTGATAATATCCGTTCAGAAAGTCAAGTTTTACATCTCGTTCTTCCTGCAGAGTCTGCGTTTGCTTCACTTCCCCTTGCTCGGCTATCTTATTCATTAATTCCTGATACTTCTCTTCTGCAGCGATACGGCTCTCGGCTAATCCCTGTTCAGCTTGCGTAACATTCTTCTCTTGCGAGCTAACAAGTTCTTTCTTTTTAGCAGCATCCTTGAAACCAAGGCTCTGTGACTTATCGTAGTAGTTCTTTTCAATCAGAAGCAGATTTGAAGCATGCTGCGTTTTTAAAGCAGTGACTGTAATATCATACTGTTCCTGCGAAATCTTCTTCTGAGTAAGCATCATATTGAGGTTATTTAAATCTTTTTGATAAGCTGTATTTGCATTGTCCACCTCATTCCTTCTTGCAGACGAGAAGTTTTTCGTCGTTATCTCATCAGGATCTTTACCTTTTTTTACTTTCTTCTTCTTTTTCTTTTTTGGTTTACTGTATTCCAGTTGCTCCTTCCTTGCTTCAAGACTGGCAATCTGCGCATCAATAGCTTTTAGCCCTTTCGTGTCACCTACTTTTATCGTCAGTCGCTTTCGTTTCAAGGCCTCTATTTTTGCATCAATAGCATCCAGTTCAGCACCTATTGTTCCTTTCTTTGCACCAGAGCCACCATTACTTCCACCACTGGAACTAAACATCTTCTTGCCGAACTCTTTACCAATTGCATTCAGAGAAGTGTCAACCACTTTGATCTCGTCTTTTGTTTTTTGAAGTTGTCTTGATAACGTCCCAACCTCCCCAGAGTATCCCATGGAGGCACCGACATATGTAGGAGCATATGCACCTCCTGTTGTCTGAGGTCGTCCTGCATTCTGTTGCTGAAATTGCGTCTGCTCCTTCTTCATACCTTTGAGATGTTGCTCTTGTTGTCGCTGCTGTATGATCAGTTTAGCTTTCTTCTCTCCTAATTCTTTTATTGCGTTCTGTGCGCCCTCAAGTAAGGCCTTTTCCTTTAGTGCATTCAGATAGCGTGTGAGAGCCTGGGTGTTCTCATCATAGACCTTTCCTTCATGCGACAGCTTTGCCGTATAGTCTGGCACAATCTTTTGTAATGCTTCAATCGCATTCTGTCGTTCGGCAAGTGAGAGAGAATTATCGTGAATGCGCTTAGTGAGCATCTCTATCTTAATACGTTCCTCCTCCACCTTACGACTGGCTTCTGACTGAATATCGTTGAGTTTCTTTTGTGCTATGGTGGCAGCGTCGGCACGCTTATTAAACATCAGTAACGCACCAACAACGAGTGTTATAGATCCAAGGATAACTCCCCAAGGACTAAGTTTAAGAACGATATTGAAAGCTTTTTGCAAAGCAATAGAAGTCTTCATTGTCTTGTTGAGAACTGCGTGACGTAATACAGATAACTGCAACATAGTATTCTCAACAGCGGCTGCAGCAGCCTTGATCTTACTGACAGCGACAGCACGCAGGCTCCACAGATAAGAAAGTTTCTGCCCTGCGACATAAGCAGTATAAGTAGCAGTAAGCAGGATAACAGCTTTCGTGAGCAGAACAAGCGTGTTGCGATGTTCAACGAGGTATTTGATAGCTTTAATGGCTCCTACTTGTATCTGACCATAAATATCTGTAAATTCTTCCTTGATGGGCAGCAATGCCTTACCAAGTGCTAACTGTGCATTTTCAAGTTCGATGGTGCGCTGGGCAGCACGGTCGGCAGCAGAGATATAAGTCTCACCTGCTTCTGCAAGATTCTTTTCTACGATAGAGGCAACACCTTTCATGAAGTCTCCTGTTTCTTTCGTCTTTTCAGAAATCTCCGCAGCGGACAGTCCGAGGTTATCAAGTATCATAGGTGACTTACGGCCAAGACCCGTCACGATGGAGTCCACCATATAGTCGAGCGACTGTCCTGTCTGCTGTGCCTTTAACTGCGCAAAGGAAAGATATTTACCCAGGTCTTCGAGAGGAATACGGAAGTCCTTGGCTTTGACAGCTGCTTGCATCAGTTCGATGTCCGAGACAGTGCCTTTGGTGGCGGTGCGGAGTTCTTGCAGATAGTCTTCTGTACCAATCTTTTCGAAGGCGTGGGTGATACCGTCAGCCGATTCGGCAAGTTCAATACTTTTATCAATGGTCTCAGAGATGCTGTCTGTTACTTTCCGGAAAGCTGTTCCCATCAACTCTGCACCCTTAGTCAGTAGGTTGCCTGTCAGGTAGTTGATAGTAGAGTCGTTGACAAGGATTTCCTTATAACTCCGGGCAGACACTTTAAGATCCTCCATGCGCGCATGGACTTTCTGTAAACGATTCTCGAGTTCGTCATACAAATTAGGATTAAGAGCCTTTGACACATTGTCCAGCTCTTTCTGTAACGACTTGGACTGTTTGCGAAGCTGCGACATTGTCATAGCATCCGTATCCAAGGTACGTGTCTGTTCTTGAATACGTGAGGTTAAATCCTTAATCTGCCTGCCAGTATCTTTGTAGGAGGATGCGAGCTTTTTGTATTGGTCGGTTTCCTTCCTGCCCGATGCCTCGAGCTTGATCATCTGCTGAAGTCGCTGCTTGTTTTCGTTGCGAAGAGCAGCCGACTGGGTTTCCAACTTGTGAATTTCTTGCTGCGCCTTTGCGGTCTTCACATCAATGGTATACTGGATTTCGTCTTCTGAAAGGTGCTTGTTTGCCATAATGCTTATGGGTTTAATGAACGTTGTAACTGGTCGTGAATGTTTTTTCGTACTTCATCAGTAAAGCCAAAGCGGAGTTGCGGGAATGTCTCATGATAGAGGACACCCCAGACAACACGGTTATAAAGCGCAAGGTTACGCCGTCTGGACTTGGCTATGCGGTCATTGCGCTGACGGTATGCCATATCCAAAAAGCGGAGGTAGGGTAAAATACGAACAAAGATTGTGTAAGATTCACCCGATATGCTGGAATCGGAAGAATGCTTGGAGAGAGAAGTAAGGAGCCGTCCTGACCGAAGCTGATAATTGCTGCGCACGACCGACTCTTGCGTAGCATAAATCTTGGAAATACCCTGCTGAAGGGTGTCGCGAACGAACTTCTTACGAATGAGACTGTCTGTTACCATATTTGCCTTTTTACAGTGCAAATATAATAACAGACAGTCATGAATGAAAGGACATCCTATTAGTGACTCATGATGTACCGGTAGACTGGATACCCGAATATCGGGGTCAGCAACGTCATGCAGATGAGGTAGAGAAATTTAATAATAAAAACCTGCCCTCTGCATAAAATCGGCATGAGAACGAGTGCTATTACAAAAGATAGACCTTGTATCAGTTCCATAAATCTAATGTTTATTTTAATGCAAATATAAATTTTTATTAGGAATAACGCAAGTCAATCCTCGAAAATCTCCACCTCTATTGCCTTGAACAATTCGAGGACAACTTGCGGTACCATAGAATTGCCGAGGGCTTTTATCGATTCCTGTCGCCATCTTGTAAAAGGAATGGTAAGACGAGATATATCAAAGGGTAGCTCATCATTTCCTCTACAAACAGGGGAGACAGTTGGAAAGTCCCTCCACCAATTTTGTGGGCAATCTGCTCCGACAGGTTGCTCTGTGCAGCGTTCTTCTTGCGGTGCCTCTTGAGGTTGTCCATTGTCATCATGGTCCTCATCCCGTCGCTCGCCCCTGGCGTCAGCAGCCAGTCCCATTTGCGGAACATCTCGGGTAATCCCTTCTGTTTGGAGTTCACTCCCCTCTTCTTGAAGTCCTGGGAGCAGGGCGTCGGCAGTATGCCGTGGAAGTTGAAGAAGTCCATCAGACCATTGGGGCGTTGCTCGCCGTTGGCTCTGCTGCCCATCGTCTTTCCTCCTTTCTTCTTCAGAGCCTTGATACGCTTGCTGTGTTGTATCTCCACCGCTAATGGTGTGGGAAGCAACCCGAGAGAAAGGAATTTCTGCTTGCCGTTCTCGCATACCTTCAGCCCCTGTGTTAAAGGTGTCGGGAGCATGTCTGAGTAGACTACTTGGCTCAGTAGGCTGTTGTATTTCGTTCCGTTCTTGTAGCCGTTGCGCTTTGCCCTCGCTCTCATTGACGCCGGGTCTTCGCAGAATTCCCTCGTACATGGTGTCAGTAGGAGATGTGGGAACATTCCTTCTTGCGACGAACCACACTCGGTCTCGTTGATGGGGCGCACCGACGGCACAAGCCGGAATAACAAACGGCTGGACGGAGTATCCTTCACGCTCAAGGTCTGAGCAGACGGTTTCGACGACGAACTCTTGCTCTTTTTGGTAAATGTCGTCGTTCTCCTCGAAGAGAGAGGTTGTGCTTCCCACCTTAACCTCTTCGCCGGGCTGTACCATCGAGAGGATACCAGCAACGTTCTCACCAATGACGAAAGTGGGCTGTATCTGCCTGATGACTCGTAGCATCTCTGGCCAGAGGTAGCGGTCATCGTCCGCTCCAAATCGCCGTCCTGCTGAACTGAAAGGTTGGCAAGGGAAGCCTCCTGTGAGTATGTCGATTTGTCCTTGCCACCTTGAGAAGTCTGTTGTCTTGATGTTTTCATAATTGATGGAGTTTGGGAACCAGTAATTGAGGATTGTGTTGCAGAACTCGTTGATTTCGCAATGAAAAACATTCTGCCATCCGAGCCATAAGGCTGCGAGTTCGGGTGCGCCAATACCGCTGAAGAGCGAGGCATGTCTGATAATTTTTCTCATTCATCTTACCTGTTTGTTTGTCTATGGCAAATTTATGTACTTCTTCTTTGGTTGTAAAGGACACCTCATCTCACGACGAAGTGCCCTGACAAACAAACATCCAAATGAACGGATGCTTTGACAAAAAAGAAAATTATCGCTCACGGAACATCCATTTGAACTCTAAACCTTGCGCCCCGGGGCGGTTGCAGAACTTAAAGCCTGCATCACGAAGGGCGGAAAACACCTGCTCTGCGCTCACCTTGGCGGAGGGATCAATGCCACGAATGGCATCGAAGACTTCGGAAGTGGAGAAGAAATGTGTGGCTTCGGCAGGTGCCGAAGCTGGGCGGTAGGTAGCGGAGAGAGCTGCCACATAGATGCTGATATCGGTGATGGGCCGCTCAGGGGTTTCTTTCTGATTACTCATTGTCTGAAGGGTTAAAGGTTTGACGACAGCCGGCTTCACCGGAAGGGTCTACCGACGTGAGAAATGTTGTAAGATCCTTGCGCAGTGAGCGCAGGGTGTCGAGGAAGGTGAGCGCAGTATCTGGCTTGATGGTGCCGGCATCGCGCCACTGGTCGATAAGGAAATCCTCGATGGCCTGCAGACGCTCGGTACGCTCAGAGATATAGCCAGGATCGAGCATCGCTTCGAGGGTCTCGGTGGCCTGCTCGTTGAGATGAATTAGCGTAGTCTTCATTCCGCGCCTCCTCTCTTATCTGTTTTGTTGATGCGGTAAACAATCCAGCCTGCACAGAGGGTTGAAACTACGGATGTAACAGGCTGCTGCTCGATAGCTAT
>OGJT01000927.1_pt1 | contig 10929 bp, 10 predicted proteins | sample 1572331 | NCBI WGS metagenome assembly OGJT01 (sample SAMEA2582094, study PRJEB24529) | metagenome | biome: Human gut stool | place: China | collected 2011
GAGGACTTACCTATGGTGGTGTTACATTTGGGAACTTTAAAATGGATGGTGTGGGCCCTATTGTTACCTATATGATGATCGAGAATCGTGATGCTACTACACATAGAGGTATTGCCGTAGGCGATTCCATGCGAAAGGTCCTTAATGTATATGGTAGACCCGATTTAGTAGATACTAACAATCGATGGTTTTATGGGAAATACCGCTATCGAACTGATATGATGCATGGAATACAATTTGAACAAAAAGGCGATAAAGTCAGCAAGATTTTAATTTATAAATGATTATATTCTTACCATATCTATGAAAAAAGCCGAGCTTTTAATTCATAGAATTAGCCCGGCTTTTATTAGTTTATTCGTATATTTGTATAATATAATTCTTATTGTAGCGTATATTAATGCATCATATAATGTGATTAGGAGAATTAGATGAGGTCGGAAAAATAAAAAAATAGCCCTCCGTTGCCTAGTGTAACTAGATAACTGAAAGGCCATTTCTCAAGCTTTTATGTTTTCCGAGATGAGCCTGACGCAACTACTCGTCTGACTATCTATCTATATTATAGAGTTAAAGATATATATCGTCAAATTAAGATAAACCGGAGGTCATTATGAAAGCATTTGAATCAAAAGACTATAAAGCGTTTACTATGTTTGAGGATCGTTGGGCTCTTGTTACAGCTGGTACGCCTGAGGATTTTAATACTTGTACCGTTAGTTGGGGGAGTATGGGCAACGTATGGGGCCCTAATGGTGGTGACATGTCCACGGTGACGGTGTATATCCATCCGGCTCGTTATACTCAAGAGTTTATGGCTAAATACGATACGTTTACAGTTAGTTTCTTTCCTGAAAGCTATCGCACGGCGCTTGGTTATTTAGGTTCTCATTCTGGCCGCGATGAAGATAAGGTGGCTAACTCTGGTTTAACACCGGTTGCAGCAGGCGATGGGGTAACTTTCAAAGAAGCAGATTTAACATTTGTATGTAAAAAACTGTATGAGCATCAATTTGATGAAGCCCATTTAGCAGATAATGTAAAGGAATATTATGCAGCAAATCCGTCTATGTATACCCAAGTTGGCAAAGATCGCTGGGAACCACATTATATGTACATCGGCGAAGTGGTTGAGGCCATAGAGGGATAGTCTTATATACAACTTATTTATATTGAGGGAATTGTATGATTAAAAGAGCGATTTTAATAGGCCTTTATTCGTTTGGTCTTATAGTAACAGTACATGCTGCCAATATAAATCTTCCTGGTGGAGATGCCATGGTGCCTGATACTGCTTATGAACGCTATTCTTATAATAGTGTTGATATGGATCTGGTAGAGTCTCAGTTTAGACGTCGCTCAGGCCCTGTGGTAGCACAGACTGTGAAAAATGGGCGTAGGACGGTAGAGCAAGCTAAGGCATATATGGATGGTAATGCCAAGTTTTTAAAACGCCAAGCTAATCAGAGTACAGTGTTCATCTTTGACGATGATACACAGCATATTCGCTTTTCTATGCCTTATCCAAGTCTTGAAAGTAAGGCGATTAATGATAACACTAATTCAGTTGTTAATGTCGTAAATGGTATCCCTCAATATTATATTAAAAGTATGAATGCAGATATCGTAGTCGATGTGGATGATAAGACTACCTATACGGATCGGGCTTTCACATATAAAACGGTAAAAAATGGTCAATGGCAGCAGAAGTATGGGATTATAACACGCATCCCTGGAAAAGAGGAGAAGACTGAGCCACGTACGAGTACGGGTGTTGAGTTTTCCCTGCCTAGTGATACGAATCATGTGTATCGTGTTAACATCATAAATCGTGGTAATGGCAATCCAGATCATATTAGGTATGCAGAAGGGGCTTTAGCGAATTATGTGATTCCATCGGTAGAGGATACAAAAGCAATAGATCGCTATTCTAATGTTGAGAAATGGGGAAACTTTGAATATCGTGTGCTCAAGAATAGTACGAGAAAAGCCGATTATGAGCCTACCTCCTATGGTGAGGAAACGCGTGTTTATAAGGTGGGCGATATAGTACAGCTGATTAAGCGCCGTCCGATTTTTCCAAATGATGAAAAACATTTTTATTCAGGTGCTTTTACTACGATGGATACGATGAGCCGAAAATACCCATATTCAGTTAATGATAATGCGACTATTTGGCGTAATGGTGTGCCTGCATTTAGTGGCAGTGTAAAATTTGATAATGGTATTAATTATACATATTTTACAATCCGTGATGATAAATATGTGTACAGCATTGAAGTTGCTTATAAAGCCAATGCGGTGAAGACGTCTTATCATGATATTCGTAATATGGTAGAAATGGCAAAATTGATCAATCGTCCGCATAAGCAAGAGTTTCCTGCGTTGAAGTACATTTGGGAGGCTGATGTCTTTAGATTGCCTTAAAGCTTAACTAATATTTTGTCTATGTGTAGATATACTTATGCATAAAAAGAAATAGAGAAAGAAAAAGAGCCAGTATTGCGATTTGCAGTACTGGCTGTTTTGATTACACATCTTATTAGATTTTGAACGATGTTTTAATGGGCATGGCTCTCCTCTGTATCTGGGAATAAAACATGCTCTTTTAGTTTAAAGCTAGGATTATTGGTAGACTCAAAAAACTCAATCATATTTCGTAATTTTTGAATCTCTTCAACACTTAAAAAACTTGGATAAAAGATGATATAGGTAAAGCCATAGGTCCCATCATAGGATTGAAAGGTTAGGATGTGATCATCCTTATGAGGTGTATAGATGTGTGTGGATAGCCCAGGAATATTATTATTCCATATAACGGTATAATTAATATAATCTGATGTTGGTTGGTAATAGTAAATATCCCAGAACGTATCTAAATTAATTTTAAAATTGTAATGACCGTTTACAACAAGATTGCGCGCATATGGGTTTTTAGGGATATTATTAGTAGAAACAAAGAATGTTATGTCCCCCTTTTTGTAGGATCTAATATCTTGGTATTCGCTGCCCTTTTCCTCACCTATGTATATAGCATCTTTTGGTACGCGGTATTGTACACCGTTTAAGTTTTCTATGCGTGAATATTGATTTAATTCATTTAGGTTTTGCACAGAGGGAAGCACATAATTAGCCAATAATTTATCTGTAGGAACCTTGTTCAGAACGGGGTTGTTATCATAATAGACAAACCCTGCGTGATATAAAGGGGAACGCATGTTATAGCCCTTAAATTTAAAATTGATCGTGTCGATGGTAAGAGTTGTTTTTTTACCGTTTTCAACGTGCGGCATCTTCATACTATCCCAAGTGCTGTAGGTAACAGTAGGATATGAAAATACAGTGCCCTTTATATCAGAAATGTGTTTTGCTGGATTACGTTTTGCCCTGTCCTGAAAGAAATCACGAACATTCTTGTCGGTTAGTTTTTCATAAGCTATTTTTGTGTTACGCCAGTCATAGTCTTTGTAATCAGCATAGTCAATTTCTAAATTGAGACTCCCATTATTGGTTAATACTCGATAGTCCTCAATAGTTCGACTTGGATTTTTGTAACGTCCTATATCATAATCACTTTTTATGCCCGCTATAGGGAATGAAAGCCGAATTTGGTTGTAATTGTCGTGAATGGAGATAACTGTATTATGGTAATGTTGACTGCGATATATAGAGGCAGCTTTAGCATACTCAATTTCGTTTTTACTAATACCATTAGCCTTGTCTGTTAACTTTAGTGCTTCCACATAGTTTGCTACATCCTTTTCAATATCAGGGCTCGTGGCTTGATAATTTATGTAGACATCCTTTGGAATCTTCGAATCTGCACCAGGAATATTAACATCGATGGCTCCTATTGGTGATAATATAGTGCTTATCATAAAAGCACCCGCTAATAGTGGTAGTTTTGTCATGGTAGTATCTCCCGTTTATACTCTCATATCTATTGATACTGTCATAATCCATTGGTTATGTTACTAAGTATAATTATATTACTAAGTATAATTATATTACATAATACTTATTGTACTGTATATTAGTGCATTATATAATGGGGTTAGGATAGTTATACGAGGTTGGGAAAATAAGATAAACCGGAGGTCATTATGAAACCATTTGAATCTAAAGACTATAAAGCATTTACTATGTTTGAAAAACGGTGGGCTCTTGTTACAGCTGGTACACCTGAGGATTTTAATACTTGTACTGTTAGTTGGGGCAGCATGGGCAACATGTGGGGCCTAGTTGGTAATGATATTTCCACAGTGACTGTGTATATTCATCCAGCTCGTTATACCCAAGAATTCATGGCGAAATATGATACGTTTACCGTTAGTTTCTTGCCTGAAAGCCAACGTAAGGCTCTTGGTTATTTAGGATCTCATTCTGGTCGTGACGAAGATAAGGTGGCTAATTCGGGCTTAACACCAGTTGCAGTAGATGATGGTGTCATGTTTGAAGAAGCAGAGTTAACTTTTGTATGCAAAAAGCTCTACGAACATCAATTCGATGAAGCACATTTAGCGGATAAAATAAAAGAGTATTATGCATCCAATCCTCCTGAATATACAAAAGCTGGCAGTGATCGCTGGGAACCACACTATATGTACATCGGCGAAATAGTTGAGGCTATAGAGAAATAGACAATCTATGTAATATACAAATAAGGCAGTCCATCAGGGCTGCCTTATTTGTAGTTATATTTTTCAAAAGGAGAAAGTGAGAAGGTATTTACTACCTGTATTTATAATAACATAGGGTATGAGTATAAAATGCCACATGATGTTGATTGCAAATTCTTAGTTGTTTGAGCAAGGTTTTATGGTGTAATTTACACTAGATTTTATGGTGTAAATTACACTATATTTTTTTTGTAATTTATCAAAATAAGTCATAAAATTGATGAAAAATTAGTATATATGAGCTGATAGTGAGGAATAGCTTATATAGTGGGTTCTTTCATTGAGAACTACTATAAATTGTATATTTTGATAAAATTTTATGAATTTTAACCTCACAAAAAGTGCAAAATCTGATATAATAATAGTATCAAAAATAACTACGCGAATGCGTAGTTTTCTTATTTTGTGTTTGGCGTAGGTAGTCCCATGAGTGTAGTGAAGCCCTTATTATGGCTATTAGAACCGTATATCGTATATAAAGCCTATTTGTGGGCGCTCCGCTTTATAGCTCATCCATTGACGTGGGAAGGAGAGATAGACTTATTCTCCCTGACCTTAACGGTGCTGCTCATCCTTGATGCGGTGGCGTTACCATTGGTGATTTTGTATTGCCCAGGACTCAATCCTAGAAAGCGTATGCCCGACTGGATTGTCCGATTAGGTACACCTATTTATATCGTCCATAATTGGCTTGATGGCAAGGTGGGCGGTGGTACGTCTACACCGATTGTATGGCTCCGCAGAGCCTTACATTCACTATTGCTGTTTATCTATTATCTTGTGCCGTTTTATGTGGGCGGTCATCTCGTGATGGGCCTCGTGGTAGCGCTCATGTATGATGTCCTCGTCTGGGCCCATGGAGGTGTGTAGTGGATACTTGTGAATGGCCGACGACGCCCTTGTATCAGGCGTATCACGATCATGAGTGGGGCCGTCCTATTCATGATGATCGATTGCAGTTTGAACATCTCTGTCTTGAAAGCCTTCAATGTGGTCTCAGTTGGCTCACGATTTTGAATAAACGAGACATCATTCGAGGATGCTTTGATCACTTTGATATTGATGCGGTTGCTGCTTATGGTGAAAGCGACGTCAATCGGATTATGGAGACTGAGGGCATGCTCAAGTCTCGCCCTAAAATTGAAGCTATCATCAATAATGCTTCTGCTTTTAAACGTATTCAAGATGAATTTGGTTCGTTTTGCAACTATATCTGGGCTTTTACACATAATAAAACTATTATTTATGAAAGCCATCCTGATGGGCATATGCCCGCAAAGAATGGCTTGTCTACGCGGATTAGTAAGGATCTAAAGAAGCGAGGGTTTAAGTTTGTAGGCCCTGTTACTATTTATTCCCATCTGCAAGCCAGTGGCCTTATCAACGATCACGGTAAAGACTGTCCTTGTTTTGATGAGATTAATAAGACCGCAGATATTGCTCGATTGCCTGCAGACGCTGAGGATTAATACAGGTTGTAACGTATTTGTATAATCGTTAGTTAACAATAGTTTTTATACATGATTGATGTTACAAAATTGAACTTGTGTTAAACCGCACTTTAAGGTGTACACTATAGTCGATGGAAAGATAGCGTTCCATCATATGTCGGCCCGCTTTATATACAAACACATATATTCTCTCTCTCCAAAGCGGGTCTCTCATATACTTCTCTCTCAAAGCTATAAACACAACATGAAGCCTCTATCCTTCACGGGATAGGGGCTTTTTGCTATATGTTTTTATATAGGGCCATATAACGGCATAGATTGGTTGTATACCACGATAAATTGATTTATTTCGATATAGTTGGTATACTGATGATGAAATAAGCTAGTACTTTCATAATTCAGAAAGGGAAATATATGATTGGTTTGGGTACGGCCATTAATATTGGCCTCATTATAGCCGGCAGCTTGTGTGGACTTGCATTTGGTCGGTTTATGAAAGAAAATTTAAAACAGACGCTCATGATGGTGAGCGGCATTATTGTTCTCCTTCTCGGGATGAGCGGTGCCATGCAGTATATGCTAGTCATCGTGAACGGCACGCTGCAAACAACAGGGCCTATGCTGATGATCATTAGCATGGTGGCAGGCGCCATCATTGGTGAGCTCATCGATCTTAACCGCTGGATTACTGTATTTGGTGACTGGGTGAAAGCCAAAACTGGTAACACTGGTGATCCGCAGTTTACGCACGCTTTTATTACGGCATCCCTTACGTTTACAGTGGGAGCCATGGGCGTACTCGGTTCTATTCAAGACGGCTTAACGGGTAATTACCAAACGCTCTTATTAAAAGGTATCCTCGACGGTATCATCGTTATGGTTATGGTATCCTCTATGGGGAAGGGCGCGTTGTTCTCCTTTATTCCTGTAGGGATTACTCAATGGATTATTACCGCTATGGCACACATCGCAGCACCGTTGATGACACCGAGTGCCATCGATAACCTATCCTACGTGGGCTCTATTCTGATCTTCTGCGTCGGTATTGACCTCATCTGGCCTGGTAAAATCCGCATTGCGAACCTATTACCAGCCATCTTTGTAGCTATGGGGCTTACATTCTTGCTCTAATGTAAATCGTATTATGAATACTAAGAAAAATAATATATAGATTTTATAAGAGACCTATATTCTCTAACCTTTCACTGCTGTACTTTGCACATGAGAGTCTAGAGAATATAGGTCTTTTTATATTTGTAGCCATTATAAAAGTTAGTACTAATATTTGCTGATCTTCAAGTGATGACTAGAAGTAGATACATTCCGAAATAGGTGACCAATAGAGTCAGAAGAACAGTAGGATTTGAGTGCTGTTTTAGAGAAATCTTTTACCGAAATCATTTATAGAATAAAGTTATTCCACAATATACCTGAAATACAGGTATATATTATTGAGTTATACCTGTAAAACAGGTATAATCAAAGGAGAGGTTCTATGATTATCGGATTTAAAGATAAGGAAACAGAAAAGGTTTACCATCAGAGTTTTTCTAAACGCTTTTCACCGTTTATACAAAGATTAGCTCTTCGTAAGCTAATATATTATTAGATAATGCTGAATCGATACAGGATTTAAGGTGGCCACCTGGTAACCGATTAGAGTTATTGCAAGGCAATCGCTTTGGCCAGTATAGTTTACGGATTAATAGCCAGTATAGATTATGTTTTAAAGTGAAAGATATTAATAGTTTTTATGATGTAGAAATTATAGATTATCATTAATAGAGAGGGAATATATATGGACAAGTTTATTCCAACACCTACCATCAGTGAAATATTGAAAGAAGAGTTTATGGAGCCATTAGGACTATCTGCATATCGATTAGCTAAAGATATACATGTGCCTGTTTCGCGTATTCAGGAAATCTTGAATGGGACACGAGCTATTTCAGCAGACACCTCTCTACGTTTAGCTAAATACTTTGGTGTTTCTGAAGGATATTTCTTGCGGTTGCAGATGGATGTTGATTTACGTACCGCAAAGCATAGTGCAGGGATGGAGGAAGTATTAAGCTCTATTGATCATTGTAATGCATTAGAACCTGTAGACTGTCAATGAGATATTGATAATTTTCGATATATTTGGTACACTTAACTTATAAATATATCGTTATAACATTATGTATTACTATAAGGAGACGCTATGTTATTTGTTGAATATCCTAAATGCACAACATGCAAAAAAGCAAAGAAATTCTTAGATGATCATAATATTAAATACACAGATCGTGACATTAAGTCTGAAAATCCTACAGCTGAAGAAATTGCTGCGTGGTATCCACAATCTGGTAAAGATTTAAAAGCATTCTTCAATACATCTGGTATGATTTATCGTGAACAACAATTGAAGGATAAATTACCAAACCTTAGCGAAGAAGAAAAACTCGCTTTATTAGCATCCAATGGTATGCTTGTGAAACGTCCTATCTTGGTTCTTGAAGACAAAGTACTCGTTGGCTTTAAAGAAGCAGAATGGATCGAGGCGTTGAAGCTCTAATTTCATATTAGTTAACCGAAAGAACAGGTCCCTAAAAGCCTCCATAGCGAGCTAAGTCGTTTTTAGGGACCTGTTCTTTCTACGTCTAATAAAGAAATAAGCGCTTTCAACTATAGTTCATAGATTCGAAATCATTTTTATAAATTTATTCTTTTGGTACTACATAAAGAAATTGTAGTTCTTTATCATTTATCGAAAAAAATGATTTGTATATAATTCGCATATTTTGTATAATGGTTACATTGTAGATATACCCCTATGGGTACATAGATTTATCAAATAATTTAGGTTCATAGGGTTTTGAATTAATTTAGGTATAGAGAGTTCTGAATTAATATTGTGTTGTTTTTGTTTTATTTCCGGAGTAAGTAAGGCCGGTTCTAGTGTATAGAGGTCTATATGAAATTTTTACAGTCTTTATCGGCGCAGGTGTCGTTATTCACGCAAGGTGCTATTTTAGCGCTAGGTGTTTTATTTATTCTATTAGATGCCATCACAGAGTCATTCAATCCTGTTATTGATTTGGCTTGGGTGACGGTTCTTGTTTGTGGGTTGCCGCTGCTCATCAATAGCGTTCAAAGTATTTTGAAGCATTTAGAGATCCATGCTAATTTCCTTATTGTTGTGGCCATGGTGGCGCTTATTTCCATTGGCGATTATCATACGGCGGCTTATGTGGGACTCATTGTACAGGCTGGTTTTTTCTTGGAACAGCTTATCACAGGCGAGTCACATTATACCTTAGATGATGATATGCTGCCTACAATGCCAGCACAACTCGTTGCCATGCGTCAGGGCATTAACAATTATTCATCTGTTATTGTTGTGGCCGTATTGCTGTTGTCTATGGGTTCCTTTGCATTGACACAGAATTTCATACATACTGTAACCTTGTTATTGGTACTATGCCCGTGTTCCTTGGAACTTATCTTAGTGGCACTTATGATGGGCTCCCTTGTGGATGACGCATCTCCTGTATCGGAGCTTTCAAAAGGAACAAAGCAGTCTCATTTAGGTCTACTCATCGTGTCCATTGTATTCCACGTTGCCATCATCGGTGCTGGTGTACTTGTTTTCATCGATCCTGTTACGGCTGTTGCACTGCACGGTTTGGCGCGACTTGGTCTCGTGTATAATTTGAAAGTTCTTAACAGTTCTTTGTGTATTGCATAATATAAAAAATCCCCTAGTAATGATATGTACCCATTTTCCTGGACACATATTATTTACTAGGGGATTTTTACGTTCATACAACCGTTAGTTGTAGATTATTCTTTTGCTTGGGATTTGTCACCAAGTGTGAGAAGTAGGAATACGATAGCGAGGATACATGCACCAACGAGTGCTACGAAGCCGCCATCCCAACCATAGAGGTCAACCATGAGACCCATGAAGGCACCAGCACCAGCGGAACCGATGAGGTAACCAAGAAGGCCTGTAAGACCAGTAGCGCCACCTGTTGCTACACGTGGTACCATGTCTGCTGCTTGAAGGCCGATCATCATAACAGGGCCGTAGATGAGGAAGCCGATAGCGATAAGTGCTAAGTTATCGATAAGGATATTGCCTGCTGGGTTGAACCAGTAAACAAGGATTGCCAAGATAACGAATAGCATGAAGCAGATCGTAGCTGGTGCACGGCGACCGCGGAATACACGGTCACTCAAGTAGCCGCTTACGAGCATGCCTGGAATACCAGCCCATTCGTATAAGAAGTAAGCCCAACGAGAACCTTCTTTTGAAAAGCCTTTTACAGCTGTCAAATAAGTAGGAGCCCAGCTTACTACGCCATAACGGATGAAGTACACAAAGATATTCGCAATTGCAAGATACCATAAGTATTTGTTATGCAAAATATATTTGTAGAAGATTTCTTTGAAAGTAGTTTTGTTTTCATCACTTACTTCAGCTGCAACTGTTTCGTGTTTATATTCTTCAATAGGTGGCAAGCCACAGGATTGAGGTGTATCTTTCAACAAGAAGAATGTAACCACAGCTAACACGATAGAAATAAGAGCAGGGAAGAAGAAAATACTATGCCAAGTACCAAATAGGTAGATACCTAACGTAGCAAGAGGTGCAATGATACCACCACCAAGATTGTGGGATACGTTCCACCAGGACCACCAAGCACCGCGTTCAGAACGGGAGAACCAAGTTACCATATTTTTAGCATATGGAGGATAACCCATACCTTGGAACCAACCATTTAAGAAGGCGAGCACGCACATGATAGGAATAC
>OGJT01000934.1_pt1 | contig 10852 bp, 9 predicted proteins | sample 1572331 | NCBI WGS metagenome assembly OGJT01 (sample SAMEA2582094, study PRJEB24529) | metagenome | biome: Human gut stool | place: China | collected 2011
GAGATCAATATCCGTGAAATCACTCAGAAGGGACTTTACTATGAGAATGGAAAATGGATTGAGACAGAGCCATTGGCTGTGCATCAGGATTTGACCTATCCGAACATCGGCCCCCGTGACTCTTATCTCATGCACCACGAAGAATTGGAGTCACTGGTGAAGAATTATCCTACCATCAAGCGTGCTCGTTTCTGGATGACATTCGGTAAGCAATATCTTACTTATTTGGACTGTATTCAGAATCTTGGTATGAGTCGTATCGATGAGATAGAATATGAAGCACCATTAGCTGATGGCTCTGGTAAGACTGCTAAGGTGAAGATTGTTCCTTTGCAGTTCTTGAAAGCGGTTCTGCCTAATCCACAAGATTTAGGAGAGAATTATGATGGTGAGACTTCGATAGGCTGTCGTATCCGTGGAATTAAGGACGGAAAGGAGCAAACCTATTACATTTATAATAATTGTAAGCACCAAGATGCCTATAACGAAACGGGAATGCAAGGTGTCAGCTATACCACGGGTGTACCAGCAATGGCTGGTGCAATGATGTTCTTCAAGGGACTGTGGCGCAAGCCAGGTGTCTGGAATGTGGAAGACTTCGACCCAGATCCATTCTTGGAGGTACTCAATAAGCAAGGCTTACCTTGGCACGAGGAGTTTGGTGGCGATTTAGAATTATAAGAATATGGCTTGCTCTTTGGACTTTATTGAATTTGTCAGTAGTCAGATAGCTACTGCAGGGACTGTAAGATACAGGAAGATGTTTGGCGAATACATGATTTATGTTGACGAAAAGCCTGTTATCATAGTTTGTGACAATATACCTTATGTTAAAGAACACGAGGCAATTAAATCAATGATGTTATCTGCCGAACGTGGCTTCCCTTATGAAGGAGCTAAGGAACACTATATTTTAGATGTTTCAAGGTCTGATTTTGCAGTTAAGGTCGTTAAGGTTTTGGCAGAGATACTACCTTTTCCCAAGAGCAGAAAGAAGAATAAATAATATTTTATCAATCAGAAAACAAGATAATAGTATATGGCAAAAGAAGATACAGCATTAGCTGCTGAAGGAAAACTAAAGGCATTGCAAGCCGCAATGTCCAAGATAGAGAAAGACTTTGGTAAAGGTTCTATCATGCGAATGGGTGATGAACAGATAGAGAATGTTGATGTTATACCAACAGGAAGTGTGGCTCTTGATACAGCATTGGGCGTTGGTGGCTATCCTCGTGGGCGTATTATAGAGATTTATGGACCAGAGTCTTCTGGTAAGACAACGCTTGCTATCCATGCAATAGCCGAAGCACAGAAGCAAGGGGGCATAGCTGCTTTCATTGATGCAGAGCACGCTTTCGATCGTTTCTATGCTGAAAAGCTCGGTGTGGATGTAGATAATCTTTGGATATCACAGCCTGATAATGGTGAACAAGCATTAGAGATTGCAGATCAGTTGATACGTTCTTCTGCAATTGATATCCTCGTTGTCGACTCTGTGGCAGCACTTACTCCAAAGAAAGAGATCGAAGGAGATATGGGCGACTCGGCTGTTGGTTTGCAAGCACGATTGATGAGTCAGGCATTGCGTAAGCTCACTTCTACTATCTCAAAGACCAACACTTGCTGTATATTCATCAATCAGTTGCGTGAGAAGATAGGTGTGATGTTCGGTAACCCAGAGACCACTACGGGTGGTAACGCATTGAAGTTCTATAGTTCCGTGCGCCTTGATATCCGCCGTGTCACTAGTATCAAGAATGGTGATCAGGTGATAGGTAATCAGGTTCGTGTTAAGATTGTTAAGAATAAGGTGGCTCCTCCTTTCCGTAAGGCAGAGTTTGAAATCACCTTTGGTGAGGGTATCTCAAAGATTGGTGAGATAGTTGACTTGGGCGTTCAATACAACATTATCCAAAAGAGTGGTAGCTGGTTTAGTTATAACGGAACCAAACTTGCACAAGGACGTGACGCCACTAAGACGATGTTGAAGGATAATCCAGAACTTGCAGAAGAGATAGAAGGACTAATAAAGCAGGCTATTGTTGACCAGGCACAATAATCTTCTACATATATAAAAGAGGCTTAATCCAAACGGGATTAAGCCTCTTTTTTGTTTTAGAAGTTTCTCCTTTACTTACTTTTTCAGTAAACTTTCAATCGTATTTCGTACCCTTCTTTCGGTAGTCTGCATGATGATGTTCTCATCAACTCCTTTGCCCCCCATGTAGATGGAAGCGTTGGAATAAAGCATATCGCTGCGTTTCTCCTCACGAGCAGAGAAGTGAAAGGCACGTACCTGTGTCTCTTCTTGGATCTTAAAGATATTCTTTTCCGTTACTCCACATCCTGCCATGATAATGATTCTATCCTTTGCAAGTGTATTCAAATGTCTTAGTAAAGGAATACCTAACTCTGCTGTGGGCTGTTGACCAGACGTGAGAATACGATGAAAGCCCATTGAGATAATCTCTTCTAAGGCTTTCTCGGGATCTCGACAACAATCGAAAGCACGATGAAAGGTGACATTCATTCCTTTAGCATGCTCCATCAATAATTGGTTGGCATGCTTATCAATATCGCCATTAGCCGTCAGACAACCAAAGACAACGCCATCCACACCGAGTTGCCGACACAAGTCTATATCCATTGCCATGCGTTCCAACTCTGTTTCGGAGTATAGGAAGTCACCTCCGCGATTGCGAATTATCACGTGCAAGCGTGTTTCTTTCAATACATCTCGCGCCATCTTTATCTCCCCATAAGAAGGAGTTGTGCCGCCTTCGGGTATTCCCATGCAGAGTTCCACACGATTGGCACCACCTCGTTGAGCCTCTATACAACTCTCAACACTATTGGCGCAGACTTCAAATTCATAGTTTTCTTTCATCATATTATAGATGAGTTAAGGGAGTAAAAGGAGTGAAAGGGCGTTAAGACAAATGTTCCGTTGATTGGAGTTATTGGACTTTTACATCTCAATACTTACATTCTTCTATCGTCAAACGCCCTTTCCTCGATTCTAAAGTTTATTACTTACCTTCACAATCTGGTCTCCCAACCCGATGGTGTAACCCTGTGATAGGAATACAACTCGGTTGAAGGTATCAGCGATGATGAATACTGGTAGCTGACTCGTATTGTGTAGTTTCATCTCTTTGGCAATCTCCTTGAGAATCTCCCCACTCTTATCTATACCATAGATCACCTTCTCTGGCAGTTGACCAAACTCACTCTTCTGTGCATCGAACTTCTCTTTTGCTTCCTCACTCGTGAAGAGTAATACCATTGGACGCCCCCATTTATCTAGCTTCTCTTTTACTTTTGCGATGTCATGGAGGGCATGGTTCGTTGGTTCTTGCCCTACACCGAGTATGCCGAGGACGTAATAACCGCGTCCCGTCTGGCTTAGTAAGGACACATTATGCCCCTCCTTCTCAAAGAGATCTTCGCTATTAAAGTTGCCAATCACCTTTACGCCCTCCGTTTCCTGACGCATGATGAGGTTGATTCGAGTTGTTGTTCCTGGCTTGATAGTGAAGAATCGGTTATGAGCCATCACACTTCCGTCTGCCATGCGTTGCCCTGTAACGAGCAAGTAAGTGCCCTCGTCCAGTGTTGCTCCATCCTTGAACGCATTTGCCCAAGTGGCTCCATAGGTAGAACCATCGGCTGACTCATCAAAATTCATCAGTAAGGTCTGCCCATTCACAATCTTACTAATCGTGAAGTGAGTATAATATTTCGGGTCATCCAAGAACTCCGTTGGTTTATAATCAAGCACCAACTTCCCCGTCTTAGCTACTTGTTGTTGCGTCGTTTCAAAGTCTACATCAACCCACTGACCATCTTTCTTGTATTGAACCTTCCCTGTTACGCCATCTTGCTGAGCTTCAATACCAAGGCTTCGAGCCACATCCACAAAGAAAATATTCCTACTTCTCTCGTCTGCCACACGACTTTCCCACGTACTGATAGGCGTTTGTGGGATTCTCATAGTGTGCTTATCAGGATTCAATTTGATGTTCGTTCTCACCCAATTTACCAATAGTGCAGGATTCTCTTTAAACTTCTTAGCATCATTACTAAACGCTTTCTCAAAGAAAACCTTAAATGGTTTGAGGATCATCTCACTCTCCACACGAGGGCATAACTCGTCACTCTTTGCTGTCATCTGGTCTTCCAATATTTCCATTGGCATATCTCGAAGATCCTTATAACTAAGTGATTCCAACAAATCAATAGCCCGTTTCTCATCTGCCGAGTGCTTCTCAACAAATTCTTTGATGGTTCTCCAGTTACCACGCGACCTTATTATATAAGGTATAGCGGCCTTAATCGGGTAATCTTTCAAGCTCTCCTCTGATGGGAATGTCGCTATGTAAGCATTGCGTTTAGCATCTTCTTCCGCCAACCTACGCTCGTTCTCCTTGCGTTGTGCGTCTGTTACATGAGGCAGAATAGCATTTTCTACAGGTGGGATAATATCCATATCCTGCTCTTTCCCCGCCTTTTTATCATCGTAAGAGAGCCTTATAACAACCTTCTTGTCCTTTCCAAACGATACTTTAGCATATCCGTAGTGTCCGTTCTTAGACGCCCATACAAGCATATCACCCCTTCCTGCAGATAGAAACGTTTGTCCTTTCTTATCGGTGTATTTGGTAACTGCGGTGTAATATTCGGCATAGTTGTATATTTTAAAGTCCACTTTCGCATCCTGTACGGGCTTCCCTTTAGCGTCAAGAACGCTGAAATCAATCCTACCAGTAGTCCCGTAATTATCAATCAGATTGATTTCTGTGAAGTTATTTGTGCGTAGCATAACCTCTTCCGGACCTTCGTAATCGCCAAAGGCACGTGTGTGCATGAGCATGGCACGCGATGCTGGCGCATTAAACCATGCTAGATTCAATACAGGTTCAGGCTCACAAGCCCCCAAGAAGTACCACTTCCCGTCTGCCCAAGCCTCTACCCACGCATGGTTATCATCGGTATGCGCCCATCGAGGAGTATATACTTGGCGAGCTGGAATACCAATGGCTCTCAAGGCACTTACCGTGTAAGTGCTCTCTTCCCCACATCGTCCTCGTCCTGTCCGCATTGATTGCAGTGGTGAAGAAGTGCGTGCGTCCGAAGGTTCATAAGTAACATGTTCGTGGCACCAGTGGTTCACTTCCAATATTGCCTGTTGCATAGATAGCCCTTTAACACGCCCCTTTAGTTCTTGAAAGAATATAGCACGAGAGCTGTCAAGAGGTTCATTGTTCACACGCATCGGTAGAACGAAATGCCTAAAGAGAAGCTCTGGCACCTTCTTTCCCCATGCCATCTCTTTTCTCGTTTCGAGGGCAGTTCGCACATTACGTAAGTGGTAAGCTGTGGTGTAATCAGTCGCATCTGCAATCGGCATATAGGCATAAAGAAAGCGCAAGGCTTCCTCTTCCTCCATGGTTGGCGATAGTCCTTTTGTATCATAGAACTTCGATCCAATCAACTTCATTTTGGCGTCGAAAGCATTGTTCACCTTCTGTCTGAATGCTGCATCGGAGATAAAGTGTTGTGCATAGACTGTCATTCCCATGAGGCAGAGACACAAGCTTAGTAGGATTTTCTTCATAGATTTATTCTTTAGTTAATAAGCTGTTGGTAAATTACAGTTGATACTATTTTCGCTTGCAATATTCGTAAAAAAAATCAATATATGCAAGTCTTATCACATAAAAAATACGAATCCTTTCTATCGTGCGATTGGTTAGGTCTGTACGAGTTCCTTTCTTCTTCTTGCCTCGCTAAGCCTCTCCAAAGGATAGGGGTGCCACCTAATGGAATGTTACTAATATGTGTTAGTGGATAAAGAGGGCGTTTCTTCGCTATGAAAAGAGCCTCTCTTTGCATGAAAGAAACGCCCTTTTCAAATTGAGAAGAGCCTCTCTTTGTTTTTTATCAATGTGTACTATGTTTCTTGTAAGGGCTTAGAAAGTATTAAGGGAGTAGAAAGAATGAATCCAAGTAAACTTATATCTTATGGCTAAACTACACACTTGTTTTCATTCTTTCGGCTCCCTTAGTGAGTTAAATTGTTGAAGGGCAGCGTTTAAGACTGCACCTTCGATTTATATTCCTGCACCACTTCTTCCATCGTGATACCCAAGAGTTGCATCTCACGGAACAATGACGGAAGGGTTTGCTGACAAAAGGTTTTCTTTCGTGCAAGCATGATTTGCTCTCTTGCACCAGCCGAAACGAAATAGCCCATACCACGTTTGTTATAGATAATCTGCTCTCTTGCCAATAGTTCGTAAGCTTTAACCGCCGTGTTGGTGTTCACTTGCAAGGTGACAGCATACTCCCTTACGGATGGGATTCGGTCGTCGGCTTTATAGGTTTTGGCTATGATTTCATCGCAAAGGCGGTCTGCCATCTGCTCGTATATAGCCTTATTATTTTCGAAAGTCATAATCTTTTATCCTCTCATTAATACTTTGTTATATGTTAATCCACCGATTGTTGATAACCTGCAAGCGTGTGTATAACTTGTAAGCAGCCCAATACATTAATATAGTGAGTGCCAAACAGATGATGTTCCCAGTAATATCTCCGAAGAAGTCATTCGGTATTGAGAGTTGATAGTCGGTGTGAGCAAATAGCATAAAACCGATACCTGCCATTAAACCAGCTACTATCATGAGAATCAAAATGAGGCTTATGATGGTCTTCAACCATGCTGTTTTGCGGAAGAACATACCCCCTAATATGGTGAAAGCATTGGTGAGAAGGATTGCTTCTAACTGTACCCAAAGAGGGGAAAGGGAGCTTGTCGTTTGGAGAAAGTCTATTGCTATTGTAGTCATCGAAGCCCTTGCACCATGATTAACCAGCATGGAAACAATTTGTTGTAACACGTCAGCTGTTAGGAAAGCAGCCACAACTATGAGGGGGAAGACGATGGACACGAGTGCAACACGTGCCACGAACTTCTCTAAATTGGTAGCTGGTAGCATCATTTCACTTATGCGTGACTGACGCGACTTGAGGTCTTTTATGACAAAGGTACCCATGCTGAAGAATGCAGCCGGTAGTATCGTAAGGATGTAATCAACGCTTCCCATGAGATCTATTTGTATCTGATCTGCACTCCTCGCCTGCCATGTTAAGATGTCACAAACACGTAAAATTATATAGATGAAGCAGGCAATGAGGAACCCAAGGAATAGGTTAATTATTTTGCGACGGCGCACGAGAACGAGTCGAGCGAGTACTTTTCCGAATCGGTTAATATCGAACTTTTTCATAACTAATAAGTCCTTTCTTTATTTATTTTGTTCTACTTGTATTATCGGTAACAGAGGCATTTCCCGTTACTCGTTGTTGTATGCTTTGACGTGTGTTACCATTGAGTGTGATGTCAGCATTGCCTGATAAGGTGAGTGTCACACTGTCGGAATGGTCAAAGTCGGTGTTTACACTGGCGTTACCACTGATGTTGAATTTTGTAGTCTGTGCTGTCAACTTTGCAATGTTAACGTCTGCATTACCAGAGATATCCATGTTTATCTCGCCAACATTCACTTTGTTGAGTTTGACGCAAGAGTTACCTCTAATGTTAAGTGTCAGTTTGTCTGCTTGAAGAGAGTCCTGGAAAGTGAGGGATGTATTACCTCCTTGATCCACTCTAACGAGTTGTGGGCATGTTACATATACCTTTATTATATCAGCTCCGTCGTTAGAACTATTAAAAAAGATGATCCCTTTTTGTGAAGGGTGATTCCTCTCGTGGATTATGAGGGTGTTATTTTTAACCTTGATATCCACATATTCGAGTAGTTTCTCCCTACCTTTTATCTCTACTTGGTACTTATTTCCTTGCAAGAAATAGACTTCTGCATTACCTCCTAACTCTACATTTTGGAACGCCTCGACGTTCATAGCCTTCTTGGTGGATAGCCCGTAGTCAGGTTTCTTTGTGATGCACGAACACAGAGTGATGGTTGTTAAAACCAAGAAAAGGCTTGATAGGATAGTAGATATCCGTTTATTGGATTGTTTCTTCATAATGATGTCCTCCTTTATATTTACTTTAGTTTACCTTGAATTGCCGCATTGAATAAGAGTTCTAAGTTGATATAAGTCTCCTTATCACCCTCTTTACGCTTGCAGATCACGCTGTTTCCTTGTAGAGAAGGTTCAGCATAAAGCACCGAGTTATCCATCTCGCTGGGTTGGAGAACATCGAATCGAAACCTTGAAGTAATTGCTTCCGTTGAATCGTTAAGGAGCACTTTTGAGTTGTCCAATATTATGATGTAATCCAGTAGTTGTTCGACATCATGCACCTGATGAGTTGATATTATCAATGACGAATCATCAGCCATATTGCCTGCAACGACCTTTCGGAAGAGTGTTTTGGATGGGATGTCAAGCCCATTGGTAGGCTCATCCATCAATAGAAGTCGGCATCCTGTGGCAAGTGCGAAACTCATATACACCTTCTTTTTCTGCCCCATGGAGAGCTGCTTCATGTCTACATCTGTGGGCATCTCAAAGTCTTGTAAGCACTTTTCTAAGGTCTGTCTGCTGAAGTTTGGATAGAACTTCTCGTGTACAGCTAAGTAATTATTGAGACTCATGTCAGGCAAGTTATACTCTTCAGGGACGATGTATATCTCTTGTAACATTGCTGGATAACGCCGTGAAGCGGTGTATCCATCAACAATCACTGTGCCCTTTGAAGGTTTTAATAAGCCTGCAATAAGGTAGAGTAGGGTACTTTTACCCATTCCATTCTTACCTAATAAGCCATAAATACGGCTCTCGTTGAGTTCTAGGTTCAGCCCATCAAACACCTTGTGTTTGCTTCTTGGATAGCTGAAAGAGAGGTTGTTAACTTGAATCATAGTTCCTTCTTGTTTTAAGGGGGTTATGTCTTAAATGTCTTTAAACGCTTGTTTTGATTGTATGTAATGGTGTACTACTTTAATAATACACTGCAAATGTAGTTGAAAAAACGCTTCCTTCCAAATGAATTAATATTTTTTTGCAAAAAAGGCAAGGCTTTTTTCCATTTGTTCTTATAGATGATTTGGGAAATAAGTACTATCTTTGTGAATTGTAATAACCCTATACCAATACAATAAATAATGATGAAAAGAAACATGTTGATTGCTTGTGGGCTATTGAGCATAGCGTTTTCTCTACAAGCACAAACCAAAGATGGAGGTATTGATAAGCAGATGTTACAGCAGATCCAGAAGTCTGGCTTGACTGCTTCTGACCGTGCTTTATCTAATGCGATAGCCACTAATTCGATTGATGACTTGGCTCGCAACTTCCGCAATGCAGGTCCTATTGATACCTATTTCAGTATTGAAACGCCTAAACAAAACATTCAGAACCAAAAGAGTTCAGGGCGTTGTTGGCTCTTTACGGGGCTTAATGTCTTGCGTTCAAAGTTCGCTCGTGCCCATAAAGACACGTTACATGTAGAGTATTCACATGTCTATCTCTCCTTTTATGACCAGTTAGAAAAAGCCAACCTAATGCTCCAGGGCGTTATAGATAATGCAGACAAAGCTATTGACGACCCACGTGTTCAGTTCTTTTTTAAGAACCCCATAGGGGACGGAGGGACGTTTTGTGGGGTTGCAGACCTCGTGGAGAAGTATGGCGTAGTACCGATGGAAATAATGCCAGAAACGTACTCGGCAGAGAACACCTCACGTATGTCTCGCATTATAGCTTCTAAGTTACGTGAGTTCGGATTAGAGCTTCGTAAGATGGTAGCAGATAAGAAATCGAAAGCGAGCATCAAGTCTCGTAAGACAGAGATGTTAGGTACTATCTATCACATCTTGACGCTTTCTCTTGGCGAACCAGTTAAGTCTTTTAGCTATGCCTACAAGGATAAGAATGGTAAACAAGTGGGTAAGGTGAAGACTTATACACCGCAGGAATTCTATAAAGAGACCGTTGGTGGTCCTCTTAATGGTACGTTTATTATGGTGATGAACGACCCTCGTCGACCTTATTATAAGACTTACGAGATTGATTACGACCGCCATACTTACGATGGACATAACTGGAAGTACGTTAATCTACCTATGGAGGAGATCGATAAAATGGCTATTGCTTCGTTGAAGGATTCGACTAAGATGTACAGTAGTTACGATGTTGGCAAGCAGTTGGATCGCACTCGTGGATACCTCGATACCGATAATTACGATTACGGAACATTGTTTGGTACGACCTTTCCAATGGATAAGGCGGATCGCATTGCGACCTTCGATAGCGGTTCAACACATGCCATGACGCTTACAGCAGTTGACCTTGACGAGCAGGGACAACCGAAGAAGTGGAAGGTAGAAAACTCCTGGGGAGCTACTTACGGACAGAATGGTTACTTGATAATGACCAATCCTTGGTTCAATGACTATATGTTCCGACTGGTAGTTGATACGAAGTATGTACCTGCTAATGTACTGAAGGCTGCACAAGAGAAACCTATTATGGTGGTGCCAGAAGACCCATTGTTCCAGGAGGATATGTAGGTTGTTCTGATAAAATAAAGCCTCCCCAAGCCCCTCCGAAAGGAGGGGATGTCATTAAAGGAACTATGAGGGACAGTACAATAAAGGTACGTGTAAAGTGTAATGAAGCACAGCCTTGTTAGTGATGAACAATAGCTTGTAAATAAAGAAACGCCCTTCTCTAATGGAGAAGGGCGTTTCTTTGATATGAGAAGGGCGTCTCTTTGTTTTAAAGAAAGCCTCTCTTTGATTGAAGTGACTGCCTCAATGTAGGACAGACGCCCTCGTCTGGAAACCCCACCCAGCCTCCCCTAAGGGGAGGAGTGCCT
>OGJT01000936.1_pt1 | contig 10798 bp, 10 predicted proteins | sample 1572331 | NCBI WGS metagenome assembly OGJT01 (sample SAMEA2582094, study PRJEB24529) | metagenome | biome: Human gut stool | place: China | collected 2011
CATGATGGAACCTGATTCATTATAACTCTCTAAACAAATAATTTTTGAATGCGAAAAATGAAATAACATTTGCCCTCACGGGTTGTTGCAATTTACAAAGTTGAGTACTTAATAGTCTAAAACTTAAACCTTCGATGCAAAGGTATAAATAACTGCAACTATAAAGTATCACAAATGTTCACATGTTCTCACAAATCTTCATTTTCCCTTTGTTTAGAGGTTTTTTTGTTCTCACAATTTTTCATTTCTCTTGGTTTTCCCTATCTTTTTTCTGTGAAAGCGTACGGAAATCAGATGGTGTTACACCAAATTTATCAGAGAAATTTCTATAGAACGTTTGGGCAATAGGCATGCCACACTCTTCTCCAATGGCTTCAATTGTGTAGTCGGGACTATCTCGAAGCAACTGCGCGGCATACTCCAAACGAAGATCATTGATGAACTTCGTGAAGCTCATTCCAGCATATCGGGTAAAGAGTTGAGCGAACTTATTGTGTGGAACATATACTTCGTTGATGATATCTTCACGAGTTAGTTTCGGTTTCAGGAACAGTTTGCGACTCATGATGACATTGGAAATGCGACTGAAGAGCTCGCGGTCAGCATCTGTTTCGGGCTCTTCCTTCTCCTCAACTGGCTGCGTTGTGTCAGTTTCTTCTTTCATTTCGGCCTGTGTTTCGACCTTTTGCTCGTGCTGACTACGTTCAGTTATCAATGCCTGTCGATATTGAAGCAGTCGGTTGATTGTATCTACTGCCGACTCATTCTTACGTGTGATGATGCGGTTATAACGCGCAATTCTGAACACAATAAAGATGAGAAGCAACAAGATAACGACACCCATGATGAGGGCAATACGCATGGTTTTCAGCTCGGCTTGCTGCTGCCGTTGTTGCAATTCAAGGATAGTTGTCTCACTGGACTTCGCTAATTTGAACGCCGAACGAGGCATAAAGCCGAAGGTACTGTTAGCCCCGGCCTTTACAGATGCCGTATCTGGGCACTCCGCCAATAGCCGAAAAGAACGATTTAAGTCGGGAAGCAGGCGCAAAGCCTCGTCATATTTGCCCGCGTTTTGCATCACAAGCTCCGTGTTGAGCAGTGTGTACACCTTTTGATATAAGCCATTCCATTGGTTCTTTGGTGTGGGCATGGAGTTGAAAATGCTTATGGCTCTGCGGAAATATGGCATGGCATCGTCGTATTCTCCAATGTTAGCTTTGTTGATACCAATAAGGAAAGCCAACGTCGCTTCATAGTTTTGGAATCGCTCTTCGATAGAACGTCCGAGGGCAATATAGGCATATTCCAAGCTCGATTGCGTCTCACCTTTAAGGTATTTTGCATAAGCTATCTTGGTCATCGTACGGAAATAAGCTTCCTTACTCGATGCCGTGTCCTCGATAGCATCGGCAGTTTGCCGTGCGTTCTGCTGCCCTGAGTGACACGAAGAGAATATCGTTACCGAAAAAGCGGTAATAAACAGCAAGTGATAAAACTTGAATTTGAGCTTCATTGCTATAGAAATAGAGCGTTATAAATATTGAATCATGTTTATTTTAGCAGTCCGACAGCCTTTACCACGATGGGGTTTGTTTCATTGATTACCTGGAAATATTCACTCATATCCCATAAATCTCGGGCGATAAGTGCCTTGAGTTGTCGTCGAAGTTGAGGCAATGTGGCCTGCAACTCCTGCTGATCCTTAGGCTTAATCTTGTCTTTTTCTGCCGCCTGGACTACGTCGTCAATCAACGATTGGGGTACTTCAAAGCGTGCATTAAAGTCATTAAAGGTTGCAAACTGCTTCTTCAGCTGTTTCCGATTGACGTCAATGTATTTGAGATTAGCGTTGATGATATAGCTGCGTGCAGCCATCTGACGCAAGAATTTCGTGTATTGCGTCGTGTCAAGTGGCACGAACACATCAGGCATAATGCCTCCACCGCCATAAACAACGCGGTGCTTTCGCAACGTGTAATACTTCAAAGAATCAGCAAAGTGGATGCTATCGGCACTATAAAGTTCGCCATGTTCGAAGCGTTTTTCAATGTCCATAGCATAGTCAATGGCATCCCCCTTCTTGTAAGGCTTTTGTATGCAGCGGCCAGAAGGAGTGAAATAATGTGCTATGGTGAGTCGAATCATACTGCCATCAGGGAGGTCTATGGGTCGCTGTACAAGGCCTTTACCAAATGAACGGCGGCCAACCACGATGCCACGGTCTTGATCTTGTATTGCACCCGTAACGATTTCAGCCGCTGAAGCAGTATATTCATTGATGAGAACAAACACCTTTCCATCAAGTAATCTGCCACTACCATCGGCACAATAGTCCTGTCGTGGCACCTTACGTCCTTGCGTATAGACAATCAAATCGCTATTATGCAGGAACTCGTTTGCAATCTGTACGGCTGCCATCAGATAGCCTCCGCCATTCTCTTGAAGGTCAAGAATGAGATCTTTCATACCAGAAGCCTTCAATGTTTCGACTGCCTTCATAAACTCATTATACGTGGTTACGCCGAAACTTCCTATGCGGATATAACCCACATGAGGGCGAATCATGTAAGCAGCATCAAGAGTTTTCACTGGAATCTTATCGCGAACAACGGTAAATTTGAGTATACCAGCAATACCACGGCGCACAATTCCCAGTCTGACTTTTGACCCCTTAGCCCCACGAAGACGTTTCATGATGTCTTCTTTTGACATCTTTACGCCTGCAATGGCAGTATCGTTGACACTCACAATACGGTCGCCGGCCAAGATTCCGACACGTTCTGATGGACCATTTACTACGGGTTGAATGACTAAAAGCGTATCTTTCACCATATTAAATTGCACGCCAATGCCTTCAAACGACCCTTGAAGTGGCTCGTTCATTTCCTTAGTTTCTTTCGCCGTTGAATAGGAAGAATGAGGGTCTAACTGCTCAATCATGCCACGAATACCATCTTCTGCAAGCTTCTTTTCATCGACACTGTCGACATAGAGATTTGTAATGGCCATCTCAGCAAGCACTATTTTGCGCATCGGTGAATTGTATCCAAAATTCAGTTGCTGTGCCTTTATCGACTGAGGAAACGATAAAAGTAAAAACAAAATCACCCATGTCATTCCATAAAGGAATGCATGAGTGCGGTCAGTTTTATATAGTTCTTTCTTCATTATGATTTATTTTTTATTCTACTTTATGGCTTTTCACGACACAAGAACTTTATTCCAAGGGTTCAGAATCAATGTCGGGAAGGTCTTCTTCAACAACAAGATTGTCAATGATAAAGTTCTGTCGCTCCATCGTATTCTTGCCCATGTAATACTCTAAGAGTTTCCCCACCTGATCGTTCTTGTGCAAAGTCACCTGCTCTAAACGCATATCAGGCCCTATAAAGTGTGCAAACTCGTCGGGACTAATCTCTCCCAATCCCTTGAAACGCGTAATCTCAGGGTCTGGACCAAGGTCTTTGATAGCCTTAAGTCGCTCTTCTTCCGTATAGCAATACAGCGTAATAAAGTCTGATTTCTTTTCTTTCTTATCCATACGCGCGTCAGCTTCGGCTATCACTTGTTTGTTTTTAATCTTTGTTCTCTTATTCCTTACGCGGAAAAGTGGCGTTTGAAGTACGTATACATGGCCTTTCTTTATGAGCTCAGGAAAGAATTGTAGGAAGAAAGTTATTATCAATAAACGGATATGCATGCCATCAACGTCGGCATCAGTAGCTACAATCACCTTATTATATCTAAGGCTGTCGAGTCCGTCTTCGATATCAAGTGCGGCTTGAAGCAAGTTGAACTCTTCGTTCTCATAAACCACTTTCTTCGTTAATCCGAATGAATTCAGCGGCTTACCACGTAGAGAGAACACCGCTTGTGTATTCACATCGCGACTCTTTGTAATGCTTCCGCTGGCCGAATCTCCCTCAGTAATGAAGATTGAACTATCCTCTTTACGATCGTTTTTGGCATCACAGAAATGGATACGGCAGTCTCTTAACTTCCTATTATGAAGGTTAGCTTTCTTCGCTCTCTCGCGTGCTAACTTCGTAACTCCAGCCATTGCTTTGCGCTCTTTCTCGCTTTCCTTAATCTTGTTCTCAATGACTTCCGCCACGTCTGGATGGATATGGAGATAATTATCGACATTCTGCTTGACGAAATCTCCTACATATTTATTGATACTTTCGCCATCAGGAGCCATCTGAGTTGAGCCAAGTTTAATCTTCGTTTGGCTTTCAAATACGGGTTCTTCGACATTAATGGCGATGGCAGCAACAAGTCCATTGCGCACATCGGTATACTCATAATTCTTATTATAGAACTCCTTTATCGTCTTAGCTATATGTTCTTTGAATGCGCTTTGATGCGTTCCACCTTGTGTAGTGTGCTGACCATTCACGAAACTATGATACTCTTCACCATATTGATTGGTATGAGTGAAGGCGATTTCTATATCTTCTCCCACGATATGAACAATAGGATACAGGCCATCATTCGTCATCGTATCGTTCAACAAATCAGCCAAACCATTCCGACTTTTGATGCGACGTCCGTTGTACATGATGGTTAATCCACTGTTCAAATAGGTGTAATTGCGCAGCATAGTCTCAACAATATCGTTGTGGAAACTATAGTCTTTAAAGAGTGATTTGTCGGGTTCGAAGTAGATAAAAGTACCGTTTTCGTCGTCTGTTTCAAGTGTAACATCATTGAGTTTCACGCCTTTTTCAAAGGTCAACTCACGTACTTTCCCATCACGAAATGACTTTACTTCAAAGTGTGAACTCAATGCGTTCACTGCCTTAATACCTACACCATTCAAACCAACGCTTTTCTTAAAAGCCTTCGAATCATACTTACCACCGGTGTTAAGCATGCTTACTGCCTCAACTAACTTCCCTTGAGGAATGCCTCGTCCGTAGTCACGCACACTCACACGCAAGTTATCTTCCACCTCAATCTCAATGCGATCGCCGGCTTTCATCTTAAATTCGTCGATTGAATTATCAACAACTTCCTTCAACAGTACATAGATTCCATCTTCCGGAAGATTACCATCGCCGAGACGACCGATATACATTCCCGGGCGTGTTCGCACGTGTTCCATATCCGAAAGATGTCGGATATTATCGTCTGTATAGGCTACCGTCGGCTCTTGTTGACGGCTTTGAGTTTCATTTATCGTTTCGTTTTCAGGCATATTTGTTTTTCTTTATTTCATAAAAGGGCTGGCTCAGCAACACTTAAATCAGCTTTTTATAGCATCGACGACGCTTATGTTGCACGGTTTCTAAGTATTGCCACTGCGATTGTACTTTGCCATTGGTTTCCATTTCCACATGGGTTTCACCCCACTCTATTCCATATTTCTGATAAATAGGAATGAGATGAGAGAACAAAAGGGCATTAGCGCCTTTCACACGATACTCAGGAAGAACGCCTATCAGCAACAAATCGACTATCTTTGTCTTATGAAACTTCAACACACGAAGCATATCCCACCAACCAAACGGCCACAATCTGCCTCTGTGTAGCTTCTGCAATGCACGTGACAACGAAGGAATCGTAATGCCAACTCCCACTAATTTATGGGGCGTTACACTCCAATCTTCAACTATCGGCACCCAGTTTAAATCAACAAAGGGAAGATACATCTTCACATATTGGTCTATCTGACGATCTGAAAGCTCTGAATAGCCATAGAGATGCTTAAATGTTTCATTGATTACTTCAAACACTTTATGACCATATCCGTCCTTAAAGATCTCACGTCTTGTCATTGCTCGCACATGAAGATCATAGCGTTTTTCTATCATCTGAGCCACTTTCATATACTTTTCTGGCATTTCTTTCGGCACAATGAGCTTGTATTCTACATAATCATTGTCCTTTTCCCAGCCGCCAAGTTCCTGCATGTGGCGCGGATAATAAGGGTAGTTATAGAGTGTTGCCATAGTTCCAAGCTGGTCAAAACCATCTGTCAACATTCCCTCTGGGTCCATATCAGTAAACCCAAGCGGCCCAATGATGTTGTCCATACCATGGGCTTTGCCATAGTTTCCTACTGCATCAAGCAATGCGCGGCTCACTTCTATGTCGTCAATAAAGTCTATCCAGCCAAATCTTACGGCCTTTGTATCCCACTGTTTGTTTGCTTTGTGGTTAATGATGGCTGCCACACGGCCCACCAATTTGCCTTCTTTATAAGCTAAATATAACTCTGCTTCACAGAACTCAAAGGCTGCATTCTTCTTTGGATCAAGCACATGCATATCGTCACTAAATAGTGTCGGTGCATCATATTCATTTCCTTCGTAAAGATCATAATGGAAATCGATGAAGGTTTTTAAGTCTTTTTTGTTCTCTACCTTCTTTATTTCAACTGATGACATTGTATCTATCATTTTATTTCTAAACATGCAAAATTAGCCAAAATTGGTCATAATTCCAAATTTACATTTGTTTTTTGCATAATATTAAGGTATGTGTTGTCCCCGCAGTCGTGGCAAATAAATAATCATTTCCCCCTTCTTTCAAGTGCAAACGACGTCGAAGTTCGACAACTGTCAACGGAAAATTCCTCACCGCCACATTGGCTTTTGTTAGTCCGCCAAGCTTTGTTTTCACCTCTTTTCGGTTCATCGACATGATGCTTTGAATCTCAAAACTACGCCCCGGAAAGCCTTCCACGCGCTTATCCGACACAAACAGATGGGAGTTCTGCCCCACTCCTTTCACTCCATAGCGTTCAGCCAGCTCGCCAAAACAGCCTCCTTTCATCAGTGAAGCATGGGGTTCATAGAGCCAACGAGCCGAACTGAGGTTGTCAACCATGTTTACTGGAATAGCAATTTGACTGAAAGCACACGCAAAAACATCGTCATCATTCACACAATACAGGCGCTTTTCATCACACGCTTCCTGTCGTAGAATGAGCAAAAGTTCCTTACATTCGCCTCCAACACTCACGATATGAACCTCTGAAACATATTTCATTTCCTCCACAGCTGCATGCCAATCGAGCATCGGCGATAGCTTAATCATAACCCATTGCGCCTTTTCCACAAGTTCATCACAAAGTGTTGCCACATCGGGCGAGCAGTCTTTAATAGCATAAGTCTTACTCCCGTGCGCATCACGGCGGGCAGGATCCAAGTAAACGAGTGCGACTCGGTCTTGCTGTTCGCGAAGATAGGCAACACCATCCCCCTCTACTATCTCTGCCTGCTGTAGTTCGAAACACGCTGCATTGTGGCGCATCACCTCACAAAGGCGCTCTTGTTGCTCCACATATACAGCCTTTTCAAACAGCCGAGCCATGTAAGAAAAGTCCACGCCGAAGCCTCCTGTGAGGTCTGCTAACGTACCTTTCTGCCGCTCATCTGCTGCTAACAACCGCTCCACTACCTTGCATTTATAACGCGCAGTGGCTTCACTTGAGCACTGTTCCATCGACAAATGAGGAGGAAACCACACGTCATCTCGCCTTGCCCATTCAGGCAGTTTCTGACGCGCTGTCTGCCATCCCTGTATCTGAGAAAGGGCAAAAGCCATATCAACTTCAGGCCATCGATGGGCTTGAAGGGCTAAGATGCGCACATCGTCTGTGCGGTGTTGGCGTATGAACGTGGCTGTATTCATTGCTAAGCGATAACATTCCGCGACACAAGGCAAACTTCTTTGTGCTGCCTTTTGTCGTGCATCATAAACTTATGGGATGACTTTATAATACTTCTTTGCCGTTGCACGCGAGCATTTATTAAAGTGCCACCACTCTGTTCTGAGTGGAATGAATCCGCCATATCGCATGACTTTGCGCAACAACTGACGGTTTTCACGCGCTTTCTTGCTAATTTTCTTCTCCTCAACCAAGCGGTCTTCATGGTCGATATGGGCGGCACGGCCCATATAATCGATTTTTGTTCCCATGTCGAGTGTGTCACCTTTCAGCGTACAAAGCGTGATGTCAACTGCCATTCCATAATTATGCATGCCACCACCATGGGCTGGATTCGACACATAGATATCCTTTTCGGTGTGTTTCACCTTATCCCACATCTTCTGTTGGATGTGCATCGGGCGAGCCGCATCATAGACTTTCAGACTCAAATCGGGGCGTAACTGCTTCAAATATGCCTGTGCTTTCTTCAATGCGGCCATGGCTTCGGGATGCAAAAAGGCTTCTTTGAGATCGTCATATAGCACTATTCCACAGAAGTTATCAGCCCTTCCATACATCAAACTCACATGGATTGACGGATCAACCTCACGGATGTTCACATAGCCTTCGCGAGCTAATTTCTTCGCCGTCTGACTTTCTTTCTGCGCAGCTTCGACCGAAATCACACTGCATGACAACAGCAACAGGCACGCAAGGCGACTCACAAGTCGGTGTCTTTTCATTTTCATTGTTTATTGTTTTGTGGCGTTTCGTCTGCCAACGCCTTGTCTTCATTCTTCGCATGATAGCGTTCGAGATGACGAAGCACATAGTTGAATGCTTCCATTCCCATGAGAACGAGCACCGTTGCCACTGCCGAGAGCACGTAAAGTCCGGCTCCACAGCCCAAGCCTATTGCCGCAGTAACCCACACTCCGGCTGCCGTGGTCAGTCCACGCACAGCATTTTTCTGAAAGATTATCGTCCCGGCACCTATAAAACCAATACCCGACACCACCTGAGCAGCAATGCGTGACACATCAAGACGCATGTTGGGATCTTTCAATATGCCGTCAAAACCATGGGCCGATATAATCATAAAGAGGGCCGAACCGAGTGCAACCAAGAAATGAGTACGTAGTCCTGCCGCCTTCTCGCGATACTCGCGTTCGAGTCCAATGAGTCCTCCTAACACGGCAGCAACAAAGATTCGTAAGATAAACTCTAATGTCATCATAAGTGAGAAAAATGATATCGTGTTGCAAACTTACACAAAAATTGTAACATTCCCATGCTTTCTTATGGTTTTTCGCTCATCCTTTCGCGCATAAATCACCTCACTTCAAGAGCTAAAACGAAGGGAAAATGCTCGCATAGACATACGCTCGTAAGCCTCAACCTTCACTCTTTACCTGCTGTTTTGACACATTAAACGAGAAAAATCGGCCTCATCCAATAGGGAATAAATCGCAAACAACAAGTTGAAGTAATCAAGAAAAAACAATTTTTTTATAGAAATATACCACTATATCAATCATGATTACCAACTGATTTACAACACTTTATCTTATAGTTATAGTTTTTATCAATGACTTAATATATTTTTTCGATTGCTAAAGGGATAGAGATTTTCTATCTTTGCAATGTCTTTCACGATAAACATCAAGTGAAAGGAGTAAGAAAGGAGCGCCTTGATACTCAATAACATTTGGACTATATTAGTATAATTCAGCCAAAGTCGGCTCTTACAACATTATGAGTGATGAGCAGCGGAGTGATCCGCTGCATCGTCTTTTATAACAATTTGACACTGCATTAGCTACCATAACACATATATTTGAAGCGTAAAAGGACATCTGTTTGTAACAGATGTCCTTGTTTTTTGTAGGAAAAGATGCCGCGCCCACCGCAATTTCGTGCTGGGTTCTTCGCCCTTTTGCCTCCCGTTTCCTACCTCTTGCGCTCTCCGTTTCACAGGTTTTACAAACAGCAACCAATGATTTCCCGAAGAAGGGGGAGAGGAATTAGCCTAAGAAATAAAGGGGATAATATTAAGGTTAATTGGTAGTGTCCATGTGGTTGATTTAAGAAGACAAAATGATTTGAGCCAGATTATCGTGTAATTTGATATATTTTGCATGGTGAAATGCACCAAATCGTGCGCCCATTTGCGTCAAATTATTTTATCATGAATTATCGTTGAATGAATAATAAAAATCATTTGGAATAGTCACGCAATAAAAATTTTATGCCAATGAATATTGTTATAGCGAGTAACACCACAGGTGTTATGCCAGTATTTCAATGGATGCGTCACCCACGGTGAATGTTCTCACCACGCAACTCGGTACGAGTTGTTCTTTTGATAGCCCGGGGTTGGCGAGGAACGAGCCTACCCCGGGTGAACGTTCGCAAGGAGATGCAACGCCGTAGGTGTTGAGCTTTTTCTGTAAAGGCATGCTTACAATGGAACCTTTTATGACAAATTAATCAAAAAAAGCACAACACCTATGGCGTTGTTCCACGCAAACCATACATTAACCCAGGGTAGCCTACACTATCGTTTGGCAACCCTGGGCTATCAAAAGCGCAACACCTACGGCATTGAAACGTGTGTTTCATGGTGTGATTAACGTCTATGCACATATGGATAAATAGCGGATTACGCTTAGAAAGCGTAACACCTATGGCGTTGAAACGTGTGTTTCATGGTGTGATTAACGTCTATACATATATGGATAAATGGCGGATTACGCTTAGAAAGCGTAACACCGATGGCGTTGAAAGGAATCATTTACAAAATGATATGTGATGAAACACAACGCAATATTTATGATTTTAAGAAGCAATTTACGGCAAATTACGCAGTAAAATGACGCAAACTGGGCCACACTTTCACCCACCTATTCTCCTCGTTTCGCAAGCTCTATGGACAACGACCTATGAGTTTCCGAAGAGAGGGAGGGGTAGTTAGCCCCGGAAATTAAGGGGGTTGTTTGAGAATGAATTAGGATTTATGACGTTGTTGATACCAAACCATAAAATAATATCAATTACCACAAATCAGGTTTTGCCTATAACGACACGCCAATCGCAAACATTTCGCTCCCGATTAGTTTCCATTTATTAGAAAAA
>OGJT01000950.1_pt1 | contig 10461 bp, 16 predicted proteins | sample 1572331 | NCBI WGS metagenome assembly OGJT01 (sample SAMEA2582094, study PRJEB24529) | metagenome | biome: Human gut stool | place: China | collected 2011
TGTAGTTTTTGTAGTTTTAGTTTTGGCAAAAGACTTTTATTTTTTACACGCTATACAAATATCTATTTATTATTATCTATGATATTTAATACTACTAAAACTACAATATAGTATAAAGCCTATAATACCAGTGTTTTGGGTTGTAGTATTGGTTGTAGTTTCTGTGTAGTTTTTGTGTAGTTTTAAATTCGTTCATAGTAAGATACTGGAGTGCCACCTTTAAACAATCTTCTTTGTGTAGGTTGTTCTCCCTTTCTCCATCCGTCGTCATTATCTAAAAAGTCGCGTATTTTTTGAGAAATCAAGGTTTTCCCACCTCGGTTTGGGTTTTGGTTGAAAGCAAGGTAAGCGATATGATTGGGGCTTGTGAATTGAATTAGACTATCCGTCTGTATAGCTGGGTAATCGCTATATGCTTTTACGCCACCATCTAGGGGCTCTCCTAGTTGTTTTAAAACGTATTGTCGTTGTTCATATTGTGAAAGACTATCCCAACCCTCAACGATTTTAAATTCATTTAGTAATTGCTTAATGATCTCTTTATCCACATCTTCGACCTTATAATTTTCTTGGATATCGGTCAGCTTTTCCATTAACTTTTTAGATGGTGTGAGTGGCTCTCCTCTATCAAACCAAACTTTCGCCTCAGCAAGTACTTGTAAAAAGTAACCTTCTTCAATATCCATAGGGTGTTGCTTTACATCATTAACACCACATTCAATAGGGAAGAAACGTCTTTCTGTTCCGCTATCCTTAAGAAATGATTTCTTGTTAGCCGTTCCAATAAAGACACAATGCCTAGGGTGTGGGGTAGCCTTACGCTCGTAAGGATCGCGATAAGTGTCACTGTCCGAAGAAATAAAACTTTTAACGGTTTCAATTTCTGCTTTTGACATTCCTTTTAATTCCCCTAATTCAATAATGGCATTAGCTTGTATTTTTTGATAATCGCTATCAAATTTACCAAACCTTATTTCTGAATCGGTGTGATAATCTGGAAGTAATCGCTTAGTTACAGTACTTTTCCCAGTCCCTTGCCTTTTATCAATTAAAATAGGGACAACTTCAAACTTAACTTTTTCGAGATAAACCCTAGCCATAAGCCCCGTCAACCATACCTTAGCTATTTCTCTGTTATAAGAATTATCAGCACACCCTAATAAGTCGATAAAATAGCGCTCCCCTCGTGGTTTACCATCCCATTCTTGGCTTTCTATGCGTTGTTTAATGGGGTGATAGGTGTTCTTTTTAGCCAACGCGGTAACGGCTACTTCTATGTGTTCTTTTCGAGGTGTAAACCTATATTTTTCATCAATAAAGGCGATACAAAGGTTTGTCTGCTCGCTTGTCCATAACCCCTTTTCTTTAGACCAAGGGAGTGTCTTTGTGACTTCGATAGTTCTTTCAAATTCATTGTATTTAATACCTTTAAAGATATTGTCATGAAATTCAAAAACCTTACTGACATTGTAGGGACTGCTAGTTACATATTCTTCCCCCTCTTTGCCCTTTTTTGTTCTAAAAGCAGGTCCAAAAAATGACTGTTCAACTTGTGAGAATTTGTCTTCAAACTCTTGTAATTCTTCTTTTTCTATGGCTCGATACCTCTCTTTCTCATTTCCGAAGTTAAGATACTTCTAAAAGTCCTATCAATCTCATTGCTAGATAAAGGTTTATCAGTAACCTTATTAGCTATCATTGTCAGTTCATAGGCGGTAGGGATATCTGCCTTTACATATTTTGATAACAATAACCCTACAAACTTAGTTACCGCAACATTACGCCCGCCCTCGTCACCAAAGCCATGTAATAGGGTATCTAGCACGCGCATGGTGATTGTTTTATTACCGCTTTGGCGTGGTGTGTGATAGTGTGGTTTCTGACTAGCCGTAACTGTATTTGCTATGGGATAGTCACGCCCTCTATTTACAATCTTTTCATAATCAGTAGGGTCTCCAGTGGTTACTGGTAAGCCTTGTAACTGCGACCATGTTAGGCTTGTACTGTCGAATGGTAGCCCGATTTTGCCTGCTATCTCTTGGACGGTCTGCCTATAGGTCTGCTCGTCCATTGCGTCGCTAGGCTTCACTACAAGCCTATAACGTGGCTTATTAGCCGTGTGCTTAATAGTTGGGTAAACTATATAAGAATACCCGTGTAAGGCGTTATCGACCACGCTAGGAAAGTCTATATTAGCCTCTAGCTCGTCATAGTCCAAGAAAATCAAGTCACGATAAACTAAGCTAGTATTATTGCGTTTGTAGTTGCCGTTCTCGTCTTGTTTCACCTTGCCACTAAGGCAGTAGGGGGCTGATTTGCGCTTAAAATCGTCTATATTTGCACCTTGTGGCACTCTCCTAGGTCTAAAATTTGCAATAAACTCAAAAGCTGGTTTATTTAAAAAATGCAAATCATTCCCAAACCCTTTGCTTTCATAAATAGGCATTAAGTCACCCCCTTTTTAGTTATACACGCCTAGAAAAGCTAGAATATCACTGACACGATAATATACCTTTCGCGTGTCTTCCACTGGTGGCTGATAGCGTTTAAGCCCAGCCTCTTCCCAGCGTCTTAGAGTGTTATATTTAAGCCCTAGCTCGTCCATTGCTTGCTGGGCAGTGATTAGCCCTAACTGGTGCTTATCGAGCTTTGAATAGCCCTCTAGTGCTTTATCTAGTACCGATATAACCCCTTGGGCAAGCTCTTTTTGGTATTCTTCACTTAGAACTTGCATATTAGCCCCTTTCTAGTATTTTCTCGTAGTTAGTCACGTCCTCGATAGACATTAGAACGTCGAGCCTTTTCTGCTCGTTCTTGACTTGGTTTTTAAGAGAAATAAGTCCCTCTAATAGTTCCTCTCTGGTTTCTGCTATATAGTAACCGTTACAAGTACCAACCCTAGCACCAATGATAGGGACACCATAGCGAACGACTAGGTTACTGATAGCGCTATATATTAGACGGGACTTGTAACCCGTGATAGTGGCTATCTCTTTGCCAGTCGTAGCGTTAGCACGTCCTTTCTTTAGGATTGCTAAGACTGCCATTTCTGCCTCTTGTAGTCTATTTCTCTTCATTTACACCTCTTTCTTGTTCTAGTATTTTCTTCACTACTAAATGTAGGCGGTCTATACATTGCCCTTGTGTTTCAACTATGCTCAGTAGTTGCTTTATTAGCTCGATAGTTTTCGTAGCAAATTCATCAAGAGTAAATGGATCTGCATTTAGTATCTCAAGCTCTTTCCTATATTCAGATAGATTAATAAAAGTTTTTCTTTGTTCCGTCATTGTTCGCACCTTTCTAGTTGTAATACTTGCCTTGAGATTGAATATAAGCCCCGTAACGTGTGCCTACGTTGCGCGTGGTGTTACCTGTCACGGTATCAGTTTTAGGCTCTATATCAAGCTGAAAATAGCTCTTTTTAAGCCATAAAACAGTTAAGGCAAGCGTTAAAATGATAGCTAGGACAATAAACTGGCTAGCAGTTAAATTCAATTCAGTAGCCATGATTTACTCTCCTTTTTCCTCTGTCTCGTATGCTTTTAATTCCTCTGGGTTGTCACATTCGAGTAGGTAAAAGGCAACTCTATCTAACTCGTTAGAATAAATTTCTGCCATATCAAAGACTGTTTCCAGAAAGTTACCCATTTCATTGCGTAGTAGCCCATTATCTGCCCCTGCGTGCTTTGCGATCATAAGAGTGTTAGCATGGTGGCGTAGTGCTTGTAAACCAGACATGATATTGGTTAAGTCAGTGCCTAGGTTTTTGCTTTTTTTAATCGTGATTGTGTTATTCTTTGTTTTTTTAGCCATTGTATTTACCTCAATTTTGTTTTTTTCTGTGATGTTATTCCATTTTTAAGAGGTAGCGCTCTAAGTAGGGGTACACGATACCAGCAATTTATGGTATAATTGAGGTATCTTTATAAGTGTTCTAAAACCCGACATAATATGGCTTGCCTGCCAGTGTGTTGCGTTTTAGTTGTGAATGTTTAAAGGCTTGTGAGTTTGGCGACTGCTAAGCCTTTTTTTATTTTTGCTTTCAGTTCTCGACAGTTAAGATCTCGTCGATAGTAACACCCAAAGCCTTTGATAGTTTTAGTAAAGTTTGGCTATCGGGGTTTTTAGTACGCTCATAATAAAGATTAGTTAGGGTTGTTTTTGAAATACCCGTATCTTTAGACAAATCAGCGACTGTTTTCCGTTTCTTGGCTAAAATGACACGAAAATTATTTTTCATAGTTTTGCTCCTTTCTTGCCGTCGGTATAACAAGAAATATTCCTTGTTATATTTAATTTTACTCATTTAAATTTCGTTGTCAAGTGAAATATTTCTTGTTATAATATCTTTGTCAAAGGAGTGTGAATATGAGTATAATAGGGAATTTTTTAAAAGAAACAAGGAAAGATAAGAATATTAAGGTAGTAACGCTTGCGAAACAAGTCGGAATATCTCAACCATATATTTCAAATATTGAAAACGGAAAAAGAGGTGTGACAAAAGAGTTATTCTTTAAAATAATATATGCCATCGCTGAATTGTCACCTATTACGTGGGATGTATATTATGATTTAGAGTTATCAGAAGAAGAAAAAGTTGAAATATATGATGACGCTATATTAGTTGAGTTTTGGGATAAATACTCGGATGATATTAAGCAAGACCTAAATAGCAATATGGATGATGAAGAGAAACCTATTTTAACTTTAGAAGATTTCTTGGATTATGTTCGTTTATGGCCTTTTGAAGAGATGATGACAGTTTCTGGTTACTCTGATTTTCTCGACTCAAAATATGGAGTAGGGAACTACGCAGGCTCCGTATACTATGATGACTATTCTTCATATACAAATCCAGAATACGTACAAGAACTTGTGTTTGATTACTGGTATCAATCTATGTTGAGTGATTTCCTAGAATTGTTTGAGATTGACTTAAGCCCTATCGAAACTAAAATTGAAACTAATCGGGCTTTATTGAGCAAACTTGATAAGCAAGAATTTGAAATTTATTCAACAGTAAAAAGTCTTCGTTCTAAAACGGGAAATTTCGCAAGGTATCATTTACAAGAGGAAAATAAAGACAAATTAGTTGATCTAAATGTTCTCTACGACCAAGAAAGCATTTATAATATTACCCTTGACGGTAAGCCTTTATCAGAAGAAGATATTATTGCACTACGGAATACGTTAAACGGAATAAGATATAGTAAATAATTTTAACTAACAACACACTCACGATATAAACCAATCTAAACCCGACATAATATGGCTTGCCTGCTGATGTTTAGAAAGGTTTATCATGAAAATTAACGAGATAAAGAAAAAAGACGGCTCAACCGTCTATCGTGCTAATATATATCTTGGTGTTGATGTAGTCACTGGTAAGAAAGTTACAACTAAAGTAACCGCTAGGACAAAGAAAGAACTCAAGACCAAAGCCCAACAAGCACAATTTGATTTTAAAGCTAATGGATCAACACGTTTTAAGGCTAGCTCTATCACAACATATAAAGAACTAGCTTTTTTGTGGTGGGATAGCTATAAAGATACAGTCAAACCGAACACCCAAGATAATGTTTACAAGGTTTTAAAAAACCATATCTTGCCTTTGTTTGGCAGTTTTAAACTAGATAAGTTAACAACTCCACTGATACAGTCGATTATCAATAAGATTGCTAATAAGACCAACAAAGGAGAGGTGGGGGCTTATCTCTATTACGACAAGATACACGCGCTTAACAAGCGTATTTTACAATATGGCGTAGTCATGCAAGCTATACCGTTTAACCCTGCGCGTGAGGTTATTCTTCCTAGAAATATCCAAAAAGCAAAGCGCCAAAAGGTTAAACACTTTAACAACGAGGAATTAAGACAATTCATTGATTACTTAGATAGCCTAGACAGTAATAGATACCGTTATTACTATGAAACCGTGCTATACAAGTTCTTACTTGCCACTGGTTGCCGTATTAACGAGGCTTTAGCTCTCTCATGGTCTGATATTGACCTTGATAACTCGGTTGTCCATATAACCAAGACTTTAAACTATAAACAAGAGGTAAACAGTCCTAAGTCAAAGGCTAGTTACCGAGATATCGACATAGATCAGCAAACCATAACCATGCTGAAAAAATACCAACGTAAGCAAACCCAAGAGGCTTGGAAACTAGGTAGGACTGAAACAGTGGTCTTCTCGGACTTTATACACGATTACCCTAATAACCGTACCTTACAAACTCGACTAAGAACACACTTTAAACGGGCTGGAGTAAATAACATAGGTTTCCACGGTTTCCGACATACTCATGCTAGCTTGCTCCTTAATTCGGGTATTCCTTATAAGGAGTTACAACACCGTCTAGGACATTCTACTCTTTCAATGACTATGGATACATACAGTCACTTATCCAAAGAGAACGCAAAAAAAGCCGTCTCATTCTACGAAATGGCTCTAAAATCTATATAAAAGTAAGCAAAAAGGTAAGCAAATTGCTGAAACAGTCTTTTAAAACAAAGAAAAAGCCCATAACAACGGGCTTTTTACAAAATGAATCTTAAAATTAAAGCATTTTGTTGTAGAGCTAAGCTAGGTTTTTCTTAGCTATCTATTCAACCTAAGAAGCTAGTAAAAACTAGCATTATATAGGAAGAAAGTTTTTATAGATTGCTTTACAATTTACCTAAAAGTTAGCAAATAGGTAAGCAAAATAGATTTACAACGTTGTCAATTTACGAGTTCAGCAGGCAAGGAACTAGCACCAGCAAGGTGCTTTTTTAGTTGTCCTCGCCTAGTTCCTTTATTATATCCGATACTTTTTCTAAACTCAATGTTTCGTGTGGCTCAACTCGTTCACCGTCTAAAACGTAGTCATGGATCTTACCATTCTTTCGGACAATCTGGACAGTATCACCTTTAATAAAACCATTGTCCATAGCCTCTTTAAATTCATCATAGGTTAGCATTATATTATTCTCCTTTCCTATACTATTCGTAATTAATACAGAAAAATACGTATCTTTTTGATTTCCACAATAAATTAAAAGACTCCCATCAAGGAAATCTTTTTAATGTATATTAAGTAGTGCTAAAATAAACGATATTGAAAATATTAGAATACATGTCAGTATTACTATTAAATAATATCTATGTTTAGCAAATTGATGTATTAAATTCCAGCAAGGTTTTTCACAGTCGCATTCATATTGAAAAAATGGTTTATCAACAATTATTGAAACCCAGTACAAAAGCGAGTATAGTACTGTAATTAAAAAACCAAACAAACTAGAAGAAATTAATAACGTCTTCGTTAGAGAGACCGTACTATAACTAACACTCTGAATAATATCAGAAAGAGCACTAAAACCACCAAACATAACAAATACAAAAGAAGAGAATACACCTAGTATAGTAATAAAGTCTGTATATATAGATGTCTTTACATCCTTAATTTTAGCTAACTTTTCGGATGTTTGATCAGCCGTATCACTGATGTTATTTAAATTGTCATGAAGATCACTGACTTCCTTCTTTGTCCTTCTGTATAGGGTTTGATATTGTATCCCAGCTAATTTTGTGTGTTCTAGAAGTTTATAAAAGGCAATAATTGAAGTTGAATAACTATCGTGCTCATCACATTCCGTCATTGCTTTTCCAGCAAAAGTATCATTATCAATAAAGTCATCAATTATACCTTTTAGCGCCTCAGTTATTTCGTTCATTAAATAATCAAAGCTCTCGGATAGTTCCTCATCATCTATTTTTTCATTAATATCTAAAACTTTTGTAGTTATTGAATCATAAGGTAGTCTATTAACACCTAGTTGAGCAATTTCTTCTATCAGAGATTCAACTTCTTCTTTTATTGTATCAGAATCCAAAACCTCTGTTTGATTGGTAACTTTTTCTAGTAGAATAGCATATCTATTTAAGATTTCGGAAAAATCAGTATGAATACTTTTTTGTATATTATCTAGTTTTACCACTAAATATCCCCTAATTTATATTCTACATTACTTCTAAAACCAACTATTTTGTCTTCGTTTTCTTTCCAAAAACGAACTTTATGACTTTCCTTTATTAAATTTGATACAGTCCAAGTTAGGTAATCTTGGATTACATTATTAATTTTCTCTAAGTTAGGAGATTTTTGAAATACTCCTAAGATAGGTGAAGAACCGAATCCTTTAAACCGTTCGTATTGTGATTTAACCACTGGACCATAAGCCCATACTAAAAATGGTTCATCGTATAGAGCTTTCAATTCCTCCTTATTTAGTAGTTTTTCCTCTTTTGCTTTCTTAATAGCAAAGTACATTATTTTTTGTAACTGTAAATTACTTATACTTTTTTTATTGTCTTGGGCTACTGAAATAATATGATCTGCGAGTTTTTCCATAGTCATTATTTCCACCTCCTTATTGTATATAGATTATATCATACACATATACTCACGTACATTACTTTTTATTAGAAAAAAGGAAATCTTTTATATGGTTATACATCAGTCACTTACAACCAATTTTATGTCACTCAAAGCATGACACCCTATAAAAAACTGGAAAAATTGCGCGTGATGTAAGGCAACACCTTGTCGTGGCTCTCCAGACGGCAATATAGGGGCGGGGGTGTATTTAAAAATAGCCCGAATGTTATCGGACTATTCTTTGTTTAGGAAGTGTTAAGGACGTTATAGAGGGGTTAAGAACGTTCTCCACTCTATGGCAAAGAGTAACTAGAAAAATTGAGGACGTACACAAATTTAATAACCTTTTCCAAATTAGACCACGTAGTCGAATTTAAGAGCTTTATCAAATACGACAACGTTGTCGCATTAAGAGTGTTCCCAAATTCCCCATTGTAGTGAAATTTCGAAACGTTACGAAAAATCAAGATCATATCATAGTTTAATCCCACTTAACCATAAGTCCTCACCTTTGCGCCAATATTGATAATACTTAGCTCTATGTTTGTAATAGGTTTTCCAGTGCATCCCTTTTGGCTTATCGGGAAAATCGGGAGTTAAGTAATCCTTTGCTTCATATCCAGCCACTATCTTTTGGGCTTCCTTAACTGCCTGCTCCCAGTAATAAACACAGTCGGTCTTACTTCGGTTTAATGTTCTATTATGAAACCCTAGACACTTTCGACATGATAAGGCTTCGCAATACCAATATAAGCTCGTTCTAGCCTCTCCACAGTTAGGGCAATATAAATAATATCGATAGCCACCATAGTTCATTGATTGTCGTTTAACGTCGATTTCTTGACCGCTATAAATCATAAATAAGCTATCTAGGTCTAGAATTACCCTTGTTTTGCCGTGTAATAGCTTAGACTTAGTGAGGTTATTAGCTTTGAGAACGTCTATAAACGCCTTTAATTTAATTTCTATCACTTTGATACCTCGCCTTATATATAGACAACCCAACTATTCAAGCAAATCAAGCAGTTCACCGTTTCGATAATTTTCAGCAAAAGCTAGACAAGCTAGGTTAACTAGCTCTTGAAATCTTGTTCTAGCGTAGCCCAACTCTTGACCAATAGCCCAGTTTGGTGCTGGTGGAGATTGTAAGAAACGGCGATAGATAATAACCCTATATCGTTCATCAATGATATTTCTGTGTGCTTCCTCAATAGCTTCCAGCTCATTTATGGCATTCATTCGTCTTAGGGCTAGTATTTCAACAATGTTACTGCGGTTATTGTTCTTAGAACGTGGCTCAAAGGTATAATTTGCCGTTATACGTTGCTCAGCGCTATCACGCGCAATCTCTCGCCATCGTGGGTATTCTCGAAGTTTCTTTTTAGCGTTCTTAATTGTCTGCTTTTCATTGATTTCCATTAGTTCCATGATTTATCCTCTTTTTATACTAGTCAAAAGCGCTCAGATAACCCAAGCGCTTCATTATCTATCATTACCTATGCTTCACTGCACCCCTTAGAATAGCTCTCAAAGCTATCACAAATACGGTTAAACACCTTTGTAAGGTCTTCATCTTCCACATACTCAACAACCATTGTAAAGGTGTTGTTAGCCTCGTTCCCGCCGATTGTGATTTCTGTTGGCTGTTGTTCATACGTTCCGACCATATAACCAAGGATAGCAGTAGATGATACATTGGCATGATCCATAGTTTCAAAGTCATGTTTGAAAGTGAATGATTTAGCATTGTCGCTGAATAATTTGAATGTCATGGTTGTTCTCCTTTTCTTAAGCGGTATGATTAGCTAGAAAGTTATATCTTTCTCTGAAATTTGTAGTTTTAGTTTTAAAAAAAACTCAATAACTACAAGTAAAACTACTTAAAAAAACCAGTAGTATCAAGGGTTTAGGTCAATTTGTAGTTTTTGTAGTTTTAGTTTTTTTCTTTCCTTTCTTACTGCTTTTTTTATTCTCGCTTTTATTAGTTTTTTTCCCTCTATTTTTTGACGCTGATTTTTCAGGCTTAACATACTT